>ERZ1740065.2197-NODE-2197-length-12074-cov-11.897163_pt1 | contig 12074 bp, 9 predicted proteins | sample MGYA00581738_ERZ1740065 | MGnify/ENA primary metagenome ERZ1740065 (study PRJEB43018, sample SAMN04849749) | marine metagenome | isolation source: floating plastic debris | place: Pacific Ocean | collected 2008-09-01 | study: EMG produced TPA metagenomics... | reverse complement strand
GAGCGACAGTGAGCGACAGTGAGCGACAGTGAGCGACAGTGAGCGACAGTGAGCGGCAGTGAGCGACAGTGAGCGGCAGTGAGCGGCAGTGAGCGACAGTGAGAGCGAAAATCGACAGGAGAATGACAAAAACCTGATCTTATCATCCAAAAGGCTAGCAGTCTCTTCCTTAATGCTATTAGTTATTCATTATTACCAGCAGGGATTCAGTACAGATACATGCGCATATCTTCATCAAGTTTACTCCTGTTAATGGCTGTAGCCTATGTATGATAAGCTTGGGATCCGCTCACTAACTAACTGTTGCAGACTCCGAGAAGCACTGGCTCAAATATTCTCACTCTTCTCAAGTCTTGTAAAGTCATGACCATTTCACTTATATTGGCTATGGTCTGGCTGTTGAACATGATCGTCGTCACCGGGATTCATTACGCCATCAGTAAGTAATATGTTTCACTGATCAGGGCATTAGTAGCATAGTACTCAGTGTGGCAAATGCTCAGAGCAAAGTTAGTCGAGATTTTTTGCCCAGCTTTCAAAATGGGTCTGCTTGCAATATTCCGCTTTCACGGGTTTATGATGACAATATATGACTTTTGTAAATATCACATTGCTGTGCCCACGCTTGCCCATACACTACCAAGCAATTGAATGCATGCACTGTCACGCAGTTGCCAATAATTTTCCTCATTTCCCACCTAATTTAACACCTAATTGCATTGAACAAATGCACTACTATAGATGCAACGAAAATCAACACTCTGTTTGAGAGAGAGCTTTCTGTTACTCAACTTTCACAAATATTTTGTTCTTGGGAAAGGATTCATTGTGTTGAGGTTATTGGTGACATCTGACATGTCTAACGCTCAGTTGTCATAGACTCGACGGACTCGCCAAATGAATAAATCCCATTCTTTTGGAATTTGAAAACAGATTGCAAAATGGGCATCTTAATCCTGAGATATGAAGAAAGAGAGATGCAGCAGGAGCTGTCCTTTTGAGATTAGTTTTTGTGATGGAGCTTTTTACTTGACTCAAAACCGGTTTCAAACAGCGTGGAATATTACATTGAATTGGCATCCGAAATCGGAGTGCGACACAAATGTCTAGATCCTGAGATTAGGGCTGTAATGGTTTGGGATTCCTAAGCTTTGGTTCATATCTGGCTTTTCATAGAAGTTTCAGTTCGGTTTTGGTTCAGTTTCGGTTTTATCTTGCGGGTTGTGTTCAATACTTTCTCTCTCTGAGTGTAGATCAGTCCACTTGCATCTTTCTGCGTAGTCATAGCGTAGTCATATCTAAGACATTCACAACAGCTGTTTTCTTGACCGATATAACTTAGCCTACATAAGCCTCAGACAATTGTTTTACAATCTGATTTCAGATTTGGATTCAGTAAATGATTTCACATCTTCTGATATCATTGAAAAGTCCATGCTTAAAAAGCCGTGTTTTGAGAAGACAACTCCCATCATCATCATTTGGTACAAAACCGTATAGTTCCTGGCTTCCTATAACTAGCAAAGACTAGACTCCTTATACTGGAAATAGGCAATATCACCTGCAGTGTGGCTTCTACATAGCTACTATGGAATGGTGGAGGCTATATTGTAGCCACAAAGAATATGATTTGCATATCGTGGCTATAATTGTTCGAATCCCACTGAGTCCTCCTGCTGGGCCCTCATGCCACGGGTGCGCTCCGACCTGCCTAAAAACCGAAAGCAGCCTGGCGCCACATATGGCAGCCTCACCCTTAAGACACATTTATTTCTTAGTGTGAAAGCATGGAGACAGTCTCACGATTTTAACCTTAACCTTTAAAACATATTGTCAGACGATTTAGTATCACACATTGTGGCATCACTACCAGAAAGCCGGTTTGGTTGACCGAAATCAGGTTAATATTCGGTCAGTAGACCAAACTGGACAGAAGCTGTTACAGCCCCACTTGAGATATGCGCAAAGAGATGCGTATAAGAAAGAAAGAGGTGATTGTTGCAATCTTTTCGAATATTTTATTCCGAGAGCTGGAAATTTCACAAAATCATGAACTTACTTTAGTTATAGTACTACATAATATCGATGGTCGATCTTGAGCACAGAAAATTTGGCATTTTTATCTCTTATGTCGGTAAGCTCTCCTATCCACACGCTCCTATCCACGCTCTCCTATCCACGCTCTCCTATCCACGCTCTCCTATCCACGCTCTCCTATCCACACGCTCCTATCCACGCTCGCCGGTGGTAAACTTAAGCTCAATTGTGACATATTGATACATTCATTGATACATTTATACGTGCCTGTATTAAGCCAACTAAGCACCAACTAGAGTCAACTTAACACAGTCGCGTATGAATAGGTCCTCATGATGACATAAGAGTAAAATGTGCAGAAAATCCTTAGTGAAATTTTACTCTTATCTTCCATTTGGCAGATGATTACCTCTTTCACTCCTCAGGCACATCTCAACAAACTAATCATATTTTTAGGCAATGAAATGGACCCAGAATTCTACGAATGTGACTTTTAAAATTAGAAGTTCTATTTGAATATTCAAAGACATAAGAATTGATGTTATAATGATTTTACAGGTAAGATGCGGGGCAACATTTACGTCAACAATTCAATATTAGCGTCAGTTGAGATGCTTGGATTTGTCGTTGGATTCTGCGCCAGTAAGATGAAGAGGAAGTCACTGTTCTTCGCCTCGTCAGTTGTAACCACTGCTGCCTCTGCAGTCATCTGCGCTCTATCAGGTAAGCTCTTAGATTAGATACGGTATTATGAGGATAAGTTTGTGTTCACTGAGTGGGCAATTTGCCACATTGGATGACTTTACGAGGGGTGAAGCGATTGAGGATTCTGGGTTTAGATTTATTTTTGAATACTGACTCAACTAATCGACAACTCAATTATTTCATTCTTCAATGGCCGACTTGATAAGATCAATAACTATGCTCAAACTTTCCAACAACAAGAAGGTCACAAGCAAGTTGTAGCTGTACCATTATGGATGTAGCAATTAAAAATGTAGAAAAACAGATGTATAATGAGTTGTGGCAACGTAGATAAATGCTGTGGTTACATTTCCAAAGTGAAAAAGTAGTCAAAACACATATTCTGAGCCTTGAGAAAATCGATTTTTCAAACAATCACTAATCGGCGAGGCATCGTTGGGTAAATAATTGACGATCCATCGAAACTACAATGCATCATTTCCACCCCTAGACTTCACAGGGTCGGATTTTCGATCCGTCACTGGTACAATACCTGAAGCAGTTTATTGGTCTCTAAAACAGTTGATCCTATGAGGATTTGATGACTTACTGTTTCACTGGATGGAGGTAAATAGAGTATTTCGAATAGTAGCAAAGCATCCAGTGTTGCCAGCCCCAAATAGTCAAACATCGTACATGTGAATAATCTAAAAATAGAGTCCCCACTTTATGGCCTTTGTTTCAGTGCATTAGTGCTCATCGACTACAATTAGTCAGTTATTTTAGGTCTATGGTGCATATAGAAAGCAATTTCATGACCCGGTGTGGTAAATTGGCTGCGTCAAAAGCTCAATAAGTCTTAGATCTACGAGTACAAGGATAGGGTTGGCGGCATTTTTTACTTTTATGTCAGAGAGTAATGGATAAATCAAACATAAAATGGGCAAGGAGGTTTATTACTGGTGGAGATTTCCTGTTCACAGACTCTTCACCTGCATCATTCACGAGATTGATGGCATCTAGAATCTTTCCGCATTTGTCAAAGTAGACTACATGAGTACGGAAAGGTTTTTACATCTTGACAAGGTATTGAGAAGCTCCATTTGGAATCACTCTGGCAACTTTGATGACAAACCTTTACATAATTCAGAAATGCAGAGCCGGGTTTTCCAGTACTACTAGTGTTTCGTGAGCATGAAATAGGGAAATTGCTGTAGCTATAATCTTCTGAATCTAAGATCAGCCGGTGAAATAGATATCTAGATACGGAGACAGGGACAACAAAGCTGATAATATGAAGGATTTGTCTTTGCAACATGGCTGTCTTATAGCTCTCAGTTTTGCAAGCCCTCTCATTCGTACCAAATACAGGAAGGCCACTCATGAGCCAAACTGACAACTTTCGTATGTTAACCCCGCGCTTGAAGCTATTCATGGAGAAGACAACTCCTGCAATGGTCAGGTAAAACTCAACTGACACAATCGATTTCATTACAGATTCATCATCAGGGACAGCAGTCCTGGTTGTGTCGATGATACCTCGAATATCATACCTTCAGTCATACACATCCATGTACACATTCACAACCGAGCTTTATCCCACCAAGGTAAGTCTCGGATCACTCATCATCACGTTACAACACTTGAAACCATATGAAAAGTCATGACATTACAGATCAGGGCGTCTACTCTCGGACTGTTCTCAGCAATGGGAAGAGTTGGATCCATGTTGGCACCGTTCGTCGTCCTGCTGGTAAGCTTTTAACATTGTCAATATGGTTTCGGGATTGAAATATTCAAAATCTTCAAAAAAACTTTTGTTACAGTGCGTTAGGTGTTGATACAATTAAAATCTGTGCTGTTGTCAGGGAGCTTTAGATGAGTTTTTAGTAAATTGGTTTCTCCATTTGCTGTAAGTCATGTTTAATGGATTGCGCAACAACCTAGGCTAACGTCTGGGCAGGCGCCCCGTATCTGGTGATCAGCGTGATGAGTGCTACAGCTGGACTGTTGATACTGCTGCTCCCTGAGACGAGAGATCAGCCTCTGCGAGATAAGATCGAGGGTAAGCTGATGACTTACCGACATAAGTTCAAGGGAGGAGTGATTCTGTGCGAAGCTGAAGTAGTATTGTAGTAATATGAAGTAATACTTATATGATCTCATATTTAAACATCTTAGTATGGTAGATTTCTTTTCAATCTTTACAGAGATGGAGCTCCTTGATTCTGTTGGATGTTGCTGCTTCAAAAAGAGTACGGATCCTTCAGTGGTACCAGGATCCAGTAGTTAAACATGATGATGTCGCTATTTATGTATCAGCAGATCCACTTTTCCGGGGAAAAGACTCCACGAGTCAGTGTTCACCCTCTCAACAACTCTCACTCATTTCTTTACAGCCCGGTAGTGAGAGTTGTCTTCTCTTGTAAAGAGTGGTTTCATTATCTGTTAACCAACTCCGCTTTTCCTCCAGAATACGATGCAGGAGGCATGGATGACTAGTTGCTCATATTTCTATCAGGTAGACAGTTAGGCTGGGAGCACACCTGCGGGTAGTAGCCACTGTGCAGTTTCAAGTGAGCAGAAGTACACTTGATGATCATATCGCTGGCAGCGCTTTTCAAACAACCAATCACACTGCGGGTCATGGAAAAACCAACCAATCAGTGCTAAGAGATCAGGCAGTGCAGGCATAAATATCAAACATGCTTCAATACACACAAACGATTTGAAAGCTGCCACTCATCCATCGCTTCCACCGAATAGAGGTCAAATCACATCATAATTACTCAGATGTGCTCCTGACTTAGAGGGACAGAGATTTTTGTGAGATTTGCTTTTACTCTGTTTCAGCATTACTGAACTTATGTCATGATCAATATATTATTAATAGCTAGCTGTGGAGATTAAATACATACCAGTCATACTCTACTCCTTCTACTCTCACATTAGTTAGGAATAGAGACAAACAGAACTATAGTTTTCAGTGTGGTGGCAATACAAGGTTATTAAAGCACCGGTACAGTGGCAGTGCTATGTGTAGTATCAGTGATACCAGCAACCACATGTTGCATCGTTGGCATATTAGAGTAGGAAAGATCAGAGAAGCAGGGCTCTCTCCTGTATCTTTTGACTTTGGGTGCAAATGATTAATTTTGCCTTGACCTCAACTCAGCAATGGGTCCTCATGCATTCCAGCATTGGCCAAGAATATAAAGCCATGCATGAATTGACGATATCCATAGTTCCTAAGGCCAACTCTGGGTATTTTTTACTTTTATGGCGGTATCCATCATGAATTATGATATCCGCATTTTGTCCGCACTTAAAACAGACGCGCCTGTTTTTTTTCCGCACTTAGTTCAGGCACGCCTGTTTTTTTCCGCATTTTGTCCGCACTTAGGGCTTGCGGACAGAAACTACCGACATAAAAGTAAGAAATGCCAACTCTGCTAGCTGATGAGTCATCAGGGTTTATTTCTGATTTTGATGGAAGTGTTGACTACAAGGGGCGGAGCCTAGGGCAGTGATGCAAAGATGAAGACATTCTGAAAAGTCTTCTGTATCATTTTTGTCTTGTTTTCTTGTTAAACATACTGGAAATCATACGTCGAGCGCACTACTAGCACGCTTCCTAATTAGTGCGCTGCAGCTGTGTGGCTAATGTGTCCCTGAACTATTGATAGCATAGGATCTGAGCAACGCTCAGTGTGTGGGGAGTGCCTACAGACCCCACGATACTAAACACAGGCACATGGGCAGAGAAACTAGGCAAAAAATTACTACAACTGAACGAGCTGATTGGGCAAACTGGTTTGACAAACGGGTAGAGCGCCCAAGCTCCCATACTGGAGAGAGCCCTGAAAAGGTATATTTAGTTCTCAAAAGAAAGAGAATTTGATGCTTTTCCACTCAGGTCAGTGGCATTTGAGAAATATACAGATACAGGTTTATATAAATGTCAGTAAAGTGGAAAGCAGACTGTCTGCACTAATAATGCTGGCAGTCTTCATGGCTCCCGGCTAAGTGAGAACAATGCTTATGACAGATGGTTGGCTCCAACTACTTTCCCTGATAGCAATGAACTGCGGGTTTCTTGTCGTCATCCTGCCCTGAGACTTCTATTGCTGAACATGTCATCATCGAATGCCCATTTTCATGTCTTAGCGAGGTTTTGGATAGCTACTCGAGGCCGTCGATTTAGCAAGCCTGCTACATCAGGAAGCGTTGATTTGGGTTGTTTACCCTACCCCTCGATTTACTCTCGATTTTGGCTGCACTCGTTGACTAGGGCAGTAGGAAAAATAGAAGACTCCTCTCTAGTCAGATAGCAAGGTCAAGGTCACATCACATAGTGCATCAATGTCAACACACAGGTAAAAATATGTGAGTTATAACTATTTTAACAGCAAAGTAGCGCAGAACGCAAATGATCGCTATATATTTTTTGGTAAAGTCAAATAACTTCAATAAATTAAAAAAGAGCTTTGACTAGTAGATTTCATAATGTTCCCAGTATTTTCATGGTTGATAGTTTGTGAATGCAGCGGCGGAAATAGCAGAGAGAGACACGGACATGGAGAAAGTCATGAGTTTTCATGTCAGTTAGGTCACGTGATGATATAACAGCTAGCGAAATCGAGAAAAAATTAGGAGTTACATCAATTTCAAAATCCTGCCGCTCTCGGCTGCCAATTTAAGCCAACTAGCTAAATCGAGGCTACCGAATTGATGCCTCGATTTATTATCCGAATCGATGCCTCGATTTATTATCCGAATCAATGCCTCGATTTATTATCCGAAACGTCCCTGCGTAATGTTTTTGCACCTACGTTGAAATCGAGGCGAAATCAACGGTCTGAAAACTAAGTTAAATGTAAAGCTATGAGTCTATTTTATAGTGCACCATACGCTAGTCAACTCATTATTCAACTTGCCTGTCATGTACTCAGCTTTTACATTCTTTCCCCTGTTCACTCTTACTTCTAACTTAACTTTTGTCCCTTATTGCGCCACCTTAAGCTATCCCTGCCTCTCATTTCAACTTTGTCTCTCCAGTTGTAGCTGCACCTCTATGTGCACCTGCCTTTCCATTAACTCTTGCCTCTCCGTGCACCTTAACATCTCCATTGCGACTGCCGCCTCCTGATGTAATTTCTCTCTGCATTCAACCCTTGCCCATCTAGCACTTTGTATCCTGTGCAATCTATCTGTCCCTCATCAACGCTCAGATGACCTCATTATCTTAATGTTCCTCTACTTGCTCGAGCACCACTCATCACTACATCACGGCTCATACTTGCCATTGCCTATCCTGCCTCTATTTCCCTCAGCATCACATCCAATTCCCATGCATCCCTTGCTGCAACACCACAAAGCAGCTCCTGACACTGCACCTTCTTCTTCACCGCCCCAGAGACACTTTACAGATTCCTGAGCCTTATCCAAGAGCCTGACGTCTTGCTACCCCTGCTCTCACCCCTGTACCCTGGTCCTACCCCCATATCATTCATTAATCTTTCCATATCAGCATCTCTGTTCAAGTTTGCCTCTCCATATATCCATACCATATCCTGCCTGTTCCTGCCGGTTGGAAGAAAGAGTACCTCTAAGTATTGTATGTGTAGGTCAGTTGTACTTAATATTGCTTAGTATGGCGTATATTGGACACCTCGACGTTACATTCTCATATGACACATAGTGGAATACTTAGTTTGAGATATACTGGATTGGATAGACATCGAGCCTGGTGTTTGAATAGGGCTTGATGATGCTGGTACCACCTGTCTGCATAGATCCTTAGTGCAGACTGTCTCATCTCTGCTGCTTCTACCATACTGATGGTGACTGGCAATGTCTCATCACCTACTCCCCAGCCTTTTAGTAGCAATACTAGGCTGTTACTGCCATCCAATAGGAAACAGCAAACTTTGAGAGCGTGATAGTTTGAGCGCGGTATATGATGTTATAACATCCGACACTGTGACAGTCTCCTGTATTTAGAGTGTTACTGGAGAGTACTGGGGAGAGACTCTGACATTGTTCTCTCTAGTAGGTAAGTATGTTCAGGTATTCACAGTAGAATAAACACAACAGAACGGAATTTTATGCACATGTGTTGCTTGGTAATATTTTTCTACAAATTCAATCTTATTTTTGGTATGACAGTTGGACGTTGTAAGCAATTTTGATCTCTAGCCAACTAACTTGACATATAAAACTTACTGAGTGATAGTCCTTGTCATTCATGCTAGAATTCAAGGGAGTCAGGTGGCTTTGTAAAATTAGGGTTTACCTTCACCTCATTTATGGAGAGGTCGTGTAGAGAAGGAAGGAGAGGAGTCAAAGTTTTGAACTAATAAATATTTAGAGGACTGCTCCTTACAATCAGGGTGCTCAACAACTCCGTTCCAGCGATTCAGTGTTTCATGCCGTCTTCAACTAATGAGCAAGCACAAAAATACGTTCATATAACCCATCTGTGGCAGAGCATACTACATTCTATACAATCCAAAGCAATGGAAGTTCACAATAAAATTTATTATTGGAATCAGCCAAGCGATCAATGCCATTGTAGCACTACAACGATGTATTAGATTGTGAAAACCCATTGCTTTATTGTACGACTTGTCGTATGGGTTGTATTTAGTTCCGTACACTGCATTGTAGTGCTATAATGATATTGATCGCTTGGCTGATTCAAACTATATATTTGATTAAGAAAACCCATTGCTTTATTGTACGACTTGTCGTACGGGTTGTTTATTGTGACACGGGTAAAGAACACTCTTAGTCTCAATTTTTTCAAGTCTGTAGAAAAGTATGCATTGTAGCTCAACACACACTGGCGGCTATCTGATCTGTTTTCAGGGTTCACCTTGCCACAAGTCGAAATGGGTCTGCTGGACTCGGTTACCGGTCTAAAGCTGCGGTACTACCTGGCTGTCACCATGACATGGTTCCTCTGGCTGTGGAATTTTCCAGTTGCTCCACTCGCTCATCTGATCAATTGTGAGTAGAATGCACATAGTCATCAAAATTTAAAGAGTCTGAGCTGTCAGATAACTACAGTAAGCAGTGGGAAACAAGAGATTTCTAACGTGGCAGGTATCAGAAGATGCACAGCAGGACGAGGAGCCAGGTCAGCTATTACAGACGTGGCTCTAGAGGTGAAAGTGCTGTTCACCAGCCCAACGATCTTAATGGCTCACTACTTTAACTTTTTTGGACTGCCTATTGGATATCAACCTGTAAATGACCTCTTCAAAAAGAGAGTTTCCCTCTATTGCATGTCTCATAGGACGCAGTGTGCATATCTTGTGGACTTTGATGATGGGCTGGATCAGTTTGACACTACTCAACACCCACTACTTCACTACAGTCAGAGGACATTGGCGAAGCAACTGTATGTCGTTCCTCTGGAGGTGTTTTACAGGTTGTCTGACGGCGTAGACATCAGCTCAAGGCGCATCGTTTGGATGAACCATCATGGCCGTTGCGGTTCAACTGTCTGGTCACAGATTTTCAATGATTTGCCAGAATGGGGCGTGGTCTCCGAGACTCATTATCTCATCAACACCATGATCTTTGACTTCCGCGAGAGAGATATTCATGTTCTAGTATCTTCTCCCGACTTCATCAGAATGGCTGTGGCAGGGTTCAAATATTATGTGGGTACCTTCCCATCCAACTACTCAGTGTTCATCAAGACAAACCTACATGAGTCATGGCTCCTGCAGAGTATACCTCAGGAATTTCCAAACATCGAGCTGCTGTACATGTACCGTAATGTGGCTGCTGCTGCTCAATCCTGGTACTCGGCTTCCTTTGATATGTACCACAGCACTGAGATGGAAGAGATATTCGTGAGAACTAGAAACATCTCCGTCTACGGTGATGAGTACATGGTGAGGTTTTGGGTGCAGTTGTTTACAAACTCAGACCCCAAAGCGCTGAAGCTGGTTGAAGAAATAGATATTCAAGATCAATATGAGTGGTACGTTATGGCTTGGTCGTCCATGAACAGGACAGTCCAACGCTTGCTTGAGAGCAGAATGAACATGAAATGCATCAAGTATGAGGACATGAAGGCAGACATTCGAAGAGTGATACAAGCCGTTTTCAACCACCTCAGAATAGATGAATCACTTCTGCCCATTGCTCTGAGCGCAACAAAGCGTGACAGCCAAGCTGGCCATCCTTTTACGAAGAGAGACGTGACGAAGGACACTACATGGAGAGGGGATAAGGCTGCAGTAGAGAGATGCAATCGTGTGCTCGGCTATCTTGGTTTTCAGACGCTTCACTCCGGTTTAGACTTGGCAAATACATTATGATGAAGGAGCAGATGGCTTTCACTGAATCCATCGATGTACACAAAAGGTTTCACCGCTTTCTGTTTTTTGCTTAAATTTCTTGATGACTGGTAAAGGATCTAAGAAATAAATGGTGAGGCTGGACAACTAGAAAGAGCTATTCATGTGTAATACTGCTATATATACATCGTGAGGAGACAACTCCTCCTGCTAGTCATCAGAGAGATAATTGTGTCAGCATTTTATCAATTTCATCAGTCTAATCCGTATGGAAAGAAGGACTCATATTTACGGGAAGCAGATTTGATAAACAAGCCAACATGGGCTCTTTCAATCTATATAAGCATTGTGGAAACCAGACATCATTAAGGAGTGTATTCTGGAAATGTTTGACTGAAGCAGAAGTCATCAACACATAGCTGTCTGAAGAGCAACTTGCATCAGTTGACTGCCGAATCGATTGTTTAGCAATCGTGGCTGTGCTAGAGGTGCATTCCCGGCTCCTTCATCTATTCACTTGTCAATAAAATGATAGTTGGGACAGATTTACCGCCAAAGCATCAGTAGCGTTAGTTTGACTCCACCCTCGACATGTGCACTACTTATGCTGGCGATTACCGTGATGTCCATCACCAGTAAGTGGAGACCGAGTTACTGGATGCAGCAGATGTGCAGCTCTAACTTTTATACCTAATGGCAATAAGAAGTTTGAAGTAGGATTTATGAGGCTCCAAGCAAAGTCAACAAGAGAGTCAGAATCAAGTATACAGCTATGCAACTCTCCATAACCAACTTTCCAAAATATACTGGCAGCTTTATGAAATAAGAACTTCACAATGCTATCATCATCAATTGCTGCCAGGAGAAAATTGTTGAGAGACATAAAGAGAAGGCACACATAAAGAGAAGAGGGAGAAGGAATGAGAGAGGGAGGGAAACTGAGAGGGAGGGAGATAAAGGGAGGGAGGCAGGCAGAGGGAAGCCGGGAGGAAGAAGTAGTGTGGATAGGAGGGAGGGAGGATAAGAGGGAGTGAAGGT
>ERZ1740065.2196-NODE-2196-length-12076-cov-5.741702_pt1 | contig 12076 bp, 12 predicted proteins | sample MGYA00581738_ERZ1740065 | MGnify/ENA primary metagenome ERZ1740065 (study PRJEB43018, sample SAMN04849749) | marine metagenome | isolation source: floating plastic debris | place: Pacific Ocean | collected 2008-09-01 | study: EMG produced TPA metagenomics... | reverse complement strand
CGATGTAGCCGCCGATCCACCACGTGATCGCAGCCGCGACCACACCACCAAAGAAACCGGCGGCAAATGATGAGGCAACAAGGCGGCTGTAGACAAGGTAGCCCACGATAAAGCCAAGCAGCGCCATGATCGGCGAAAAGATCGTACCGCCCCAGACCAGGTAGAACGCGATGAACGGGTACAGGCCCGTGAACACCAGCATCTGCGATGGCAGCTTGTTGAACAGCACCGGCGCGACCGCGACAAACAGCAGGACAAAGGCCAGCGTGGGCCGCCAGTATTCGCTGCGGTCATAGGCGATGCCAAAGATCAGCTGGTTCCACCGCTCCGACAGGACCGAGAAACAGCCACCCGCAGCACCGTCCAGCACTTCGCGGCACTCCCGGATATTGCTGGTGTCCCAGACCCCGCCAAAGAGCCACGGCAGGAACCCCGACAGGATCAGGTAGATGCAGTAGATCGCAGCCAGCGTGAGGATGGAGTACGGGATATTCGAGAACAGGTTCTCGCGCACCCACTTGACCGGGCCAGCAGCGGTGACAGGCGGGGCCTGCGGTGGCAACTGTTCGGTGCGCACAAAGGCGACGTTTGTGGTTCGATCGCTCATCTCAACGCTCCTTCAGGCTGACGGATTTGTTGTAGACGTTCATCACCGCCGAGATCAGCAGACTGATCGTCAGATAGAACGCCATCAGCAGCAGGATGCACTCGATCGCCCTGCCCGTCTGGTTCAGCGTGATGCCACCCAGCGTGGCGGTCACGTCGGCATAGCCCACGGCAATGGCGAGCGAGGAGTTCTTGGTGATGTTGAGGAACTGCGAGATCAGCGGCGGGATGATCACCCGCAGCGCCTGCGGCAGCACCACGAGGTTCATGACCCGTCCGGGTCGCAGCCCCAGGGCCGAGGCGGCCTCGGTCTGCCCCTTGCTGACCGCCTGGATGCCTGCGCGGACGTTTTCGGCGATGAAGGCCCCGGTGTAGATCGACAGCGCGAACCACAGCGCAATCAGCGGTGCGCCCACCTGAATGCCGCCCCGGAAGTTGAAGCCGCCGAGTTCGGGCACATCGAGACCAATGGGCCGCCCCATGATGTAGAACATCAGGATGGTCGGCACAAAGAAGATGGCAAGGCTTGGCCAGCCGGTTGGCAGCAGCCTTCCGGTATCGTAGAGGAGCTTCGTCGCATAGCGGCGATACCCGATCACACCGATAATCGACGCGATGAAGGTGGCAACCACGACCATCGAGCCCGGCCCCCAGATGGGTGCGGGAATATAGACGCCCCGGTTCGTGAAGGCGAAAAGGCCCAGCAGCATCGTCGACTCGGGCTCGTCGCCGCGGAAGGCCCGGGGGGCCGGCATCACGGCGGTCATGATGGTGAAGATGATGATGATCCAGATCAGCACGGGGATGTTCCGGAAGATCTCGACATAGAAGGACATCAGCTTGCGCACCAGCCAGTTGTTCGACAGGCGCAGAACCCCGGCGATGACACCGAAGAAGGTCGCTGTCAGACAGGCAAGGAAGGCGACAAGCAGCGTGTTGAGAATGCCGACAATCGCCGCGCGCGCGTGTGTCGACTGACTGTCATATTCGACCAGCGTCTGGTTGATGTCATAGCCCGACGGCGTGCCCAGAAAATCATAGGCGATGTTCAGGCCGGCGGCGGCAAGGTTGGTTAAGAGGTTGTTCGCCAGATAGGCAATGGCGATGATCAGCACCAGAAGCGCGATCCCCTGGAATGTCAGGGACCGGTACCGCGTGTCGTTGATCAGCATAGACAGGCGGAAGGACTCCTGCGGTGGGTCCGTCAGTGTCGTCATTTGAAATTTCCCCGTGGTTCCGACCTTGATTTTGACGGGCACTTTCTGCGCCTCGGTGGTCGGGCTTATTTATTGTGGGTCGTCATGTGGAAAGGGCGCAGGTTGGTCCCTGCGCCCTTTCCGTTTTTTCCTTAGCGGAACGGTGGCGAGTAGATCAGGCCACCGTCTGTCCACTGGGCGTTCAGCCCGCGCGCCAGACCGATCGGCGTTTCCTCACCGATGTTCTTGGCGAAGACTTCACCGTAGTTGCCACCCGCGGCAATCGCGCGCTTGGCCCAGTCGGCGTCGAGGCCGAGCATCTCGCCCAGCGTGCCCTCGGTGCCCAACAGACGCGCCACTTCCGGGTTCGCAGTATTGGCCGCCATCTCGATGATGTTGGTCGATGTCACGCCCAGTTCTTCAGCGGTGATCAGCGCGTTCAGCGTCCAGCGCACCACGTCACCCCATTCGTCGTCGCCGTGGCGCACAAGCGGGCCCAGCGGCTCTTTGGAGATGATCTCGGGCAGCAGGACGTGATCGCCCGGTGCTTCGAATGTGGCCCGTGTCGCCGCCAGACCGGAGGCGTCCGTGGTGTAGACGTCGCAGGCACCCGCAAGATACTGCTGCTGGGCTTCCGCGTTGGTCTCGATCGGCACCGGTTCATAACCGATGTTGTTCGCACGGAAGAAGTCCGCGAGGTTCAGCTCGGTTGTTGTACCGGTCTGGATGCAGACGGTTGCACCGTCCAGATCCTTGGCCGAGGACACACCCAGTGCCTTGGGAACCATGAAGCCCTGACCGTCATAGTAGTTCACACCCACGAAGGTGAACTTGAGGTCAACGTCCCGGCTGAAGGTCCAAGGCGTGTTGCGGGCCAGCATGTCGATTTCACCCGACGCCAGCGCCGTAAAGCGGGTCTTACCGGTGGTCGGCACGAATTCGACGGCAGTCGGATCGTTCAGAACGGCAGCGGCGACAGCGCGGCATACGGCAACGTCAAAGCCCTTCCATTCGCCGTTTGCGTCCGGCGCCGCGAAGCCCACGAGACCTGTGGTCACACCACAGTTGAGTGTGCCGCGTGCTTTGACGTCGTCCAACGTACCAGCGGCCGCTGCACCAGCCGAAAGGCCGGCGACGGTGAGCGCGCCAAGAATTACAGATTTTTTCATTTTTACCTCTTCCTGATTTTCCGCCAGTTTACCGGCGGGTCGACCGGCACATTTTGGCCGGAGGCGATATTGGAAGTTTAAACCTCCCAAGTGGGCCATATACTGGTCGGATTCAGGCAATAACGTCAAGGGCAGCCGCAGCAAAATCGGTCTCCCCCCACGTTAAGTTAGCGCAATCCTTACGCTATGCGGGAATTTTCAGCCCGAGACAGATCAAAAACCGATTTCGCATGCAGAAAGGCCGCGCGCTTCACGGCGGCTGCAGCCTCCGCTTCGTCATCCTTACCCCATTGTTCTGCCTGCCAGATTTCATCGAGACGGGATATGTCCCAAAGCGCTTCGATGCTTTTCACATCTTGCGTGGCCGCAAAGCCGAGAATCAGTGACCCCGACAAGCTGACAAGATCATGAAAGGCCGCGAGTTCGAAGGCCGTCAGCGCATGCACCCGTGCATTCAGCACGGCAAGCGCCTGCGGATCCTGCGGCACATGCATCACCCCCGCCCGCACCGTCAGCCGCGCGCCCAGCGCCGTCTCGGCCCATGCCAGCATGGGATCCCACTGGTCGCACTGACGGCGCACCAGGGCGGCGGGCTGCTCCGCCCGGTAACAGAGCAGATCGCTGTCGCCATAGGCCGCCAGCATGTCGGCAACCTCGGCATGCTGGACCGCGACCTTGTCGAGAGCAGCATTCGCGGTGCGTGTGAACGGCATGCTTTGCGGATCGATCACATCCTCCTGCGCCCCCCATTCCGCCGCAACAGCGCGGGCAAATGCTTGGGTCGGCACGTCGAGCGTCCGCTTCGCCGGGGTCTTGACCGGGCGTTTATCCAGCGCGATGCCGAAGCCCCCGGGCGTTTCGGTAACCTCGACCTCGGTCCAGAACCGTTTGGCTTTCCAATCGCTCACGCGGGGCTCCTCCACAACGCGGCCAGCGCTTCATCCAAAGCGGCGAAATCCTCCAGGATATGCTGGGCCGCCGACAGGGCCGACACCGGGTGATAGCCCCAGCTGACGCCCAGCCCGCGCACTCCGGCAGCCGCGGCCATGTCCATGTCAAAACTCGTATCGCCAATCATCACCGTATCCACCGGTTGCACGCCCGCGTCCGACATCGCCTGGTAGATCATCGACGGATGGGGCTTTGATGGGTGAAAGTCCGCAACCTGCCGGGTGACAAACACCCCGTCCAGCGCATGGGCCTCGATCAGCTTGTCGAGACCGCGCTTGGACTTGCCGGTCGCCACGCCCAGAAGCACCCCGGGCTCTGCCTGCAGCCGGTCCAGCGCCTCCCGCGCACCGGGGTAGAGCGGTGAAGACTCCGCCGCGCCCGTCTGCGCGCGCAGTGTCATGTAAGCGTCCTTGTAGGCCTGCACCATCCGCACATGATCCGCATCCGGTGCCAGCCGCGCCATCGCGACGTCCAGCGACAGCCCGACAATACCAAGAATTTGCTCCCGCGTCGGGCGCGGCAGACCCACGGCGTCAAATGCCGCGCCCATCGCCGCGAGAATATCGCCCTGACTGTCCACCAACGTGCCATCCACGTCGAAGATCACCAGCCGCAACGCTCCGGTCATCCAAGCGCCTCAAAGGGATCTTCGGCGGCAAGATCCTCGGACCAGCCGAAGGTTTCCCAGCTCTGCGCCATATGCTCCGGCATCTCGGCGGTCACGGTGATCTCCTTGCGGGTTTCGGGATGTTCGAACCGCATCATCCGGGCATGCAGGTGCAGCTTCTTGGAAATGATCCCACCCAGCTGTGCCCCCCAGCCGTCTCCGAGGTTTTCCTGCCCCGATCCGCCATACTTGCCGTCCCCGACAATCGGATGTCCGATCTCGGCCATATGCGCCCGCAGCTGGTGGGTCCGGCCCGTCAGCGGTTCCATCGCCACCCCGGCCGCGCGCGAACCAACCCGGTAGAGCGTTGCATAGAGCGTGTGCGCCCGCTTGGCCCCCGGCGTCTCATCGATGTCACGCGGATGCAGCGCGATCATCTTTTCGCCTTCACCACCCCGCCCGTGCCCCGGCGCCTTGACCAACCCGTATTTGATTTCACCCAGATACGGCGTCGGCACACCGGCTACGAGCGCCCAATAGATCTTGCGCGTCTCCCGGTGCCGCATCGCCGCCGTCAGCGCCTTGGCGGCCCCCCGCGTTCGCGCCAGCAGCAAAACACCCGAGGTATCCTTGTCGAGCCGGTGCACCAGACGCGGTTTTTCCTCCAGCCCGAACATCAAGGCCTCTGCCAGACCGTCCACATGCCGTGTCTGTTTCGAGCCGCCCTGCGTGGGCAGGCCGGGTGGTTTGTTCAAAGCAATCACGTGATCATCGCGGTAAATCACACAGGACTGGATCAACCGCGCATCCGCATCCGACACCCTGCGGCCCGGCACGGCGGGAGGTGCTGCGCGGTCCGGCAGCGGCGGCACCCGTACCTGTTGACCGCTCTCCAGACGGGTTGCAGCCTTTACCCGGCCACCGTCCACGCGGATCTCGCCCTTGCGGCACATCTTTTCGATATGTCCCTGGCTGATCTGCGGGAACTGACGGCGGAACCAGCGGTCAAGCCGTTGATCCGCCTCCTCCGCCGTCACGGTCAGGGTCTGAACCCGGCTCACAGCAAAAGGCCCCGCGTCAGCCAAAGCCCCAGCATCAGCCCGGCAATCGACAACCCCACGGACAGCGCAACGTACAGTCCCGCTGCCCCGACATCGCCCCGCTCCATCAGCGTGACCGTTTCAAGCGAAAACGCGGAAAATGTGGTGAAACCGCCCAGCAGCCCGGTCATGACAAAGGGGCTCAAATGGGTCAGCCCGCGATGGGCTGCGAAAACGACAAACGCGCCCATCAGAAAGGAGCCCAGAACATTCGCCATCATGATGGCAACGGGAAACTCCGAGGGGCCGGTCAAGCGCATCACCGAGACGCCCCACAAAAAGCGCAAGGACGCGCCGAGCGCACCGCCAAGACCAACCATGACCAGAGTTTTCATCATGCGCGGTCTGTCACGCACCCGCTTGCGATTGTCAAGTTATGCGCAGGGCTAACACGGCTGCAGCGTCAAGGCCCAAATCGCGGCAAGGAACGCCCCTGCAAACGGTGACCTACCCGGCAGGCGGACCGACTTCCGGCTCATATCGCAATTTCAAATCCATCCGGAGTAAGATAAGACCATCCCCATGACGGACCTTTTCGGCGACCTGCCAGACAGCGATGCTCCCGCCCGGAACGAGGCGCGCGACCGACCGCTGGCCGACCGGCTGCGGCCGACGCGGCTCGATGAGGTGATCGGTCAGGACCATCTCTTGTCTGCCGACGCCCCGCTGGGGGCCATGCTTGCCGCAAACACGCTCTCTTCGCTCATTTTCTGGGGCCCGCCCGGTGTCGGGAAAACCACCATCGCGCGGCTTCTGGCCGATGCCTCTGATCGTGCGTTCGTGCAGATCAGCGCGATCTTTTCCGGGGTATCCGAACTGCGCAAGGTCTTCGAGGCGGCCAAGACACGCCAGCGCATTGGGCAGGGCACGCTGCTCTTCGTCGATGAAATCCACCGTTTCAACAAGGCCCAGCAGGACGGGTTCCTGCCGCATATGGAAGACGGCACCATCGTGCTCGTCGGCGCGACCACCGAAAACCCCTCGTTCGAATTGAACTCGGCGCTGCTGTCGCGGGCGCAGGTCCTGATCCTGCGCAGGCTCGATGCCGTAGCGCTGACCGAACTGATGACGCGGGCGGAAGCCATGCTGGGCCACAGGCTGCCGCTGACCGAAGACGCGAGGCTGTCCCTGACCGAGATGGCCGACGGCGATGGCCGTGCCCTTCTGAACCTGATCGAGCAGGTCGCGGCCATCAGGGCGGCGGCACCGCTTGGACCGAAGGATCTCTCGACGCGGCTGCAGCGCCGGGCGGCGCAATACGACAAATCGGGGGACGGGCATTACAACCTGATATCGGCGCTGCATAAATCCGTGCGCGGCTCCGACCCCGATGCGGCGCTGTACTGGCTGGCGCGCATGCTCGATGCCGGGGAGGACCCGCGCTTTCTCGCCCGCCGGATCACGCGCATGGCGGTCGAGGACATCGGTCTGGCCGATCCGCAGGCGAACCGGCTCTGCCTCGATGCCTGGGCCACCTACGAACGGCTGGGCTCTCCGGAGGGCGAACTGGCCCTCGGCCAGGCCGTGCTCTACCTCGCGCTTGCGCCGAAATCCAATGCAGCCTACGTGGCCTTCAAGGGCGCGATGGCGAGCGCGAAACAGACCGGCTCCGAGCCGCCGCCCAAACACATTCTGAACGCCCCCACGACGCTGATGAAAGACGCAGGCTACGGGTCGGGCTACGCCTATGATCACGACGCCGAAGACGGGTTTTCCGGCCAGCACTACTTCCCCGACGACATGGAGCGCCAGTCTTTTTACGCCCCGCCCGATCGCGGCTACGAGCGTGAGATGAACAAGCGCCTGGAGTACTTCAGCAAGCTCCGTCAGAAGCGCAACCCGGGCAAGGCATAACCCGGTCAGGGGCGCCTCCGGCAACACACGTCCGGAGTTCTGAACGATCTCGCAGAATATGCGAACGTACCGGCATTAAAAGTTCATCGGATCTGCGCTTTTCTTCGGGTACATCGAAACGGGTGGCTTCGGCACGTCCTACCCTCCTGTTTCGGTGTCTCCGGCCCATCGGGGCCGGTGCCTTCACTCGAACCTCGAAAGGACATCACATGTCACTCAAGCTCTCACTCGCCACCGCCGCCCTTGCCGCGATCTGCGCCGTTGGTCCGGCCATGGCCGCCGATGAAGTCAATGTGGCCCCGGGCCTGACCGCCGCAGGCGCACCGCTGGGACTGCACGGCGCCGATCCGGTCGCCCTTCTGGATCACGGCAAGAACGTCGAAGGGGTCGCGGCACAAACGGTCGTGCACGAAGGCGTTTCCTACTATTTCACCTCCGAGGCGAACCGCACGGCCTTCGAGGCCAATCCCGCCCGGTACATTCCCGAAAACGGCGGCTTTTGTACCTATGGCGTGTCGGTCGGCAAGAAGTTCGACGGAGACCCGAGCTTTGCCGCGGTTGTCGATGACCAGCTCTACGTCTTCCTGAACGAGGAGATCTACAACGCCTTCCTGATGGACAAGGCGGGCACCATCGCAAAGGCGGCGGAGAACTGGAAAGAGATCGAGCACACCGCGGCCACCGATCTCTGACATCCCGCGGGGCCGGTCTGCGCGCCGGCCCCGGCATCCTCTTGCCACGCGGTCCGCGCCCGCCCCAGCGGGCGGCACCCGGTCAGGTACCAAACCGCAATTGCAGCCGCTGGTTGCCCCGGATCACCGTCAAAACATATCCCGCCGCTTGCGCGGCAAACGCCTGAACCACATCGCTGGGGCGGGTGACCGGGCGGTTGTTGATCCCCACAATGACGTCGCCCACGCGCAGGCCTACGCGGGTTCCAAACCGCCCGGTATCGGTGATCACCACACCTGCGCTGTCCAGTGGCAGATCGTATTCGGAAATCACCGCCGGGTTCGTGCGCGCCAGCTTGAGCCCCTGCAGCACCTGATCCCGCGTCAGCTCCACGGCCTCGCGATCCGGATGATCCGGCGCTTCCATCAGCAGAACGTCCACCTCGCGCACGCCCCCGTCCCGCACAAACGCCACGCGGGCGGTTTTGCCCAAACCCGTCACGCTCATCCGGTAGATCATCTCGAAGGGAGTGTTCACCGGCTGACCGTCCACCGCGATGATCACATCACCGACGGCCACCTCCGCCTGCGCAAAGGGGCTGTCGGGATGCAGGCCCGCAACGATGACACCCCCCGGGCGCGCCAGACCAAAAGCCTCCGCCATTTCCACATCCACCGATTGCCCGCTGATCCCGGCCCAGGGCCGGTGGAACCGGGTCTTGCCTTCTGCCGCCTGCGCCACGAAGGCCGCCACGAGATCGGCGGGAATGGCAAAGCCGATGCCGTTCGAGCCGCCGGACCGGGTGAGAATGGATGTATTGATGCCGATGAGCCGCCCGGCCATGTCGATCAGCGCGCCACCGGAATTGCCGGGGTTGATCGGCGCGTCGGTCTGGATGAAATAGCCACGTCCGGTGCCTGTTGCGGCCCCCGACCGCGCCAGCCCCGACACGATTCCACTGCTGACGGTCTGACCAACGCCAAAAGGATTGCCGATGGCCAGCGCCAGCTCGCCAACCTCGACCGTGTCCGAGGCGCGCAGCGGCAGGAACGGCAGCTCTTCGGCCGCGTCGAGCTGCAGGATGGCCAGGTCGCTTTCCGCATCTGCCAGCAACACGCGGGCGGAAAACTCCCGCCGGTCCGCCAGCACCACGCGGATCTCCGTCGCCATGCCCACCACGTGGTAGTTCGAGACCACGATCCCGTCGGCCGATAGGATGACCCCGGAACCCAGAGAGTTCTGCACCTGCGGCGCGCGCCGGTCGAAGTCGCGGAAAAAACGCCCGAAGAACGGATCGCTCTCAAAGGGAGTGCGGCGCGTCTCTGTCAGGATGCGCGCGTAGATATTGACCACGGCGGGCGTGGCCTGCTTGACCAGCGGTACAAAACTCAGCTGCATCTGCGCCGCCGATTGCGGGACCTGCTGCGCGGGCAGCGCCCCGGCTGACAGCCAGACCGCCAGGATCAGACACACTCCGACAACTCTCATCGGCACAGCCTCCTTCGGGATCGCCCCACTTCCCTGAATATCCCTGCTGCAAGCATAAAAAAAGCCCTTGTCCGTCAGGACAAGGGCCTCGCCATATACGCTATGCGCCCAGGCTTATTCTTCTGCCGCAACCTCTTCTGCAGCCAGGCGGGCCTTGTCGGCGGCGCCTTTGGCATCCCGGTCACGGTCGACAAATTCGATGATCGCCATCGGCGCCATGTCCCCATAGCGGAAACCCGCTTTCAGGACGCGCACATAGCCACCCTGGCGGTCCTTGTAGCGCGGGCCCAGCACGTCAAAAAGCTTGGTGACATACTGGTCCTGCTTCAGCTTCGCAGCCGCCTGACGGCGCGCGTGCAGATCGCCGCGTTTCGCCAGCGTGATCATCTTTTCGATGATCGGGCGCAGTTCTTTTGCCTTGGGCAGTGTTGTCTTGATCTGCTCATGTTCGATGAGCGAGCCCGCCATATTCGCCCAGAGCGCCTTGCGGTGCTCATGTGTGCGGTTCAGGCGGCGGTATCCACGTGCGTGACGCATATTTCTTCTCCTAATGTGCCCTCTACGGGCTGTTTTGCTTTGTCTGACCGGGTGATGCGTGTCACCCGGCTCTCCTTGGGGCCTCTCGGCCCGGATCGTCCCCGCCACCCGCGGGCATTGTGAAAACGCCTTTAGAAGGAGTCTTCAAATTTCTTCGCCAGATCCTCGATGTTGTCTGGCGGCCAGTCTTCGACATCCATACCGAGGTGCAGGCCCATGCCCGAGAGCACTTCCTTGATCTCGTTGAGCGACTTGCGGCCAAAGTTCGGCGTGCGCAGCATCTCGGCTTCGGTTTTCTGAATCAGATCGCCAATATACACGATATTGTCGTTCTTGAGGCAGTTTGCCGAACGGACAGAAAGCTCCAGCTCGTCCACTTTCTTCAGCAGCAGTGGATTGAACTCCAGACCGTCGTCTTCATCCGCACGGCTGGCGGATTCAGGCTCGTCGAAGTTCACGAAAATGCCCAGCTGGTCCTGCAGAATGCGCGCAGCGAAAGCCACCGCGTCATCCGGTGTCAGGGAGCCGTCGGTTTCCACCTTCATGGTCAGCTTGTCATAGTCCAGCACCTGACCTTCACGGGTCGGCTGCACGTCGTAGGACACTTTCTTGCCCGGCGAATAGATCGCATCGATCGGGATCAGGCCAATCGGCGCATCTTCCGGCTTGTTCTTTTCGGAGGCCACATAGCCCTTACCCTGGTTGACGGTCAGTTCCATGTAGAGGTCCGCACCATCGTCGAGGTGGCAGATCACATGCTCGCGGTTCAACACCTCGATGCCTGCACTTTCCGAAATGTCACCCGCGGTCACGACACCCGGGCCTTTCGCGGAAATCGACAGACGCTTGGGCCCTTCGACTTCCATGCGCAGGGACACGCCCTTGAGGTTCAGGATGATGTCGGTCACGTCTTCACGGACACCGGCCACGGAAGAGAACTCGTGCAGCACGTTGTCGATCTGCACGGAGGTGATCGCCGCCCCTTGCAGCGAGCTCATCAGCACGCGGCGCAGCGCGTTGCCCATGGTCAGACCAAAGCCCCGCTCCAGCGGCTCCGCGGTCACGGTCGCCTGACGCGCCGGATCGTTGCCCGGTTTCACGTCGAGCTGTTGCGGCTTGATCAATTCAGCCCAATTCTTGTGGATCATGCGTCCCTCCATTCCAGTCTGCGCCCCATGTCCGAAAGGTGCAGACGCTCGAGGTTTCAAAAAAGCGAAATGGGGCCGCGCGAAACACGCGGTCCCAAAGTGTCAAATTCAGCTTAAACGCGGCGGCGCTTCGGCGGGCGGCAACCGTTGTGCGCCATCGGTGTCACGTCGCGGATCGACGTGATGTTGAAGCCCGCAGCAGCCAGCGCGCGCAAGGCGCTCTCACGGCCGGAGCCCGGGCCCTGCACTTCCACTTCCAGCGTCTTGACGCCATGTTCCTGCGCCTTGCGACCCGCATCCTCGGCGGCCATCTGCGCCGCATAAGGTGTGGACTTGCGCGACCCCTTGAAGCCCATGGTGCCAGCCGACGACCAGGAGATCGCATTGCCCTGCACATCAGAGATCAGGATCTTGGTGTTGTTGAAGGAGCTGTTCACATGCGCCACACCGGCGGCGATGTTCTTGCTGGCCTTTTTCTTAACGCGGACTCTGTCACGTGCCATTGGTCAGACCCTCCCTTACTTCTTCTTACCGGCAATGGCCTTCGCGGGGCCTTTGCGGGTGCGTGCGTTGGTGTGGGTGCGCTGACCGCGGACCGGCAGGTTGCGACGGTGGCGCAGACCACGGTAGCAGCCGAGGTCCATCAGGCGCTTGATGTTCATCTGCGTGTCGCGACGCAGGTCACCTTCGACGGTGTAATTGGCGTCGATGTGCTCGCGCACGGCCAGAACTTCGGCGTCAGAGAGTT
>ERZ1740065.2195-NODE-2195-length-12077-cov-3.947097_pt1 | contig 12077 bp, 10 predicted proteins | sample MGYA00581738_ERZ1740065 | MGnify/ENA primary metagenome ERZ1740065 (study PRJEB43018, sample SAMN04849749) | marine metagenome | isolation source: floating plastic debris | place: Pacific Ocean | collected 2008-09-01 | study: EMG produced TPA metagenomics... | reverse complement strand
AAGTCAAGGTCAAAGGTAATGATGTCATCCAAAACACTACCTTCCCTCGCGACATCACCGTTCAGATATATCGGATTGGGTAATCCAGCGTCCATTTTGGCAACGGCTTCTAATTCCATAAAGCTCAGGTCTCCTTTCCAAACCCATAAATCGAGTTCAACCCCTGCATCACCTTGAAAGTACCCGTAGGCTTGTCCGCGGGCGTACCAATTGTTGAGTCCAAAATTTCCAGCACAAAACCCATCTTCTTGACGTAAGGTAAAATCGAATCCAGCGGCATGTTTGGCCTTGAGATAAAAAATCAGGAATTCGAGGTCGGTATCGATGAATAATCCACTTCCTAGTGCAAGACCAGGACTATCTCCTGCTTTAGAAAATACCTGACTCCGCTCATTAGGCATTTGATAATTGAAGCCATTGTTGTTCTGCACCAAATCAGGCATTTGGGGCAAACCAGGAATGTCTGGGCCAAACATAAAATATCTGTGCATATACGCGTTGAATGAGTTATCGTTCAGTTCCGTATCCAAACCTTCAAACTCCCCTAAGGTCAATCCTACTCTTGGAGGATTATCCAACCAAGGCTCCGCAGCGTTTTCCCAATACCCTAGTTTATGAAACCATGTATGTTTGTCGGCATAGAGATGCAAAGTACCCTCACCCGTGACCAATCCATCCAAAATATCAATGTTAACAGTGGAAACATTGTCAAAAAAGATATTGTCCTTGCTATCGTTGTTGTCGTTCAAGAATCCAATTTCCAATGCTACATCCCCTTGAATGAAAGCTTCTCCACGATTTTCCATTTCTTGTACTACGTAGCCTTGCCCATCCATCCAAATAGAACCATAGCTGCCGTCCTAATCCACTTTGATCCCAAAGCCCAAGTCGGCATTGAAAAGCGTTTCTGCGGTGGTGATGCCCACGACTACACTGTTGTCAAACCCTATACCTCCTTTAAAAGGGACTTTTTTGTCGTCATCAAAACGGGTAGTGCCGGGTTTCATCGCAACGGCTTCTTCTTGTGTTAGCTCTTGTTCCAGTTTTAAATCATTGATGGTTTTTTCAGGAGCGTTGTCGTCATTTTCTTTTTGCATGTTGAGCCAAAACCCTCCACTACCCCCGTAAATCGCAAAAGGTGTTGGAGGAATAGGGATACCACTACCCTCAATTTTGGCGTAGGAATCTGAGTAGAAATAGGGATAGGTTTCATCATTATCATCCTTAACGGCTCCTACCTGAAACAATGCCCCAAATCCTAAATCCATTTGATTGAGTTCCACATCAACCGCCCCTTTAAAACCAGTTCCATAGACAGGATCGCTACTAAAAATTTCAAGATTACCATCTATCGTCGCGACATTAAGGTCGGCAGATATTCCGATAGCCTGCAGCTTAGTACGTTTGTATGTGTATGTATTGCCTTCTAATTTTCCCCAGATGGTGAATTTGGTACTTCCTCCAAATTCGAAGTTTTCTTGCCCCAGATGGGCATATAAATTGAATGTGAGCCCTAGGTCACCGTTGTCCTTGTTCTGAACGGTTATGCCATCCGGTTCGTTAAGGCCAAAACTGAAATTGGCGATGCTTGCTTGCCCGTTGATTACTCCGAAGTTTTCGAAGTTGATGTTTGGGATATTGTTTTCACCTGGTGTAATACTTAACTGGTCAAAGGTGACTTCGGGCAAGTCGAACGCAGAAACCAGATTATCTACATTCGGACCATTTCCATCTTCCCAACCCACATGAATACTTCCGTTAAGGTTGGCGGCAGGAATCCAGTTGTTATCCGACTTTTCTAGTGTAACGGTTGACCCTTCTTCCAGATTGAGCTGGGCAAACCACATTGGGACCTCGAGGTCTTCTTCAGTGCTCACGTTGAATTGCATTTCCAATGGGTCTTCTGGATTTTCAGCTTGCGCAATACTGGCGGTATATCCCAAATCCGTTTCGGCAATGGGAAGTTGCAAGCTGCCCGTAACGGATACTCCATCTAAATTGTTGTTTTCTAAGGTGATGGAAAAGTTGTCCACCGAAATGGGCCAGCCACTGACATCGTTTTCATTGGATGCTATCAGGTTTTCAAAAGGACCAATGGTACCTGAAACCCCATTTTTATCTAACGTGAAGTTTTCAATGTTCTTGACCACAGGATTCCCATTTTTTTGAAAGAAATCAGGGAAAGTAATGGCAAGGTTTCCTAAATAAATGCCCGTCCATACCGCTGGTTTTTCTGCCTGTTGTGGGGTGGTGGTGGTAGACTGGTCTAAAATCAGGTTTTGGGCATCCATGGAAAAACCAACCAATCCGGGAATGGTAAACGGATGGTTCAAACTTTCAATTTCCAAGGTCCAATCCTGTAACTCGACCACCTCGGTTTCATAATCGGCGCGCACTTTACCCTCGATTACACTTCCTTCTTCATTTAGGGGGAGGAGTAACTCCCTTCCAAATTCTATAGCGCCTGCTAAGTTTATGAACTGAATGCCATCACAGTTATAAGAAACGGCTGTTCCTTCTTTAAAAATATGTTGCATGGCCGGAGCAATGGGAATCACTACTTCTTCAGATAAACTCATCTGTCCTTGATTACCAAACCCATTGGGACGTATGCAGTTGCTGCCGGTAAGCAGTAAATGGATGTTATCCTGCAACGCCTCTGGAATTGATAGCCCAGCGGCCATGTTCAGGTGTGCTCCAGTAGCTGAAAAAATCATCCCTAAAAGGGTAATGCTGGCATTCTCGATTTCCCATGACAAAGGCATACCAATGGCTTGTTGGGTATTTTCCAAAAGATGTATTTTTCGGTCATTCGCCTCAATGAAGTCTTTGGCATTTTGAAATACGGCTTGGGAAATGTTAGGCGTAATAACCTCAGTGGTTAAAAAATCGGCGTTTTGGGGTAATCCACCATCCGCAATAGCGATGGCTTGCCCTTGAAAAACAGTGTTATCGGTATTTACTTTCAAATTATCAAAAGTCACTCTAATGGGAATATCCAAGAAGTTCAGCATTATGCTGCCTTCTCCAGAAAATCCGCTCCCAATGAAATTGGCTTGGAGGATTTCCATTTTGAATTTACCGATGATTACTTTTTCACCCGGGGAAAGGTTAGAGACCAAATTCTGATTTCCAGGTAGCGGCACCTCACATTGCGCAATGCAATCGAGCGCATCGTCTGGGTCAGGTGGCGCGTTTTGCCCTTGGTTGTTCACCTTTACTTGGTCCTTCGGAATGTTCAACAAAACGATTTCAACCGGTTCCTGTTTTGGACCATTGTCCGCGAAATCATCGAGTTCATTATCCTCTGGTTGTTTCCCATAAATGAAAGTGCAGACTTCACTGCTGCCTCCGTTTCGAAAATTCAAGGGCCGACTATTGCCATTGGCGTCTACAAATCCTTCTTTGTTAATGGCCGTAACCCGAAAAGCATAGGTTCTACCGGGTTCAAGCGGGGGGTCTGCCAAATTATATAAGTATACATTGTTCGGCACTATTTTTTGGAAAAAGGGCGTGGTGGGCAATGCTAAGAATAACTGGTTGGGGTCCATATTGTTGAATACTTCCTGTATGACCAGTTCATATTCTACTTGTTGCGGATTTGCCCCCGCAGGTACAGCCCAAGAAAAGAGCATGTTTTGTGGGTTCGATGTGGTGATTTCTTCACCGCACATCGGTTGTATCAGAATAGGGGGTTCAACCGAACTGATATTGAAAAAACCACATCCAGAGGGTGCAGGCATAGACAAGGCAACTCCAGTATCAAAATCAAGGGCTTGAATACAGAGTTCGTAATCGCCTTGGGGCAAGCCATTCCCCCTAAGAATTTCGGCTGCGGATATTCCACTTACGTCCCAAGCATTGATATCAAAATAATCCATGAGTTGGCTTCCGGTCAGACGTACTGAAGTACCCGGGAGCAAAGTGATAGGCTGCGGCGGAATAAAGCTGGTGGATAAGGCTAGATTTACGCCGTTTTTACCCGTGACACTGGCAGTCAAGCGAACGTTTTGGGTTGCTCCCGAGGCGTCAAGATTGTTCAATGTAATGACCACCCGGTTGTCGTAGGACGTATAATCTGAAAAGTAAGGTGAATAGGGTGGGAGTACTTGGGTAATGACCATGACATCGTTTTGACCCCTTACCCCATAGTTGCTCAAAACCACTAAAAAAAGACTTAGAAGAATGATGGATTTTTTCATGGCAATTTGTTTAAAAGCGAATTCCGTAGTTGAAAAAACCAGTGAACTCATTAAAACGTCCAGAATTCAGCTGGGTGTTCAAATAGGTGAGGTTTATGGTGAATTGTTGTTTCTTTAGTTGATAGGCACTGCCGAAGTTGATGCTTTGGCTAGTATTGCCATTTTGGTCTGCGAAGCTTCCAGAAAGATTGAAGTTCAGTTTTCCTTCCAACCAGGCTTTGTTAATTCCAGCAGAGGCTCCTTTCCCAGGTAGTTTTCCCGTAAAGGTTTCCAGGTTGTTGTAATTCAGGGAAGCGAAAAAGCCGTAACGGTTTATCAGTTGGTTGAAATTATAACTAAGGTTCAAAGTATTGCCCACATACTCGGAGAATTGACTGGTCAAGAGATTTTTATCAATCAACTGGCTTCTATTCGCAAAGAAAGAGACTTGATGTGCGGTGGAAGTACTGCTGGTTGCGTAAGTACCCGTAAAGGAATAAATAGGATTGTTTTGGTCCTGTTTGAATTCGTTGTCCAGAGGGATGGCCCCTTCTTCCATGAGAGTGTTCACATTGGTATAGGTTGCAATAAAATTCAACTTTGGGGTCGGTCGTACAAATAGTGTTGCCCTCGGGATGGTTCTTTTGCTCGTAAAGGGCTTTTTATCATTAAGATTGTCGCGTTGGAGCGTCAGCCCGCCATTGAGTCGCAAGTTTCCCTTTAGAAAGGAAATGGATGGCGCAAAAGTATACGAGAGCACATCATTATTGATAAAGTAAATGCCCATAGACCGGTAATCCGAATCAATTCGCTGAAAGGTGCCTTGAAGTCCAAAGTTTTTCAGACGTAAGTTCATACCTCCCTTAAGAGCGGTATAATATTGAGTTGATTCATTGAGTGAAATCAGTCCGTCCAACCAATTGAGTGTATTGGGTAATTCCAAGACATCACCATCCAAGTTTTTATCCAGTACCCAGGTGCTGACCGCAGCATCCAAGAAGAAAGAGAGTTTGTTTTTAAAGAACCCTTGTTGGGTGTTTAGCCCAAAAACCACGTTTTCGCCTGGTGTTACAGTTTCTGGAGTTTCTTCCTCATTCAACGAGTTCTCGTCATCAGCAGCTTTAAAAAGGATAAAATCGACAAAATTTGTGGGCGTACCGTAGCCAATTTTAATACCGAATCCTTTTCGCTCAAATGCAGGTCGCCGCAAGGAGATTAGGGTGGTATCTTCTGCGACAGCTTTTTGCAATCGCCCGTACATGGCGGTGAACCTGAATTTACCGGGGTTTAACTCTATACCTCCACCTAACATTTGATGCGCGGCTAGCGTAAATTGAGAGAGATTGATATTTCGAAAACCCAAATGAACTGTTGCCCATTTGTATGTTGGGCTGGCACCAAATTCATTAAAAGGTTGACTAAACCCGAATTGCTGGTTCGAGAAGGTAAAACTAAAAGGAATGTTCAGTTCATAAATGTTTAATGCAGCATTCCCAGAAAGCACATAGGTGAAAGGTTTTCTTCTGTCATCAGCGCCATTGGCGGAATAGAAAATGGTGCGAAGGCCTGCACCACCGGTTAATTTTACACCAGTAGAATCTCCGATGCGGCTTAAATCCTGAGCTGAGGTTGAGCAGCAAAACAAGAGGATGATGTGTATAACGGATAGAGGTAAATACCGATACATGTGATGGAAGGTATTGGCATTTTTCTAGAAAAATAGCCCCCAATTAACGGTTTGGGCTTTTGGGTTTACGGTTTGTGAAATTGAGTTTATACTTTGAATTCAAGAGGCGAAATCACGCTGTTGGTAAATAAATCATCTCTTAAAAGACGTTCCATAACGGGGTATTTGCCTAACTTAGGGTAAAGAACAATCCATTCTATAAAGGTGTTATGAGACGTTACCTGCGGATTTACAAAATGGTTTTTTTATTCGTTTTACTTCTTATTTCATGTGGAGATGATGATACGGATACTGAAAACCAAACCTTGACTTTTGGCTGGTATGCTGGACCCATTTGTGTTGGCGATTGTACGACGATGTACAAACTGGAAGATGGTAAGGTATTTACGGCTTTTGACCCTGAAAGACCATCTGGAAACGTTTTTGTTGGAAATTTTCAGGAGTTTCCACAGGCGAGATATGAAGATTTTGAAATTTTGATATCAGAATTGCCTTCGGAGTTGTTTAACGTGCCAGACGGCTACATTGCATGTTCTGAATGTACCAATGAAGATGGCGGATTTTATATCGAGCTATTGACTGCTGATGGTACCCGACGCACTTGGCGTTCCTTTACGGCGGATGTCCCTACTTATTTTGAAAGCTATCGCTTGCTTCTTATTGATAAGTTAGCTGAATTGAACGGCTTGTAGTATTCTTGATAAAAGAATCTTTTTTGGAAGAGAGCTATCGGGTTAGAATTATTTCCTTTACCACAACACTATCCGGAATCTGCGAAATATCAATTTCATAATTAGCATTGTAATAATCCAAACGATAGAGATGCTTTTCATGAAACACGTGTACCCTTGATTCCATTTCTGAGCCGTGCACCACCGGGTTCTTTAAAAATTGCTTGATTTCGGCGAAGGTGCCTCCCACGCGTACCCCTTCGAGAGTTGTACCCCGACTATCCCAAATATGAATGGATTCAATGACGTTTTCTCCATAGGTATATCCTAAGGTGTCCTTTTTCCAAAGGATATAGTGAACCGGAAAGGCCCCTTCACCGTTTTTCAAACTCCCAGAACGCAAAACTTTCGCATGAGTCATGGTTGAATCCCCTACTGTGATTCCGAAGTAACTTTTGGATTCTATCGGCGGCATGAATTCTATGTCTTCCATCATTTCCTCCTCCAGGATAGGTTCCTCATCAACTGATAATGGAGATGATGTGATTAAAGTGTCCTTGCCCACTTGTTCAGTCTCAGAGACTTCCTGTGTTTTCTTTGGTTGACATCCTACAACTACCAAAATCAGAATCAGTAAATGAAATGTTGGCTTTTGTTTCATCGCAAGGAAGTTTTATCAAATGGATTATGCTCTCCAAAATAGTTTAAATACAAGATAATCAGAGTGTATTTCATCTAAATTCGGTAAAGCGATGTATGTATTTTCAATATCTTTAAGAAGGTTAATTACTTGAAAATACAATCTTTACTCTTTTGAAAAAGTATATCTCACCCCGACCCTATTCCTTTTTTCGAACGATTATCAACCTTCTCACAATAGTTTTTCTGTTGCTTTTCATAAGCTGTGGGCCAAAAGTTTCAAAACAGTCAGCCTTAGATATTGCAAAATCCTATATGGCACAAGACAGTGTGTTGTCCATCAATTTTGAGGAACGTACTGAGCACATTGTCAACGAAGAAGGGGTTTGGCATGTATCGTTTCCGATAAAACCAGAGACCAATAAACGAGGTGGAGAACCGCACGTATTTATAGACCAAAAAACAGGAGAAGTAATAGAAACCTTTTTTACCCGCTAGGTATGAAATCGGTAGTATCAAACACATTGCTTTTTGTTTTCTTGGCTGCATCCCAGATGTGGGGACAAACTACTTCCTGCCCATCATTGGACATTTTTGAAATTTTGAATGACCCAGTCGTACAAAACGCATTAGACGAGGCATGGCGCGATAGCCAAGAGGGTACGCCCAATGAACATGAAGAAGGCGGGTGGATTGTGCATGAACGCATTGAAGGTTCTTCCGACCCCTGCCAAGAATACCGCACGCGAATTTATCGCTGGCCTCCCGGAGTTTCCGATGAAATTATCGCAAGCCAACGCCCGACCGGTGATAATCTTCGGATAGTAGCAGACTTCCACACGCACCCTGGGCCTGAAAACGACCCTAATTTTGTGAACCATGTGCCCAGTTTATCGGATTTACAGAATTCTGCAGATGATAAAATTCCGGGAATCATTCGATACGGGAGTGGCCTAACTTCTGCCAACACTGATGATATTATTTTTGATGGCAGTTATATGATTGAGTATAACCTTCGTAGGCTGCGGCAAGGGATAGAAACCGAACTTGCCGGTTTTTATGACAGCCGGATTGCCTCTCGAAGTCAAATGGAAAACGCAGGCTACCGAGCGCTAGAACCCGAATGGGAATGTGAAGAAGTAGGCGGTTTGCCAGAAGGGGAGGAGGAATATCAAGAAGCTTATAAAACGAGCACTGGCATTTCAGCCAATCCGATGCGACATAAGGATAGGCCCCTACAATTTGATTACCGTTTAGATGCCAGAATTATTTCCCCTTCCGCTTTGACTGTGGAATGTTTTGTCAACAGTGCTGATGGTTCGGTAGGGATTTTTGAAGAGCAAATTGAAAATATCACTTCGGCTTTGGGTGATATTGTGGGCGATGAAGACCTAAAAATGCATTATGTAGTGCTGGGTACAAACCAAGGTGGGCTATCCAAAGTTGGATATTACGGTGAAGCTAAGGACATGTTTGAAGGCGCACCTCCTTTGGTGGGAATGTCGGTTGTTGCTCCTTCAACACCAGCAGTAGACTGTATGATTGGCCGTCTTAAAAAAACTGGAGAGTCAACCAACTTTAACGGTGAAGCGTTTCCTTGGTACAGTATGGAAGTGACTTCTGATGGGGAAACGGTTGAAGTATTCTTGGCCATGAAACCTACCTTGATGACCGCTAAAGCTTCAGATTTTAGAAGTCTTGTGGGCATATTAAAAGACCCGATCGGGCAGCAAAACTATCTTGTGGTCGAATATCGAGCAGATGAACTGCACATCAAACTGCGGCAGATTGAACGATTGGCTAGGTATCGACAAATGGATTTGAGGGATTACACAGTTCTTACGGAACTCAATACAAGTACAAATACGCAACGCTTTGATGAGCAAGATGATATGCAGGCTGTCATGGCTGTTGTTCAAGAAGCGTATGAAGGCTTCGAGGAATGTGTCAAACGCTATCGAGGTACCGAAACGGAGGCGGAAATACAGGATTGTTGGAACCTACATTTGAAACCCCTGCGGAAAGAATATCCGCATTTAATCCCTCCGTTTGAGTATTGAGGGAAGTAAAAGGGTTTTCTAAAAAGTGTTTTTTTAGGAAAACCCCCTTATGGTCAATTATGTTTTCTCTTTGTAGCTTAAAGCACGGGAAGGACAGGCGTCAATTTGTTTTTTCAAAGCTTCTACGGAAGCATTTTCGGGTTTTACCCAAGGGCGTTCCCTCGGATTGTAAACTTCCGGAAGTCTCTTCACACATTCTCCTGCATGCGTGCAGATTTCTGGTTTCCAAACAATGGTGAAATCTCCTTTTGGATATTCCTTGGTTTTTGTGGCCATATCGTTTTCTTAAGATTTTAAAACGTCTTTTATGTCATCCAACTTTTTGAACATGGCATTGGCAAAAGGGCAAAGTGGAAGAATTTTAATATCCTTTTCCCGAGCCATCTCAACAATTTTGTACAGCATTTGTTTTCCTACTCCTCTTCCTTTGAAGGAATCGTCTACTTCGGTGTGATCTACAATGATGAAGTTGCTTCCAGGAATGGAATAGGTCATCATACCTGCTTTTTCCCCATCTTCTTGGGCCAAAGCAAACCCTATGCTTTCTCGTTCTTTGATTGTGATTTCCATAGGTTTAATCTTGTTTTTGGAAGCCGGCATATCACAAGATAGCTTCGATGCGCCGGCTTATAGCTGTTTTTACCAGGGTAATATCTCTAAAAGATAACTATTTATTGCATGGGTACTTCCATCAGTAAAAGCTCGGTATTGCTATTCGCTTTGATATCCAAATGTGCCAAATCCCATAACCCAAATCCATCTCGCTTCTCTAATGCTTGTCCGTTGATAGTAACTTCGCCTTCTAATACAAAAGCATAAACACCATTGTTTTCGGCATCGTTAAGTGGGTAAGTGAGGGATTTACCTGCTTCCAACGAGGTCATGTTGAACCAAGCGTTTTGATGAATCCAAACCCCAGCATCTTCTGGATTAGGGGATAAAACCTGTTGCATTTTGTTTTTACGGTCATCTAAATCCAAGGTAATTTGGTCGTACCTGGGCGTAACACCTTTTTCGTTCGGGAATACCCAAATTTGAAGGAACTTCACAGGCTTATCCTTATTGGCATTGTATTCACTATGCATGATGCCTGTTCCTGCACTCATCACTTGAATATCTCCTTGTTTGATAATGGCCGAAGTGCCCATACTGTCTTTGTGCTCCAAATCCCCTTCCAAGGGAATAGAGATAATCACCATATCTCGATGGGGATGTATGCCAAAACCTCTTGCCTCCGAGACGATATCGTCATTCAATACGCGCAATAACCCAAAATTCATACGTTCCGGATTATAATAGTTCGCAAAGCTGAAGGTATGTCTTGATTGAAGCCATCCATGATTGGCATTGCCTCTGGTATCCGCTTTATGCAAAACGGTTTTCATCGTTTTTGAGGTCTTTTGTGTGGGAGTTTCCAAACTTTCTTTCATCATTTTATGTTTTTGAATTCGGGCAAAAACAGCATATCCTATCAAACTTGTGCTAGCAGCTAATAGGGTTTTGTGTATAAAGTTTTTGCGGTTCATTTTACTTTGTTTGCTTACTATTAAGCTAGTTTTATGCCAAGTATTTAAGTAATTGAAAAACAAATATTTGCGTGTAAAATTGAATATTAAAAAATTCTTATAATTGAGAAAATTCTGTTATTTGAGAAGTTTTATGTGTAATTTAACACCATTAAAAGCACACGGATGAAGTCACCTTTTTCTGATTTGGGTATTGATGCATGGTTGTTAGCGAACCTTCCCTATAAATTGATGTGGATGGACCGGGAGGGACATATCGTTTACGGCAACAAGTTATTCTGCGACCGTTTGGGGTATGGTATTGCAGAAATAACAGGGTTAACTGTTTTTGATATCAACCCAACCGCCACGACGGAAAGCTGGGACAAGCATTGGAATGAGGTGGCCAAAAAAGGGCAAATCCACTTTACTACTGTGCACCAAACGAAGAAAGGAAAATTCTATGACGTGGAGGTTTTTGCACAGTTTTTCTCAAATAATGGAAAAAATATCATCTGTGCTGTGGTCAATGAGATTTCTGAATCTAGTTTTTATAAAAATTTGTTACACCATTCTGAACGCATCACTAATGTTGGCGGATGGAAATTGAACCTACAAGTCTGTGCATTGCTCGTGTCCTTGCATGCGTTATTCATTTTTGATTCGGAAAATATAGACGATTAGCTACCGGGAAATATCATCCATCGTGTTGAAAAGGCAGAAACACTAAAAAACCTTTTGCGTAACGCCATGCGAGAAGGAGAACCGTTTGATGAGGTACTCGCCCTACAAAACGGAAAGCATGTACGCTGCTTGGTGGAACCCTTTTTGCGGAAAGGTAAGGTCTATCAATTGATTGGTACGTATCAGGATGTAAGTGAGGAATATCAAAACCGTTTGGATTTACAGGAGAAAGAGTTACGGCTAAAGGCAGCATTGGATGAGTTATCAGCGTTAAAGAATGAGTTGGAGACGGACAATCAATATTTACGAGAGGAAATCAACAGCAAAATCAACTTCGAGAATATCGTTTGCCAAAGTGAAGCCTATCGTGCCGTGTTGGAATTGGTCACCCAAGTGGCGGTTACGGATGCCACGGTGCTCATTACTGGAGAATCCGGTACAGGAAAGGAACTCTTGGCCAGCGCGGTACATTTGAACAGTACCCGAAAAGACCGTTCGTTAATCAAGGTAAATTGTGCGACCCTACCCAAAGAGCTCATTGAAAGTGAATTGTTCGGACACAAAAAGGGTGCTTTTACAGGCGCCATTGCTGATAAAGTCGGAAAGTTTAGCATGGCGGATGGCGGAACTATTTTTTTAGATGAAATAGG
>ERZ1740065.2194-NODE-2194-length-12078-cov-11.863096_pt1 | contig 12078 bp, 13 predicted proteins | sample MGYA00581738_ERZ1740065 | MGnify/ENA primary metagenome ERZ1740065 (study PRJEB43018, sample SAMN04849749) | marine metagenome | isolation source: floating plastic debris | place: Pacific Ocean | collected 2008-09-01 | study: EMG produced TPA metagenomics... | reverse complement strand
AGCTAGACGGCATCGTTTCATAGACGTAGGAATTACCAAGTGCGTTTTTCTACTGGTGTCACACGTGACAATTCTTAGCCGCGTATCAAACAGCTCAGCGAGAACGCCAAATAAAGCGTTCACAGCACGTTCACTATTTTCTACCGTAATACTTAGCTTTTGCGCTCAGCGTTCCAAGCGTCCTGGAACGTTCGTAGCTCCGAAAATGCCTATTGTCAATAATTGCTGAGGTCAGACCCGCCTATAGGATCCTGACAATAGCTGATGTTTGATATCACAGTTTTATGGCAATGGTCACCAAAAGCTAATGTTTGCTGGTCACATGATCAAACCAAGCTGAAGACATGTTGGTAAAAAGTTGATTAATTTGCTGCATGCCGTGTCCTAAAGCGGTATATATGAGCGACAATATAGCTGTGTTAGTTCACCTGATAAACAAATCTTACCTTTCGATCATCTTCTCCTGCCAGTCGCCTTGAAACAGCTCTATCGGTGTCTTATAGATGCTGTTAATGCTAGGAAACATACCATATTCAACAGTCAAGTTAACTTAGTCAAGGGGCAAGACAGGGTAAGACAAATCTTACAACTGATAGCTAGTTCTGGAGAGTTTGGTGGCATAGACACAGCTCGCCGGATAGTCCGTGGAGATGGAAGGTAAGTACAGAGGAATTCTAACAGACTCCATTATCTACACCCAGTACTACTGCATGTCTAGATGATCCGTTCGCTAACCATTATGTTTAAGTGAATAAATATGATTGATTTTAGAGGCCGACTATATATCGACCATGTTTGTCTGTCCGAAAGCAGTATGTCTTAGGTAAATATTAGTTTTTGTTGGCTTATGATAAAGTCATTGTTTTATAGGCCCGACTATCAGAGTTCACGTCACGTCACGTGACGGGTGAAAGCGGAGGCGGACGACTTACTCGGCGTGTTCCTGATATTTGATCATCGCTTCGTCGAACGCCTGCTGCAGATCCTAAAACAAAGGTGTGGGGAAATGAATAGAGCGTAGGATCTATGTCAGCTTAGTCATGTTAATCAAATAGGTATAGTATTACATCGGTACACCTGCTACGCTGCGCCTATACCAATAGACACGTTCACCTGTCGTTGGGAGCCAACTGTCGTCAGCAGGCTAATAGATCGATCGATTTTATCGTCCACCACAAAAACCCAGACACGAGTATAAATCTACGCTGTCACCCGCCTGTCTGTAGCTGGGCAATACTTGTTGAAATAAGGATCATGGATCACACTAAACTTACAGCTAGTTAATCACCTTGCTTATCATAGTCTCAACAGCAGTACAGTGACAGGTGATTGCAGGTGCTTGCAGGTGGCTGAGCACTGCGACCATAAACATCAGCATATTTATATACATATATGAAGGATTATTGGTCTTCATTTGAATAAAAATACCTAATATAATAATAATAACAATATTAATAATAACAATAGTAATAATAATAATGATGTAATAATAATAACACGATAATGAAACAATAGCAGAGAACACTACTACTTGTACTTACATCAAAAGAGTAGCTGGGAACGGGAGCAGTGTTGGGTCTCTTCTCACGGTAACCTATAGAAGAAGCTCACAGCTATTAGTGATACATCATTAATCTCATCACCTATAGCACTGTGTCACCTCAACTATAAACGATGCCTGAATTTTATACATACATCAATCAATATTACTCAATACTCTATGGATTTTGATGACGAAAAGACGGGAAGGACCAGTTAGAAAGAAGACAAGCTAAGAACAAAAACTTTTTTTCTTGTAAGCTCGCATATAGGCTGCTAGGCTGGGTTCTGATGTCACTTAATCAGCGTTGTCCGTCAGCTTCATCAGGAGCAGCTCATTTAGAACACCTAAACCAGGCTTCTAAACCAACATCTACTGAGCAAACATAGTCAAACTTGAACATAACCTCACATTCTTAGACACCCTGTGTAATAGTCAAGGGAATACGGTAGTAGACTAGCGTCGTTACTGACCTAGCATGCGCGAATGCGTCAGGCTGCTCACGTGGGCCGAGTTCGGCCTCGCTCTCATCCCATCTTCGACTTCATTATCCTTGACCTTCTTCACAGAGTCGGATTTCTTCTCTAAAATTTAAAAGAAGTTGAATGGCCGTCAATTTTATCTACAGATACTACCTGGAGGTCGGAGCAAGTTGAACACAGATACAACATGGCTTCCCATGGGGTTAGATGGGGGTTAGATACTGCCTACTACTGCAAGTGTAGGGTATTTTTTGTTTTGGAGTTGTCTTCCCCTGCACCCAAGATGTGTCTGGGGGAATAGGTAGCAATACTCTAGGCTATTGCACAACCACAACCAATGTGTGTCTGGAGATACTCATCACCTTTTTTGGTAATCTTTATCTTCTTCTCCACAAACGAGGGTACGGCGATGACGTTAGGTTCTAGTGCCCTCTGTGTCGCAGCCAGAGAAGTCTTATCCCGTGAGATCGGTCGCGCCTCGCTGTACACAGTACCGGGTCGGGTCGGCGCCTCTGAGTCAGCAGCAGACATCGATCTTGGAATGCTGCCCATCAGCCAGCGGGAAAGTGCGTCTGACCTGCCTGGTTGGCCAATGCTAGCATCGAGATCGGGCAGCAGAGAGGGCAGACGGACTGGTGACGCACCGCTCATCGCCACTGATTCTCCTGCTGCTGACTCGCTGACTGACGGCTGCGGTGTGGGGTGATCTGAAATACAGACATAATGGTAGCTGTCTATTATCCTGCCCTGAGGTTCTTCAAAACTTGAAACCTTGAAGAAGTATTAAGACTTCCTAAATAATTATTAAATAATTATTAAATAATTATTAAAGAGTTCTTGAAAAATTTTCTAAGTCTTAAAGCGCTTCAGGGCGGGGAAACAGACAATTACTGACATAATAACATTACATGAACAAAAAAACTGCGAAATCATCTATTACTCATATATTTATATACTGGAAGAGTGTAGAGATACGTAGGTGAACGCGGAGTAAAGTATGCGATGTATCTCATACACTACATATGAGTACCAATGCACCAAGTGGTTGAGAAACAGACTCTGGGCGAAGTGCTGTTGAATCCTATAAAGCCTTATCTATCACAACTTGCTGTGTTGTGGCAGTACAAATAATGAAACAAGTACAAATAGATACTATCATAAGCTTTTCTCAGTGATATACAGAGGGAAATTCAACTCTGTATGCATGCACTACTGACACCAGCGCAGCCTTCAACAACCCTAGAGAAATAGTCATGAGACATTGATATATTTGTCACGAGACATTGGTATGTTTGTCATGAGACATTGAAAAATTTGTCACGGGATATTGACATATTTGTCATGTCATATTTCACTGACCTTCAACTATGTCATCAAGTTCATCGATACTGAATCCGTCGATGTCTGATGTCCGCCCAGAGAAAGCTGACGCCTTCCGTTGCGCAGACATACTCATACGGGTTTCAGCTGTGGCCCCGTCCGCGAGTGCATCCGTAGTAGCGCTGAGACAGGACAGATGTCTAGATTTGCTACCTGCAATGGACGTTATCAGACTATACTATCTTATACTGCATCACAATCCAGTGGGAATAGCGTAAGCTGGAATCTTACCTAGTTTTGAAATGTTTGGACTGTCCGAGCCCGCCTCAAACTGGAACTTGGGATTCCAGCTAGCTGCACTCTTGCATTCCATGTCATCTTCCAGATCCATGTAGTTGGCGAGGTCAACATCATCATCCTCCGGTTCCTCAGCCTGCAGCCAATCAACGGACAATGAGACCAGGAAACAACAGCGCATTTCCACTATACCGTATTCCCTTACAGACGAACATACTTATGTTGAGCAAGGAAACCAGGGCGAGTCTATTCTCCATAGAGTTTAGACACAGTGTCCTATATATTCAAATGCATGTGTAAGTTTAGCAAGGAATTTTTCATTTTGGGCTGGCTGTACCTTGCCTACTCAGGCACTTGTCGGCGTCTAAGAGAATATGGTATGGGAGAGCATCTAACAGCAGACTGCACCAGGCTCACTACAGCAAATGTTTCACAGCAATGTGAAACCATCAGTTCGATAATTTTTCAAACTTTCCCATTTTTAAACGGACAACGAGCATTGAATGTCAATAATAACGCGTCTGCTATTAGCATCTCTCTAAGTCTATGTGAATTAACTCTCACAATATAATCAACAGAAGGACTGCAACAATAAAAAAACACTGAACGTTTGTGTCATTCAACAATTTGGTGTAGATTGCATTACGCTGGATGAGCTGCGAGAGAGTCTGAACGGCTCGTGAGTCATCTGAGTGTAGATCTGAAGCTCATAGACGAGTACTGCCTGCTTCAGCAATCTGTAAGCCAAGTACCTGAGCTTGGCTGGCTCATGGACCAGCTTCAATAGCGAGACATCATCATGATCAGCTGTCTACACGCGGCCTGTCTAACTGTCTATCACCTGTATGTCTCGCTCACAACCACCACACCTCACACATCGATACCAGACGGTGTGTGGTGTCACACATAGCTTACAGCTCAGTGGTTATATTCAACACAGGTCCGATTTTTACAGCCACATGAATTGCTGTAGTCGTATTTGTCCATATATGCATTTGAATTTTTATTTAGTGAAAAGTGCTTAGAGCTGTCATATCCAGTCACATGCGCTCATATCCAGTCACATGCGTTCATATCCAGTCACATGCGCTCATATCCAGTCACATGCGTTCATATCCAGTCACATACGTTCATATCCAGTCACATGTGTTCATATGTAGGCATATGCCGTCACACATACAGTAATATGGATGTGTTTATACACAGACTCACATACACACATCACTATTACTAAGTTAGTGTACAATCAGAGCATAAACTGGCATGTAAGTCACAGCCAGGTAACTCGGTGTATAACAACACTCACGTTTGTCTCCTCATCAACGTCTACAGGCACTTTAACCATTTCCGCAGGATACTGCAGTGCGTCTGCTTTATCCTTCGCCTCTATGACCTGACCTTTCTGTTGAAAGACACACAGACATACATTTATTGCACCATACTGTCTCAATCAGTTATATACACGATCAACAGTTTCATGAATGTATGAGCCTCACCCTCTTTGGAGCTTCTTTCTTCTGCGGAGTTCCGGAGGCTGGCGCGGGAATCAGACCGGATAGGAGGTCGCCGCTAACAGTCATAGCCTGAGTACAGAAACTTAGTCTGAGCGAGCAATAGACAGCCTTATAGTAGAAATCTGACCTCACTATAGCGTTATTGCATGATTGCATGATTGCATGACGGTATGATTGCACGATACGTTGATAGCTTGATACGGTGACAGCATGATAGTTTGATGGCATGATCAATAATGAGAGAAGAGGTCCACCTCAAGGACAGGAGAGAGGGATGGAAGAGAGATGACGCGAGGTGAGGAGGGTGGGTGGGAGTTGTCCGCTCGCTGAGATTTGCGTAAATTAGAAACTGAAGGAGGCATGTCTGTGTTGTAATTTCCAGGTATAAGTTTGCACTCTCTACAAAATGGATAAAAACGATTATGAGTCAGCAGCATTGCAGGTACATCATTGCAGTGTGTGATAGCAATCGTTACTCTGTGGTGTCCAATATTAGTGGCTCTTCTACATTCTCCTGAAACAGAATGATACACCTTCAGTGATTGGTAGCTCACAAGAAAGGTTAATTAGTCACATAAACTAGTGACCTTGACCTTGCATGGAGTAGAGAGATCGCAACTCCACGTTGCCTCAGAGTTCAATCGACTAGTGTTCTTCTCCAGTATGATTTTCTGACATCGCTGAATGGATAATCTGGCAAAAGAGCTCAAAGACTGTATACGGTCCTCGGTCATCTTGTTGTCCAACTTATCAACGTCTGCGCCAGAAAAGCAATGGATTCCTGTACTCATGTAAACCAGATACTCTGCCAAAGTGTCTCTCAGACCGCCGTCCTCACTCGTCTGAAATGTACAATTCAAACAGTCGCCTGAAGTCTTACCACCTGCAAGTGGTTGTCAAAACTTCCATGTGACATGTGACTGTGACACGTGTCAGTTTAACACTGTCACACATCACAGTTACATATGGGAGGCAGGGCTACAGTACCTTGACGAAGTAAAGTAGAAGTGCTAACACACAGCAAAAGTTTTCGTTCCTCAAACTCTTTATGGTTATCTCACATAGACGTTTGAATAGTCTGGACTTGAGCTTCGCATTGGCTGTTGTGAACCAGATCCCAGTGACGCAATGCAAAGCGTGACGCTGGACACTTGAGTCAGGGTGAAGATCAAGTATGCGGAGGATTGCTTCTATCCCAACACTAGTGATCTCATGGTCACTAGTGTTGGCATTCATACACAACAAAACGATCTTGGAAAGCTGAAAATTGAGAGTCGTCTTCTCGTGACAGTCCTCGATGGCCAGTGTGCTGTTGTTATTGTTAATTGAGTGCTCTGTGACTGACGAGGATGCTGATTGGTTGAATTTTGTTGGCACAGCAGCCAGGCCGTAAGTGTGAGAATGACTCCACAGGTAGACAGGATTGTCTGAATTCATGATGCATGAATTCATGATGCATGAATGTTCCTTCTTCGTGTTCACCCACTCCTGTTGAGAAATATTTTACATTATTACATTTCATATTATATTAATACTAATATTCACTTTATATTAATATTTCAACATGAATTGTTGGAATTACTGATTCCGTATGCAGATCGTACTTACTTTTTTGAAGCACTCGCTATTTATCCATCCGAAATATGGTTTCCATAACGCGAGATAGCTGCCATCTTTGTGTAAAAACAGCGCCACTGATGCTTGTAAGCTTGACAACGACCAATTACTCTTACCCTAAAAAATTAGAGAAGATCACAGCCAGTTCATTATTTCCCACAGAGCATACTTGTCAACCACTAAAAGGCTACACGCATCATTATGACAAATTGAGGATACATTAAATAAGTTCACCCGAAAGAAATGAGGTTCGGCTTCATGAAGATACTGTAGAAACTATGTTTCAGATAAATTCACCTGAGATATGACGGTGTTGTACGTCAACTGTATGGACAGATCTTCATCTATTGAGCGTCTCTTGTGGCTCGAAAAGACACGATGCAGCAGTCTAAGATACAAATCTCCCTGTAATACAGCTTCCACATACCTCCACTTTGGTTCTTCCTACAAATTACAATACAATGACTAAATCAAATCGCATCACCTATCCCATGACGGAAGACCTGAAGCTTAAAATACCAGCATTGCAGAGCTTTGGGGGTAGGACAACCTCCCTAAGACTTCAGCTTCGTATGAACTTCCAACTGTAGCTTTACTCAATGAGCTGATACCATCAGGAGTTGTTGCCTCCATGTTCAGATCTGACGAGTCCAATATGAACCTTTGATCACTATGATCTAAAGAGGACTGCAGATCTGTTGGCTGGCCTTCCAACCGCCTGCCAATGTTGAGTCTAAATCCACTTGGTTTCGAAATTAGCTTAATTGAATCCAGTTCTTCCAGCCTCCTCTGAGACCCAGAATGAGATACGCCCTTGCGAGAGGCAGTACCGCTTGCTAAACCATGTTGAGTGTTCCTTGGTAGTTGTTTGTCTTCGTTTGGAAGCGGTTCCAAGTCAAAGCTGACTCGTTTACTCTGTCTAGGCTCTGTCTGCCTATTGCCTTCAGTCTGCTTCATGTCCTGCTCGTCTAGCATCGTCACAGTTCCCTGAGTGTCTGTTACATAGACTTTACAGCCATATTGATGACGCTGGGCCGATGGTGTCAGTGTTCTAGAACTATCCCTACTTTGCTGCCGTTTGCTTAAATATCTGTCAAGATATCGACTAACCACTCGCTCATATTTATCAGGGTCAAGGCCAGAGGAGGATTGGGAGGCTCTTCTGTGAGACCTGGCAATGTCGGAGAGTCTGACAGTCACGGAAGGCCCTCTGTTGCCAGCTGTCACCGTTGGATCCAACCTATCGCGATCCACGCTCACATTGGCTGATGCAGTCATAGACTGAGGACCTAGTACTCGCATCTTACTCCCGTTGAGACTAAGGGCTATGTCACGGTCATTCATACTTCTTGATAGCTGGATTTGAGGCCGATGCGGATGTGAGGGCGTAACAGACGAGTCCTGATGACTGACTAAACTCTCTACATTTATTTCTGGAAGTTGTCCCCCCATGTTCCTCGTGGAGTTGGAGAGATTTAGAAGTTGTCTCACTTGTACCATTTGAGCTGCCAGATTTGCAGGCAGACTGACATCTGGTTCCAGTTCTTCAGCAGCTTCAGTACTTTCAGGCGTGGTTGTTGGCGCCACGAACTTGACGGACTCTGAAGACATTACATATGGAGTTTTCTCCTCCTGTCAATGTCAAGAGTAGGAATACTAGTTGTTCATCAACGTCATATAAAAAAGAAAGAACAGAGATCGCCATAATATTTCCTGTAATCTTTTACTAATTGAAGTCTTAAATCAACTCTTCTTTATGAAACCGACATAATTTGCTTATAGCCAAGTTATATGAATGTGGATCCATCCACGGATTGTAAAAATTGGGCACGATTTTTTGAGGAATTACGGTAAAGAGAAACAGATAAAAGGACCAGATTTTGTTCTTCTTACGTACTGCTACTAGCGATGAGTGCAGCAGTGCATTCAGAAACACGAAGACTTGCTGACAGGGAAAACTATTGGAACATCTGGAGTTACCTACTCTTGTACTTACAGAAATAGCTTTGAATGTGGGAATGGAGCTGTCCATCTCCAGAGAGCCGCGATAGAATACAAAGTCACGGCTCTCCGCACTAGCAACGGACATCGACTCACTCCTACAGAAAACCGTCAACCAACTTACGCATCGGGTACTATAGATACGACAACTGATTGGTCGCAGCATTGAGTTCAACCATGCATGCTATCTTTACAATATCGACATCTGACAATATTGCAATAATTTCATGTGAAAATATTAAAATGTCACAGTATCGCGGTATCGCAGTATCGATGTAGTACAGTGTAGTACAATGCAGTAGTGCAATGTTATTACAATATCACTTCATTACGGCATTACAATGTAATCACTACATAAACGGTCACTCACTGCGTCCAGGTAGTCGAGTCGTTTGAGCTGAGGTGATATTTTGACAAATTCCCAAAACTCCATCGACTCAGAAACTGGCTGATCATGTCATCTGTTTCAAAACATGAAGTACCGTCTGTAGCATCTATAGCAAATAGAAGTACCATCTGTATAAATAACGTACGATGATTTAATATAATATAATACATAATAACATAATATATAAATATAATATAAATATAATATTTATATAATATAACTATAATATAACTATAATATAAATATAATATAAATATATTATAAATATAATATAACTATAATATAAATATAATATAACTATAATATAAATATAATATAAATATAATATAACTATAATATAAATATAATATAACTATAATATAAATATAATATAAATGTAATATAACTATAATATAAATATAATATAAATATGACATCATCTACATAAAACGAATATCAGAAATCAACAAAAATAACACCAGATAGAATTGCTGATTTTTGGTAGAAAATTTTCCCCAAAAAAATACCCGAGTGCAGCAGAGCTTTACACCCACTGCTAGAAATAATGTGTTCTCAGTGTCAGACATACCTGCATGAGTAACGTTATCGGTTAGCTGCACAGTGCCAGTGTAGTCTGCGCTGCCAGTGTTGCCAGCATTGCCAGCGTGGACAGCATTGTCCATGCTGTCCTTGTTTTCCATATTGTCCTTGTTTTCTATGTTGTGCATGTTGTGCATGTTGTGCATGTTGTGCATGTTGCGCACGTTGTGCGTGTTGTGCATGTTGTCCTTGATGTCCATGCTGTCAGCGTACTTCGCGTTCACGGGTGGTAGACTCTGAACGCTCTAAACACCGTAATAAACCCGCACGATTCTCTAAGTCTAAGACATTGAGTCGTGAATCTTGTGATTCTGGTTTAGCTGACTTACTGCAATCCGTGGTAGAGATTGGAGCGACGGTCTATTCACTTCTATGGCTTCTAATCGTTCTGTTTGATGAGAAACTGGCTTTCCTGTTCGTGAGGTCTTCCGAGTCCTTGCTGCCTGAGTTTTCATCAGTCTCGGTGGTGAACGAGTGGCTCTGAAGGAGTGTGGGGCGGAAAGCCGAGAGACGGCATTGAGGGTGTTTTGGGTGATGGGAGAGAGTTTGGGAGTGCGACGTGGTTTGGCTGAGGTGCTGGCAGATTTTCGGCGTCGTTTGCGTTTTTTGGCTGAGAGGAGATTTCGAAGGAGCAGACGTACATCATAAATGAGAGGCTTGATGAGTTGCTGTATAGTCAGACGTATCAGGCATCACTCAGTGCTATACTCTAGTCTAGTACAGCCAACGCCCAATTCAGTGGCACCCCATTCACCAGTACCAAATTTAATGACACCCAGTTGACTGATGCTCAGTTTGCTAACACCCAGTTGACTGATGCCCAGTTTACTGATGCCAAGTTCACTTTCATCAAATTTACTTAAGCCCAGTTTGCTGGCGCCCAAATTAATGAAAATTCCTGATCACACATTGGGCTCTACCGTCCAGCCTAGGATGGAGTTCCCATCATTATACCATGGGCAACAATAATTTTTATGACAGTTTTCGTATCTCTAGAATTGGGTGTTGACTGTACATGTAAAACTAGCACAAACCTTTTCTTTCTTCACGATTGCCTGTATCTTCACTTGGGCAGGCTGTTCAAAGACAAAAAAATAAAAAATAAATAAATAAATAAGAGTCGCCATATTGTTGTGAGATTAGAAGTACAGGTGACTAACTTCAGACGCTGCAGGCGCTGTGCTCTCCTTGGAACTTTTAGCAGCGGGTGCAGGTGCCTTGACACCAGCAGGTGCCCTTTTAGCTGGCCCACCAGTTTTCTTTTTCTTCTTACTAGATAGCTGGTGGAGACAGTAGAGCTCTGTCAGTATCAGTGGTCGGTGTAGTGGTGGCATTGTTTACATGTATGTCAGTGTTGCTAGGACTGAGAAATAGATTGACTATCAGACCTGTCAAGCCTCCCTTATCCCCCCCCCCCCCCCAGAACAAGATATTTTTGAAAAGCAAAATATGGTGAAAAAATTTAAATTATATGTTTAGAAAAGTTTGTCTTTGTTTTTTTTCTGCTTGGGTGCGCGTCGTCCTCCCCCGCCGTGGTTGGGAGGGGTTGAGCTATGGCTTCTCAAAGTTCAGAAAAACCGAATCTCCAGCATTTTCAGCCCGCCAGGATGACAGGTATGCTAACTATCCTCTCCTCTCCTCTTTGAGACTGTAGAACTATAGTAAGGTATACATAGAGAAGAGGAGGAGCGCATAGTAGCTTACGTCATATGAATTACTGTTACTAAATACAAGACAGCAAGCTGCAGGTTCTTGCCATGTCGTATCTATTAGAAGAGTTCTCACCTCGGCAGCACCAGCTTGGAATGACTGTTTGAGGGCGCGGTCAGCAGCCTGGTCTTCAGCTGACTCAGCCTGCGGCTCTATCGCCTTCTTCGTGGAAGCAGTCTTCTTAACTTTCCTTTTCTATAATAATATTTTCAAAGCTGGTTGCTACATTTTTAGACAAACGAAAAGTGACAAGGTTGAAACCTAGTCTCTCTCACAGGTGCAAAGAAATACAGATGCCATGAATGCTATATTTGGTTTCTTATCTTAGCTCGTGTGATCACGGTTCTTATAGAAATTTCTGCCATCGTCATTGCATCATCGTTATACATTGATGTTTGAAGGTGGTGAGTAATGAGCTTACCTGAGATTGCTGCATAAGTGCACCAACATCGACCTACAAAATACGTCATACTAGTTACAGGCAACAGTGCAACACAGTGTGACACTTCTACGTTTGAACCCTGGCATGAGGGAGAGAAAGTGGGATGGGAAGGAGAGAAAGTGGGGTGGGAAGAAGAGAGGGTGGGGTGAGAGGGAGGAAGATAGTGGTGTGAGAGAGAGAGTGAGGGG
>ERZ1740065.2193-NODE-2193-length-12082-cov-11.455974_pt1 | contig 12082 bp, 10 predicted proteins | sample MGYA00581738_ERZ1740065 | MGnify/ENA primary metagenome ERZ1740065 (study PRJEB43018, sample SAMN04849749) | marine metagenome | isolation source: floating plastic debris | place: Pacific Ocean | collected 2008-09-01 | study: EMG produced TPA metagenomics... | reverse complement strand
GAGACCCCTCCCCCCTATACCCAGTGTACATCTAGCAGCATTGCTACTGTTTGACTCTTATTGCTAAGAGCCATCTTTTAAACTGTCAAGCATCTGTTGCCAATTGCATCGTAGTACATTTGATCACGAGTAGTAGGATGACAAACTATTCTTCATGTACACATATCAGTAGGTAGGTTTTCAATCTTGTCTATATTGACATTGCCAGTGTCTGTTTCCAGGTGGTCTGACTGGCGGTATAGAGATCTGTATCACGTTCCCCACCGAGTTCGTCAAGACTCAACTGCAGCTGGATGAGAAGGCGGGAGCCACCAAGAAATACAATGGCATTGCCGACTGTGTGAGGCAGACAGTGCGCGCCCATGGCGTTCTCGGTCTGTACAGAGGTCTTACAGTACTGCTCTACGGCTCCATACCCAAGTCTGCCGTCAGGTGAGTCAGCAGACGTGACGACACACTGCCAGATTGACTGCCCGTCTGCTGGCGTAACGTCTGCTGGCATAGCATTTGCTGGTGCAGCGTACTAATTGCTAGTTAGTGTAATCGTGTTACTGAATGATCTTCTCAATTGATTAGATGATCGTCTTACCAAGTTGTACAAGATACCGTATCGATTCGTCTCCCTTGTCTTGCCCGTGGCACTGCCTTATCTATCCGCCCCAATGTTGACCCGCCGAAGTCACATTCACAATAATATGTACCTGACGATATCGGCCATTGATACACTCGACTTTATCTCTGCTAGCAGGCTTGTACTACTGTATATGCCCTATCAACTCCCCTGACCTGCCAGTAGTTGCTCAACAAACAAACAACTGAGCGGTGACACAAAAGCCTTATACAGATTCATGGTTCTGAAAAAAGTCATGCTCTTTCTGTCCATATTAGGAATTTAAACAACAGTCATTCCCTCATGCGTATGCAAATTTGTTTTTGTCACGCTAGATTTGGTGCGTTTGAGGAGTTCAAAAAGAGAAATGTTGGTCCTGACGGAAACCTGTCTCCAAACAGGAAACTGCTGTGCGGTCTGGGTAAGTTTCCAGTGATCGAATGATCTGTCATGACTCAAACATCCATACAGGCCAGTTAGAAGGCTGGTAAGATAGTAGTTGTTGATTTTGTCTTGAGTTGTCTTCTCATGATATAATGGCACTCGCTAGTATATGAAATGCTAATAGCTTAGATAAATGCATGAATGACTGTCTGCTGCCGTGAAAGCACTGATTTCATGACTGTAAACATCAGTTCAGCTAGAAGAACTGCTCTGAGAATGCTGATCATGATGTATCTGAACTATTTTTGATGCTGCACAGGTGCTGGTATATGTGAGGCGATATTTGCTGTGACCCCTATGGAGACAGTGAAGGTCAAGTTCATCGATGATAGAAACCGTGCACAACCAAGATATAGAGGTTTCTTCCATGGCGTCGGCATGATCGTGAAGGAGCAAGGTTTGTCTCCCGTCATATGATCAGTGATGGCAATAGACTAATGACTAGAGCAACGAATGAGTTGATAGCACGGCTTAATGAACTGCTGCCACATGTGGTCTGATGTTACCCTGGTATTTAGGTATCACTGGTGTATACAAAGGCCTGACCGCAACCATGATGAAACAGGGATCCAATCAGGCCATCAGGTTCTTCGTCGTCGAATCTCTCAAAGAATGGTACAAGGTCAGTCAAGCTTCCAGCTGCATTTGGCCCTTGTTCAGAATTAAGAGTTGTCCTCTCTTAGAGGGCCAATATTTATATAGGTTACAATGTAATTTGGCTCTATAGTTGCAATTTCCACGGAGGCTATTATGGCTACACATGTGTACCCTAACTATGTTACACTATATACATCCCTCTTCATGTGGCTTCATGGAGACTCCTACTTTATCATACTACTACTTTTTATTCCTCGTTTTTTAATCTGAATTATTTCTATTACTTGTACTTTATTATTTGTTTAATACCTGCTTACTTATGTACTATTTCACTTAATTATTTATCATTATTTCATCAAAATATTATTTGCCATTATTATGTATTGTATTGTTGTTTCACTGTGCTGATGTGCTGTCATTTAATCCAGGACGGTGACAAGAATAAGCACGTACCCAAGCCTGTAGTCGGTGCGTTCGGTGCCCTCGCCGGCGCGGCATCCGTCTACGGAAACACTCCGATCGACGTGGTCAAGACTCGCATGCAGGTCAGTCTCTCAGTCTATGACCGTCCCCTTCTCTACATGATGGGGCTTGTCACCCAGGCTTCATAACTCAAACAATCAACTAATGACTCTATTATTATTGCTATTCATTTATTTATTATTATTATTATTAATTTATTATTATTTCATTATGTTAGCTCAACTCTCTTTCCGGATTATCCATCCAGGTCGTAGTAGAGACATAAACCGTTAAATTTATGTAGATTGCTAGGCTTACGATCTCTACAGCCAAGATTCCGAAGAGCTGGATTTTACTCGGTCCATTGCGTCTGTCCCCCCCCCCACACGCACACCACACACAACCAGGGTTTCATTGGACAGCTAGTTCTCTGTCACACAAACATTCTAGTGCTGTTTTTACTCCAGGGTCTGGAAGCTCACAAGTACAAGAACACATTTGACTGCGCTGTTCAGATATTCAAGAACGAAGGCCCGCGAGCGTAAGTTAGCCAGCGAACTGTCTCAACTAGTCAAATCTGCAGGAACTATGGCTAGACTTGACCCATTTATTCTAACAGCTTCTACAAAGGCACAGTTCCACGTCTGAGCCGAGTTTGTCTCGATGTCGCGATCACGTTCATGATCTACGACAGCTTCATGGAACTCTTCAACAAAGTCTGGATAACTGATTAGTGCTGTCCTCTCCTCCCAGTCCGACTGACACGTTCGTAAAACTTACGGAATCGAGAGACTTTATATACAGGAAGTAGAGGACCTATTGCCTCTGCAAATAATTTCCTTTATCTATACATAGTGCGATTATCAGCACTAGATCGTTAGTTTCGTAGCTACTTTCTATTCCATGGTCAAATGTTTCTAGTTTCATTCATCTGGGCGTAAACAAGAGTTGTGTACATGACAACAAACGTTCACAGTTCAACTTTGGCATGGGTGGAACTTGGGCCAGTTTTATTCATTTTGAGAGAAAAAGTGAAGACAGAACACACTCAGAAGCAAAAATAAATGAGGCGCCAGGTTTTTGGCGCCATTGTCAGACAAGCCATGCTGGTTGTATTTCGTTCTCTCCAGACGTCGGACACTATTCCATGTCTGAAGAGTTTTACAGACTGGCTGGCGTGACACACAGGTTATTAGGACTGTGAATTCAGCATGCACAAAGTATCCTTGAAAATAAGCAGAAGTTGTCTGGATGGATCAAAAAATAAAGTTGAGCAAAGTTAGCCAAGGAGGCGTCTTGCGCTACAGAAAATTATGTAACACTCAAGGGCAAAATACTCTTGGATAAGATTTAGAGTGAGTCAAAGGAGAATAGTGGTATTCGTGTCACGTTACATATGATTGGATAGTATTTGAGCAAGTTTTCGTCTTGTTTGACGGCCACGAAGCAAATCAGTGACTGGGCTACAGGTGGGCATGTCCATGTTCCTAACGCACGAGCGGCATGTTGAAGATTGGCCCGACGTTACCATCGCTTGGGAACGTCTTCCTCAGTCCCATACACGCTTTGGAATCTAGGGCTAGAGAGTTCTCTTTGACTGAAATGTCGTTTTCTAGCTGCGATTTGGTCTTCATCAGCCTCGCTAGCTGTATCTCGGATGACCTAAGTTTGTCCTTCAAGTAGCGGACAGACTCTCTGATTTCATGGACCTCCCTGATCAGTCTGCAAGGCAAAGAAATATAACTTTGATTCTTTACATATCAGAGTTGTTAGTTAGCTGCAGGTCGTTGCAGGTTGTTGAGGCGGTGTTATGTAATTGCACATAATGAAAGCAAGGGCTGATGGGTAATTTCATGCTTCATCTCCAGTGAGCAGTGGCAATAGGCAGGCTTTGACATGTGCTTAGGAACAGTTGTAACTAATAGAGACAGGATATGGCATGTAATTTAAATGAGCCGATTTAAATGAGTTGATATGATTGAACAGTTTCCTGTTGTCATTTGCTCTCACCCTTTCATTGGATGGTCCTTGCAAATTTCAACGTTAAGCCTCTTGGTTCTCTCCTCCAGCCTGGTCTGCGCAACCTTCATATACGCCTCCTTGTCACGAATGGCTTTCCTAAGCAGCTCTACATTCCTGTCCATGTCCATTATCTCCTGCATTACCTACAGATGGAGAGAATAGATTGCCATGAATATGCGTGATTTCAGCTCTCCACTAGCAAAGGGTTAGGTTTAAGAGTTGTCGTTTCTTGGATAGAGTTGTACAGACCCGCTGCAGGTGGGCTTGGAGTTTGTCTCGGGCATCAGTCGTCTCTCTGACCCTGGTGTTGAAGGCGTTGTTTACAGCGTTGAACTGACTCCACATGGCATTGGCGCATGCCCTGAGACAGGCGTCGATCTCTCCACGCAGCCTCTCGCTCGCCGCCCTCTCGCGCTGCGACCTTGCTATGTTGTTTTGTGTGAACTTGATCCATGAATATGGAATGCTCAGGCTTTAAATGTAATGATGTAAAAGCTTAATATGGATCAAGTACTAATCGTCATTGATTACTAGATTAGGCTGACTGTGTTTTAAAAGTCTCCATTGAGAGCCGCTAGCAACTCAATGCTCTGGATCAAGTCGCCATTGAGCATTTCGTTTGATTAGGTACTAAGGCTGGCTATAGCAATCACACTCTCAGGCTAAAAATCTGATATTCTTGGAATTAGTTGACCCTGCGTCTAGCCATATCCAGTACAGCTAGCGGTTCCCATGGAGTAGCAGCGCTGGGGGCAATGTACTCACGTATTGTCGACGTTCTCGATGCCGGGGAAGTAGCCGATGCCTACAGAAGAGTTTCTCAGCTGGAACATTCTGTCATCAAGATTCTCAGCGTGATTCTTATCCTTGGCGTCCTTCTCGCATTCGTGAAGAGCAGCTCTGTTCAGCCTTGTAAAAGTGATATGATATTTCACTACACTTTACGAAGCCGGATCACGATTGGTCAGCTGTGCAGACGGATGACTTACTTGAGTTGTATGTGCGCCTTCTGTATCAGCTTCTTCATCTTCTCTTGACATCTCTTGATGATGTCAACCTCCTTGGTCAGCTCCTTCTCCACATCATCGTGCACCTGATCGATGCCGATTCGCTTCTCTCGGTGCAGCAGGCACTCCTCTGCGATGTGCAGGGGATTGGCTGTGGCCATGTACGCCTTCTCCAAAACCCTCTTGTGCTCCTTGAAACATCAGTGCTCTGGTATACATACTCTATTGTCTACTGGCACTTTACTGGTTTTATAGCGCAGGTAAAGTGTGTCCTAGTTGTAAGCATAGGGTCATTCTTACCTGCAGATTCTCAATCTCATTCTCCATGGCTCTGATCTCGTTGATGAGTTCTTGTTTCCAGAACGTAATGTCATCACGCCTGTTCGACAGTTTCCTAGTGTTCTCAGCCTGTCTCCTCCTCGTCCTGTCATCTGTTTCCTGTTTAGGCAAGAGTATGGCAGTGGTAAACCAGTTCATTTTATCAGAGTTAAAAACAAATTATTGATGAGATGTACTTTAATGGCTCTCCAGGCGTCTGCTCGGAGGCCATTGGCCATCGTTCTCTCCCTGTCTGACAGCATGTAGTGGGCCTTGTTGCTATTTGACCAGTCATTGTCTGAGAATCGAGCATAGACCTGATTTCTAAAATGTAGATATGGTCATGTTTCACGACTGAGAACTCCAATAGTACCTGAATAGTTTGGAGTAAATATGTGTATCTATGCATTGGAGATTGAAGTTATAGAGGATTATATCGTATTGCTGATTCTCCATTGACTTTGGTTTTTATGACCATTTCCTTCAGATAGGTAATGTAAACAAATGCCTCCCAAGTGTGGCTACTATGCAAAGAGTGTACAGAGTAAGAGCGGAGACTGCTGTCTCTTGTTTCAGAGTTGTGAAGCTGACCGATTATGTAAACGACTGTGTGCGGGTTATTACTTTTGACTTTTGTGAATCTTAGCTGCCTCATGAAAAATTAACTATGCGGTCAGCAATGCTGAAAATCAAAATATCTCGCCAAAACCTCTACTCTCACTCCAGTAACTATTGAACCAAACGCTTCACCTTGACCTTTGTTTATAGAATCAATGACGTGGGAATATGAATTTAACAATATCGAGTTTATCAAGCGGCTAAGATTCCCGGAGATGAAGGGTATTAGTATCCATCAGATTGTTGCTGTGATAAGCATGAAATGATTTCTCTGATGAGAGTGTCAGCGATAGTGACGAAATGTAGTTGTGGTTCTTACCTTGCAGGATTGTACACGTTTCTTGCGTGGCTGATATCCATAGAGGCGCCTCCGTCTCTCAGCGAGGCAAACTTGGGTGAGGGGCCTTTCGCGAGGTAGCTAGGCGATGGAGTCCTCATGGACATGTTGGGAACGGGTGATAGTGTCTGGTATGCTACGGCCATGCTGGTAGTCTACAGGTTCCAATATACGATATCTAAAAGTAAGACCAGCCTTGAGTCAATATCATTGCGGATAAGTCAGTATACAGCAACAGCAGGTAATAAAACTGATCGTTCTCAAGAGGCTGGTTGTAGATTGTACAAAGCTGACACAAGTACAACAGGGTAGCTTGTCCTTACACAGTACCAGACCTGTCAACTCTCCTGATTTCTGCATGAGGTGTCTGACCTTTAGCTACTAGGCATATTATGTTATCACTTAGTTTAAAATGCCCTTTCGTTATTGATTCGTCATATCACAAGGAGCTATGTTATAGAAATTTACCAATCTCAGCTGTATGGGGTTCGAAAAAGTATCTAGCTGTACTTTCTCAAAGTTTGAAAATTTGAGATCGTTAGTCTAGAATCTTTGCTCAGGAAGGTTGACATGGATGCCTAGTGCTGATCAGTGAACCTGCATAGATATGTCGGGACTCATGGTTTCTGACAGTATGATTGTATGAGCTGTAGTTTGGTAAGTACATGTAAGTTGGTAAGTACATGTAAGTGTGAGACTGGATCAGTTTAACATCGTACTCCATCGGGCATTTTCCAGGTATCTAATTCAAGTAGAATAAAATGCATTTCTGATGCCAAAGTTGAAGCACATGTTGCATCACCATCTGGTTGCTAAGGACTCAAATAAGATCTAGTGACTTGTCTAGAGCTTCTGTGCTGTGCCGTTGTAGGGAAGCATTGTGATGCAGAACAAGTAGACATTGAAAAACATTAGAGCAAATGAAATATGAAATGAAATCTAGTTACCTAGTGAATAAGTTGAGGGATGTGTGCAATGGTACTTACCTGGTACCTATCACTCTCCAGAATGAGCTAGCTGACTGGTTGTCTAGCACATTTGCATACGTAAACAGCTCAGCCAATCAAATGCCTTCCCTGCAATGAATTGACTGCAAGAACCTTGATAGACATCAAAAATATTAACTGGGTATTAAAGGCATTGTTGAATAACAGCATTGAGCATTGATCGGATCGAGTCTAATCAGCTGTAATCGCTATAGGTTGAGCAAACACAGACCCTTACAGCCCGCCACTAGCTTAGGAACCTTAATCCCAGTGCAAATTGGCGTGAGCAGCTCAACGTCTGCGCCGATCACACTTCATCTGTTACATTTCTGCTACACTTAACTTGAAAAACGCCTCGAGTCTGTTTTGTAGACTGTGGAATTGTTGAGTTGAGATGTACCTGAGCGAGGTGTAGGTGCAGCAGCGGGCGACACGAATACGATACAGCTTCTCTCTTACAGTGCTTGACTAACTAAATATTTAATTGCTGACAATGTGACATGCCAGCAGTGTTTGTGTAGTCAACCTGATGGAGAGATGTAAGCGTACTACGATTTTGAATCTGAAAACTCTATCCCCGTCTTCCTGTATGTCTCCCAACGCTGCCTAGTCTCACAAGCCGTTTGACAGTCTCAGTAGGACTAGCAGTGGCGGGACCTCGTGTTGCAGCACTGTGTTCAACAATCACAAGGGAAACAGCAGCTAGGACGATGCTGCGTATATCAGCTACTTTCATTCGTTCTGGCGACCGTCAGGGCCTGGGGTCAGCCATATTGGCAGTGCTGACATCACCTGTAGCTTGCATTGCCACTTCCACCTTTGTGGACTCACCACGGCCGGAAAGAACTTTTAACAGTTGATTGCAAGTACAACCAAACAAATCTCACACAATGCAGCAGCCCTTATAGAGCTGAATAAGCGACTGCACTAGGTGTTGATGTTCCGAAGAGGTCAATGGCGGTGTTACTACTCTTGGATTGTGCCTACAATTGGCAGAAGCAGTAAAAGTACGAATATGAGTACGTTTATTCATTTATTTGTAACAAACATAGTCATCTACCTAGCAGTTCACGTGGCCTTGTTATGGGTGAAAACAATTTTTATCTTAAAACTCCGTAATTCTAACCCGTGTATATCGGTGAGTGGCAGACATCAAAGGTGAGGAGTGGGAGGGCGGTGCAGGCTGATTGCACAACACAGTTGATAAGAACGGAGGAAATTGCCAGTGCACAACATTTGATTGGATGGCATACAGTGTGATATTCACAAGGTTTTACAATTGGTGTTAGAGAGGCGTGTCTGTAGTAGTTAATTCTGTATGGGTTTGGTAACAGAGAGCTTGACGGATGAGCTATGCAGAGGGGGGGGGGTCCTAACAATACTGAGTGACAAAGTAACGGGAATCGTAACCATCACAATAATAAATAGATTTAACGTAAAAAAAGAAATTACTGGAAACTGATAATCATTGCGCATAAGCCGACGACGACGAAGACAGCGTCCATATAAATGCAGCCGGGTGTGAGAGACATGAGAGAGTGAGTGCAAATCCACATAAAAAGTACGAGCAACTCCGTGCCCGTATCAACGATGTATTAACACAGCTGGTCAAGAGGCAAGAGTGCTTCTCCATCCCTGAATAACCATCTTGAGTAAGAGTTTCAGCAGTCTGCCACCAGGTGGCAGTCCGGAGCCGTCGCTTGGTACTTTTTAATCTCAACAGTTGTGTATTGCTTCAGTAAATGGATATTAGTCCGTCTATGACGTCTGCTAGATCTCTACGCAGAAGTTAGCCGGGTACAGTCCTACTTTGCCGTTCAGCCTGCCCTTGCACCAGCCTTGCTCGTCTTCTTCCTCCAACTTCTCAAATTCATCGCCTAGCGACAGAGCAAACAAACATCATCAGTCGCAGTGTTGGAGTGTTGGAGTGTAACAGGGGTAGGGTAGGGCGGACAAACAGACATACCTGCTTTAAAGTTGAGTTCATCGTCTTCGTCGCCAATGTAGTCGTAAAGAGCACGTATCCCTACGCCGGGTCTGCCATCGTCAACTAAGTAATCATCCCCTTCATCGTCGTCGGCAGCAAACGGATTCTGATCGCCATCAGATGGGTCAGCGCTACAAGTAGAGCGACAGCAGTCAATGAGGATAGTCCTACTGGACAGTGGTTGACACTGCGTGGTCAGTGGTTGGCGGGTGAGTGGCTGGTAGACACTGCGTATTATGAGTACCCATCACCAGCAGGAATTCTTCATTCTATTCCACAGCAGACTGATAGGTTATATAGTCATGCAGAGGAATCTGAATTCGGTGTCTCAGTACCGTGAGGTAATAAAAAAACTCGCTCCCCTAAGCATGCTTATGCATTCACACGATTCTCGGATCATCGCTATCATAGGTGATAATGGATATAAAATACAGAGGAAGGAGCAATGTTTTTTGCAGGTAGAAAATATTAACAAGTGTGAAGTCTAACGAACGATTGCGATGGTCGATAGGAACAGACGATTACAGACAGAACTTTTGAAATCCCAGTTCAGAAGCTTTGGAGGAAGAACATCAAAATGTGCAGGTGCATGCAAGGAGTCAGCATTCCAACAATAAAAGCGAGAAATTTGGCATTTTTTACTCTTATGTCCGCATGCCTCTGTTACGCTGCATTTAGTCTGCAATCAGTGCAGGCGCGCAGGACTAGGCGGCATGCTGACATAAGAGTAAAAAACCGCCAGACATTCTAATATACAGACAGTAGGACAACATGGCGGGGAGGGGGGGGAGACAATGACCAGGTGGGTATGGGAGGCAGGAGGTTGTTGAGGGAAACCGATAGAGTGAGGAGGAGAGGAAAGGAAGGCGTGTCAGTATTGGAGTGATGGGAGGGGTATACATGATCAGCTGGAAGCGATCGTTTCTCTCTATCACCTCAGGCTAGTGTAGAGCCATACTCCAAATAATGGAATAGCATCTACTGTGATTGGGGAGGGGGGGGGTGAGAGAGATACATGCTAGCGGTGGCGGAAGGAAGGTGAGAGGCTCAGGCTAGGGTAGGCATAGCATCACCGTGACGACAGCACATGGAGGTGGCGGTAGCACATGGACGTTGCCACACCGAGCGACTATTAGGGAGCATGCAACAGTAAGAACCAAAGGGCGAGCGAGCGAGTACGACATTACTCGTCATCGTAGTCACTGAGATCCTGGCCATCATCCGGGTCAGCAAAAGGGTTTAATGCTGGCTCGTAGCTGGCGCGTCTGTAAAACGACGAGTGTCGGCTTAACGCTAACCGCTCGCCGCAGAACGACAGGGCGTGGTACAGGATACAGAGGTTCGGGAATGATAAAGAGAGTAAACTGAAAGAGGAAGTGGCGGGATGTAAAACGATATACATGCATAAGAAATATTAACGACAAGAATGGTACAAGGATGGGTGACTAACGACAATATCTATATAGAATAAAACTTCTAGAAAAACATTGATATAAATGATAAATGCAAATACGCACACCAAACTGGTAATGGAAATTATAGTAAGCAGCTTTGGTAGAATAACAACACTATATTTCCTCACCATCTGTATGTATGTACACATATATTTATACATTATATATGTAAGTAAAAGTAATTAAAGCTATGTAATGTACATGTGTATACACAAGCATCCATGAACTGTACATGTGTATACACAAGTATCCATGAACTTTATATGTGTATACACAAGTATCCATGAACTTTACATGTGTGTACACAAGCCTCCATGAACTGTACAGGTGTGTACACAAGTATCCATGAACTGTACATGTGTACAGTATTCAGTAATCAAATATCTGTACCATGTATACATACATGTACAATATGAATGGTGAGAAAACAAACTGTTGTTAACAATTTTCCTGTCGAAGTGAGTACCCTTACCACGATTAATCTGTGCACTCTCTTCTCCATTAAATGATGATCACAAATTTCTAACAGCGCAAAAGACAAACTGCCTTTCTCTACTGAACATATCGTCACGTCACCAACTGCAGCTGATTAACGAAAGCATTATATATGATCACTGAGCCTCGGAACCAAAGCGAAATTTTACCCAATGAAGTCTTTCAGCAAAGGGTGGTCTGACGGCGATTGCACGGAACTATGAACATCAACACATATATATCACATAAAACATGTGTGTAGCGAGCCAGCCAGATATATCGTCTTGTAGAACAGCTTATGTCTTGGTGGGTGTGTGTGTGTGTGACATATGTAACTGATTGAGCCAATGGGAACGTTAGACAAATAACACATGGGCATCGTGTGGCAGAGATAGCACTGGCCTTACCTATTCAACGACGGCCTTTGAAGAGCGGGAGAGTGGCTTGGAGGTGAGTCACTAAAAGGAGCAGATGAAACAGGCTAGTCATTCGATTTGAAGAATCATTGGCAGGCCTGAGCTGGTTTGTAGATGAATAACAGAGTGAAGGATCATGAGTGAACAAGAGCAGCGTGCTTGTATCCAGTGATTGATGGGCAGTTTGGTAGCCATGTTACAAATGCGTGCTGACATCAAGCTTTGATTGATGTTTGTTTTTAGACTGTCATTTCCTACTGAGCCAGGAGTAATAGGGGGGGGGGGGGGGACTTACTCCATGTAAGCGTTGTTGGGAGCGTTGTATCACTGGTTATTTGGTGGGGGATGGT
>ERZ1740065.2192-NODE-2192-length-12083-cov-3.442717_pt1 | contig 12083 bp, 8 predicted proteins | sample MGYA00581738_ERZ1740065 | MGnify/ENA primary metagenome ERZ1740065 (study PRJEB43018, sample SAMN04849749) | marine metagenome | isolation source: floating plastic debris | place: Pacific Ocean | collected 2008-09-01 | study: EMG produced TPA metagenomics... | reverse complement strand
CTTTCTTTGGTTTGGTTGCCAATTTCGTTTAGAGTAGCGGCATCAAACAAACGCCCGTTGACCATGGTGTAGGTGACAGTTTCCGTGTTTCGTATATTGTCCAGTGGATTTTTGTCGAGCACAATTAAATCCGCAAGTTTACCCACCTCCAAAGAACCAATGTCTTTGGCAGCGCCAATATAAGTTGCGGGGTTTATCGTCGCTGCTTTCAATGCATCCATGTTGGTTAGACCACCTTGGTGCAACATCCAAAGTTCCCAGTGCGCACCAAGGCCTTGTAGCTGCCCATGGGCTCCCAGATTGAGTAGGACTCCTTCGTTGTGCAATCTTGTCGCTGTTTTGGAGACGAGAATATGTCCATTTTCATACTCTTCATCCGGAATCATGGTACGATACCTTGACCGAGCATCCACAATAGCACGAGGGGTGAAATTCAGAAGACGTTTGTTTTTCCAACCCTTGTCTTTTTGGTAGAAGTAGTACTCGCCATTTACCCCACCATAATTTACAATAAGGGTAGGGGTGTACCCGGTATTGCTGGTCTTCCAAAGTTCTACCACGTCCTTATAAACCGGAGCAACTGGAATGTTGTGTTCCACCCCGGTATGACCGTCCATAATCATGGTCATATTGTGATAAAAGGTTGAACCTCCTTCGGGTACAACATTGATGCCCAATTCTCGAGCAGCTTGCATAACTTGTTGTCTTTGGTCACGTCTGGGTTGGTTGTAGCTTTTCACGGATTTTGCACCAAAGGCTTTGGTCCTTCGGATGGCGGAGCGGGCATCCTCCAAATTATTGATAACGGCTTTGAAGTCTCCATCGGCACCATATAATATGATACCTGTGGAATAGATTCTAGGTCCGACCATTTCACCGCTTTGGACCAATTCTGACATTGCAAAAATGGATTCGGTATTGGCAGAAGGGTCGTGAACGGTCGTCACACCAAAAGCTAAATTGGCGTATAGTTGCCAATGTTTTTGGGTGGTTAAACCAAACCGGAAGCCCCCAATATGGGCATGGGCATCTACAATACCTGGCATAATGGTTTTGCCTTGGACATCAACTACTTTGGCCCCTTTCGGAATTGACACCTCATTTGCATCGCCCATCGCCTCTATGCGGTTACCATTTACGACAAGCGTAGCATTTTCAAGAACTTTATCCTCATCCATGGTAATGATTCGTGCATTGGTAAATGCAATTTTACCTTCCGGGACATAGGTTTTATGAACTAGCTTTAGGTTCAAGCCTACACTATCGGGTTTTGCTACTTTTTCTGGAGAACCGGGCAAGAAGGTAAACCGGTCCTTTATTTTGTTGGAGAAATAGTCTGCCCCTAACGTCCAAAAAACAGTCTTACTGTCTTTGGACCAGTGCAAGTTGATACCTGCATCTTTCGCAAGTTGCGATACGGGGACTGATTTGCTTTTGTTGTCCAAATCAATGGTTTGTCCGTTTAAAACGAGCGGAGCTAAATATGCTTTATGCAGGGTGGTAAAAGCGACCCATTTATTGTTTGGGCTTGGCACCAAACGATTCGCGTATTTGGATTTGAGGTGGGTTTGTTTGTCTTTTCCATTTAAATCGACTGACTTTAGTTCTTTGGTCAATCTCCCAAAATAGTTTCCACCGGTTTGATAGAACACACGAGTCCCTTCCGTATTGAAGAGGGGGTATTCACCTTCTGGTGAAATGTGTTTGATATCAGACCCGTCACTTTTCATAGTGTAGAGTCCCGTCTTTTTGGAGAAGCTTCTACCCTGGTCATTATTACCGGGTTCCTTTCGATAAACAATCGATTTCGCATCAGGACTAAAAGCGGGGGTGCGGTAAATCCCTTTGGTTTCCGAAAGGGTGGTGGTTTTTCCGCTTTTCAAGTCCAACACCTTAATTGAACCAAGCTCCATGTCATCCCAAGTCACATAAACAATTTGCTCGCCTGAAGGTGAGAAAGAAGGTTCAGATTCAAATTCTGCCGCTTGTGTGAGTCGTTTTAGTTTTCCATTGGGTAATTTCTTGGACCAGATATGTCCTAAAGCATTAAAAACCTAGGTTCTTTGGTCGGGAGACGTGACCGCATTCCGAATGACTTTGGCTTCGAAGTTCTCAGGAGCAACAGGAGAATCTACCCGTAAGGTTTCAGCAATTTGTAATTCAACGTTTGCCGTAAACGGAATAACTTCAACGGCTAAGGTTTCAATATTGATTTTATGGATTTTACCCTTATTCCAGTAGACCAAATCCTTGTTATTGGGCATCCAATTAAAATTGGGATACACCCCGAAAATGGCCCAGGCTTCCTGTTGGTCTTTGTTGAGGTCATCCGCTAGGGGCCACTCTTCACCCGTTTCCAAATCGTGTAAATACAAAACGGTTTTGGTCCGAACTCTTTTTATAAAGGCAAGCTTTTTTCCATCTCTTGAAAGCTGAGGTCGGGCAGCGCCCCCCGGTCCACCAGTGATTCTTTCAGTTTTACCGGTTTCTAAATCATAGCGTTTGATGACGTAAATCTGCTTGTTGGGGTCTTTGTTGTACTGAAAAAACCCTCCTGGATACACGTCTTCGCTGAAATATACATAACGCCCATCTGGGGATACACATGGTTCGTTGAAATCTTGTTGGTCTTTTTTGGGTTTGGTCAATTGCAATCCACTTCCCCCGGTAATATGATATTGCCACATTTCACCCGCGCCAAGCGAGCGTTGCGAAGTGAAATGTTTTCGTGCGACGAAATAATTGCCATCGGGCATCCAATAGGCATTGTTCAACAGACGAAAGGATTCTTTGGTGACTTGTTCCGCGTCGCTACCATCAACATTCATTATCCAAATGTTATCGCCACCTCCAGCGTCACTGGTAAAGGAAATTTTGGTGCCATCAGGGCTAAACCGAGGTTGGATTTCGAAAGGGATTCCGCCACGCAGTAAGGTGGCCTTTCCACCCGTACTGGGAATGGAATAGATGCCCCCCATCATGTCAAAAACAATAGTGCTACCATCGGGACTTACATCAAGATTCATCCAGGTGCCTTCATCGGTAGTAAACGTGTGGGGTTGGTAGTTGAATTGACCAGGTGGATTGGATACATCCCACTTAGCGGTATCTTTCTTTTCTTGACCCAATACAAAACAGGATGCACAAAGCATCAAGGCTAGCAGGGTTTGTTTCATTTTCGTTGAATTAGTTGGTCTTAAAGATACCAAAAAGGGAAACTGGATTTCTTAAAGCCATGTTAACGGAAAAGGGACAGTACGCTTCGCAAACCTAGCTGTAACAAAACTGTATCATATCATACCAACATTACATCAATCATAACCAATCAAAAATGAACACCAATTTTACGTTTAAGTCTAGGATTGCCTTAACACTTGTAGTTACTGCGTTAGTTTGGGGTCATGTACTTTGGGATTATTTCCATGGGGGAATACCCACACATTATCTGTTTCATGACAAAAATATGCCAGGCATACCCAATTGGATAGGAGCAATAATCCTTCCTTTTTTCACTTGGATTCTTTTGCACCGAATGCAAAAGCGTTTGGACAAACCGAATACCTCCGAAACCAAAAGAAAACTCTTCCTCCGATTTTTGGCAGCGGCTATGGTCGCCATTGGTATTGCCATTTCTTTTTCCTTGGGGTTTGAAATCCCAGGGTTTGTTTTATTGTCCATTTTGGGCTTAGGGTTTATTTTTCCATTGTATTATGCTGAATTCTTATTGGGCTGGGTGCTGGGCTCGGCCTTTACGTTCGGAGCTGTAATACCCATAGGGTTTGGCAGTATCTTCGCTTTACTTTGTTTCATCCTTTATCAAATTGGCCGATTATTGCGCAGGCAGCTGTTTCGTAAGTCCTAATTTTATGTATTTTTCAGGTAATGAATCAGCGCGCTCCTTGGTATTACTTGCTTCTCTTGATTCTTGCAGGAGAGGCGGTTTTTATTCTTCCCTTCGTACTACCACGTATTTTTAGGCCAACGGTTTTAGACGTTTTTCAATTGGACAATGTTCAATTGGGACTGTGCTTTTCGGTTTATGGCATCGTAGCGATGGTCTCTTACATTTTTGGTGGTCCACTAGCGGACAAATATCCCCCAAGAAAACTAATCGCTATTGCCCTGTGGATGACAGCCCTAGGGGGGCTTCTTTTTGCGCAATATCCAAGTTTTGCCATAACGAAATTACTTTATGGTTACTGGGGATTTACTACCATCTTTTTGTTTTGGGCGCCGATGATTTAGGCCTCTCGAGTATGGTGTGGCGACGCCTCCCAAGGAAAGGCTTTTGGTTTTTTGGATGGTGGTCGTGGCTTAACCGGAGCCCTTTTTGGCATATTGGGCGTTTTTGTTTTTAGCATTTTCTTGATGGAAGCGCCAGATATCGCGTCGTTGGCGGATAGAAAAAACGCATTTACTTACGTCATTTATGTGGCATCGGGCATTATTGTTCTCATCGGGTTTTTAGTTTGGTTTTTTATGAAAACGGCGCAAACCGAACAGCAAATCAATGCAGAGCGGATTAGCTGGGAAGATGTACGACAAGTTTTGAAACTGCCTTCTGTGTGGTTGTTGATGGTCATTATTTTGTGTGGTTATGTGGGCTATAAAATCACGGATATTATTTCTCAATACGCGGAGGAAGTAATGGGCTACAATCAAGTGGATTCCGCTACGGTCGGCACCATACTTCAATTTATGCGTCCAACGGTTGGAATAACGTTTGGGTTGATTGCTGATAAACTGAAAATCGCTTGGTTACTCTTTCTGAGTTTTCTGCTCACTTTGATAGGAGGGCTATTGTTTGCCAGCGGCTTTATTGAATCCCACACCACCATTCTGTTTTTTATGTCCGTTTTGGTGATAGCTTGCGGAGTATATGCCTGTCGAGCCTTGTATTTTGGCGTGATGCAGGTAGGGCAAATTCCATTAGGCTTAACGGGAACAACGGTTGGTTTGATTTCCCTGATTGGGTTTACCCCGGATATTTTTGCTGGGCCAGCCTATGGGGTTTTGCTGGATGCCAATCCAGGAGAGGAAATAGGGCATCAGTATGTTTTTCTCATGTTGAGCGCCTTTTCGCTAGTAGGTGCTGTTGCAGCACTAATCTATCACTACAAATACGGAAGAAAAGCTTTATCGCGTACTTCTTGATTTTACGCCTTGTTCGCTTAGAGCAATGATTTCTTGTATTCGTTTTTCCCGGGTTTCGGGTCGTTTGGCCAGGAAAAGCCAATACAAATAACTCTTACGTTGTCCTTTGGTGAAGCTTTGGAAATTTTTAAAAGCAATAGCATTTTGTTCGAACGCCCTTTGTAAATCTTCAGGAACTACTCCGTTTTCAACGTTATCCAACAAGGTCCAGGTACCATCTGCCTTTGCTTTTTTAATAACAGATAGGCCACTTTTGTGCATCAAACCTTCCTTTCGTAATTCTTTGATGTGTTGTTTGTTGACTTTACTCCAAACACTTTTGGGTTTTCGAGGACAAAAGTATTGACGTCGTTTCCCATCGCCCAAGCTTTTGACGGTGCTGTCAATCCATCCATAGCAAAGGGCCACGCGAACGGCTTCTTCCCATCGCATGCTTTCTTTTTCATGTTGTACCGCGTAAAATATCAAATAGATACCCTGGGAATTCGAATGGTTTTCATGAAGCCATGCCCTCCATTCGTTATCATTTTTGAAGTAATGTTCAGGATAGTCGGCCAATTTTATAACTGTACGGTGTTGACGTAAAAATTTGGGTCAATTTCAAGATTTGGCCCAGGTAACGCTATCGAATTCCATTCCGAAGAGGGAAATATCCATACAGGTTCACCATCTGTAAAAAAGCGGAGTGGCATATCAAAATCTTCAACCACGTCAACGTAACGGAAAACAAACTTTCCATTTTCGATTTTATGCTCCAAGGTTGGGATTTGAGCCGTTCTCAAATATTGGTTGAAGAAAGCTTCCAGATTTTTCTTGGTTTTTTTGGACATATAGTCTTCAATCTGTTTGGTGGTAACCGTCTGATGGTAAAATTGTTCATTCAATCCACGCAAAAGTGCACGCCATAGTTCATCGTCTTCAACGAGCTGTCTTAAGGTGTGAAGCATGTTCGACCCTTTGAAGTACATATCACCCGACCCTTTATGGTTTACGTTATAACTACCGATAATAGGTCTGTCGTTTCGAATCAGTTTTCGGGTACCAATCACATATTCTGAAGCGGCCTTGGTTCCAAAATGATAATCTAAATAAAGACTTTCCGAATACGCAGTAAACCCTTCGTGAACCCACATATCCGCAATGTCTTTATAGGTGATGTTATTGGCAAACCATTCGTGGCCTGCTTCATGAATGATGATGAAATCGAATTTTAGGCCCCAGCCCGAACCGGATAAATCCCTGCCCAGATAACCGTAGCGATATTGGTTGCCATAGGTAACGGAACTTTGGTGCTCCATCCCCAAATACGGTACTTCCACAAGTTTGAAGCTGTCTTCATAAAAGGGATAGGGCCCAAACCAGTGCTCAAAGGCATCCAACATTTTCGGAACTTGTTCAAATTGTTTTTTGGCTTTTTCAAGATTTTCGGGGAGTACGTAGTAGTCCAAATCCAATTTTCCTTTTTCACCTTTGTAGACCTCTCCGAATTGTACGTAGTTCCCTAGATTGGCGTTTACGCAATAGTTGTTTATAGGGTTGGAAATCATCCAAGTGTAGGTCGCTTTTTCTTGGGCAACTTTCTTGTCAACCAATCTTCCATTAGCTACGCCTACCAAATCTTTTGGAACGGTGAGCGCAATACGCATGCTATCCACTTCATCATACATATGGTCTTTGTTGGGCCACCAAACACTGGCTCCCAATCCTTGGCATGATGTTGCTGCAAACGGATTATTATTTTCGTCCATTCGCCACGAAAATCCGCCATCCCAAGGGGCGTTGACGGCCTTTTTTGGTTCCCCAGAATACCTAACGGTTATGGTCTGTTGACTTCCCTTTTTGGCTTTCTTCGGAAGGGTTACAAAATGTGCGGGACCTTCCGAAGTGTATTTTAAGCGTTTTCCGTTTTGGGAAACTTCTTCAATCACCAAAGGGGCTTGCAGGTCAAATTGAAGCTTGTCTTGTGATGCTAAAACGGTGTAGTGTATGGTATTTTCTCCCGATATGGTTTGTGTTGCAGGGTCGATAGCGACTTTGAGGTCGTAGTAGGTCAAATCCCACCAAGCTCTTTCAGGGGTAATGCTACCGCGAAGGGTATCTAGTCTGCTAAAATTTTGTCCAAACCCATTGAGACCCAAAGCTAAAACAATAAAGAAGACTGTGCTTTTGGTATAAGAGGTCATCCTAAGGGAATAATATGATTTGTTTCTCATTGAGTTATTCATTGAAATACTTCTTCTTAAAGCGAACCCCATGAATATAGCACAAGGGTCCCAAAAGCGTGTAAACGATTCCGGGTGATGCAAAACGAAGTCCGATTTGGGTTTTGGCCAATACAATGGAAAGAATGGAAACTAAAACATAAATCCCAAAATGTCTCGAAAAAAATAAAAGGTTGAAATCTTTAGTTTCGCCGCTTTTTTGATAAGCTCTAAAGTACATCAAAGCCAAACAAACGAAAATAAAAACAAAGCCCAAGCTGTAGAGTTGGAATAAAGATGAAAAGTTTTCCAAAGTGATGGTAATGGAACCCGTCCAAGTATTGATGAGCGACTTCAGTGGAAAAATGTAATACAATACTACAAAGAGCAATACCGCGTTTAGAGCGATAATCCAATTGTCCATGTAATTTGTACGACGGAAGAAATTGTAGTGCGTATACCACAAAGCCACGAGCACAAAGAAACTAACTGCGAAACTCAAAAACGCCAACCAGTTGATTTGTAGTGCAGAATCACCGGTTTCGTTCCCTACGGATACCACCAACAAAGTTGCTGCAAAGGCAAACACGCCATCACTAAAGGCTTCTACCCGACTGATGTTATGTGGTAATTTCACTTCGAACTATCGTAAAAAAGTAACCCGACTTATTTTCCCGTTTTCCACTTCGTAAATCGCAACGGCACTAAAACCTCCTCCATTTACGGTAACTTGTTCTTCATCGATGACCTTATTCCCGATGATTATCCGTGTTTTTATATCGCAATGAAGGTCGGAGGTATTGCTAAAGAATGAGTCGTAACCGCTTCGCATTGCCTCCTGTCCCGTGCTTAAGTTTCGCATGGGATAATTGAAAAGGGCAATGTCATCGGTATAGGTGGCCATGAAGGCATCAATATCTCTGATGTTATAGGCATCGAGCTGGGTTCGTACAATACCCTCCGGCGAGGTTTCAACCTCTTTGTCAAAAATGAAGGTCATATCCGCAATCTCACCATTCTTCAAGGTGTAAATTGCCACTTGATAGGTGATTTCGCCATCTACCAGTGCCTTTTCTTTATCGATGACATAGGGCCCTATGGCGATACGCTGTAATACTTCTACGCTGGTTTTTTGAGTACGCTCAAAAAATTGTTTGTAGTTGGTCTTCATGGTTTCGCGACCTGTGTACAAGGTGTCTTTGGGAAATCTCTTTACCACAACATCTTCGGCGTAACAAGCAGCAAAACCATCCAAATCCCTAGCATTGTAGGTTTCTACTTGACGGTCGACAACAAAAGTGTAGTCCGGTTCGGCAACCAACGCCAAAGTGTTTTGTTCAGCATTAACAGCCATGCGGGAGATGTTTTTAATACCCTTGTCCTTTAAGTTCACCAGCACCTTCCAGTCTTTGTCTTTTTTAGGATTCATTCCCAATAGCTGTGTCCCTTTTCCAGTGAGCAGCATGCCGTTATTGAGCCAGCAAAAATCTTCTGAGCCGCTAATCGAAATAATGGAATCTGTTGCTCCAGACAGGGGGTCCATCGACTTCAGCAGGGATTGACCATTCTCTTTGGAAACATAGCTAAATCTATTGGAATTGGGAATTTTCAATAATGACCGACCGATATTTTTCTGATATTTTCGAGTTGACCCTTCATTGAGATTGGCAACAACCAAGTCCATTCGGTCTTCTTCCAATACCGCCGTAACCAAGGTGCTTTTATCTATCCAAAGTTGATACCCTACTTTCGCATCTTCCAAAATCTTTTTTGACTTCTGAGTTTTGGGATTGTATCGATACAACCTCTGCAAGCCGGTAGTATCTAATCCTATTGCTGCAATGTCTATGCTTTCTGGGATGGACATTGGTGAATACTCGCCTCTTGAAGTGGTGTAGGTCAACCATTTTTTGGAACCGTTAGCTGGGTTGTATTCCAATATTTCGGTTTGCCCCCTTCGGTTTGAGGAATAAAGGAGCATGCCCTCAAGGGTAAAGAAAGGTTGGCTGTCGTAGCCCACATTTTGGGATATATTTTTCATGTTGGTCACCGAAAACCCATCATTGGAAGCATCCAAATCGAAAGCATAAATCTCAGTGTCCATTTGGCAAAACCCAAGGTTGAAAAGTAATAAAAAGGTTAGGAACGCAAGGTTGTTTTTCATTTTCCGGTGAAGGTTTTAAGAATTTCTCGAACACGCTTAGTGCCTTCGACATAGTATTTGGCCTGGGTTTTTTTCAAACCTACTTTGATGCTTACTGTGCTTGGAGGCAACTCTTGAAACATAAACTCATCCGTCCAGTCATCACCAATAGCAAAAATGAAATCATAGTCGGCTTCCCCAATCATTCGAACTGAAGCACGCCCTTTGTTGACGTTACTGCTTTTTACTTCCATCACTTTGTTTCCGTTTAATACGCTAACATCATCATTTCCAATGAGGCTTGTCAAAACGGTATTCAGTTCATTCGCGCGTTTTTCACCAAAATCGGGGTCAGTATTTCGATAATGCCAAGCAAGGGAATAGTTTTTCTCTTCGATAAAGCTTCCTGGAGTCCGGTCTACAAAAGATTCCAACACAGGTTTTACTTTTTCCATCCATTCGCCTTTCACTTTTTCAAGTAGTTTGAAGGGCTCTCCGTGTTGTGATATCCAAACCCCATGTTCTACTATCATGTTATACTTTCTATCCAGGAACCATTTCGCAAAAGTTTGCTTGTCCCGTCCACTAATTAGAAATAGGGTAGTATCCGGTTGATGGTGCAGTGCATCCAAAAGCTCGTACAATTCTTCATTGGGTATTGCTTTTTGTGGGTCTTTATGGAAACCAGTTAGTGTACCGTCGTAATCCAAGAACAAGATTCGTTTTTTGGCCTTTTGGTAATCCTCGTAGACAGCATCCATCAATTCCTCAGATAATTTTTTGGTGATATTCGAAGGGGTAATTTCGCTTTTCTGCTTAAGTGCTGTCATAAATTCATAGGCCCAAACTTCAACATTATATCGTTCCAAGCGATTTTGCAAGAACATATTTCGAGCCATTTGTTCTTCCTTGGGCATGGTAATCGCCTGCTTTAGCGTATCAGCCTGCTGTTCAAAATTGTTTGGATTAATCAAGAGTGCCTCGTTCATTTCGTAGGCTGAACCGGCCATTTCACTCAAAATAAGGACTCCGGTTTTATCGGTTCGGGTCGCAACGTACTCTTTAGCTACGAGATTCATGCCATCTCTTAAAGGGGTTAGCCAGGCGATATCGCTCGAAGTATAGAGGTCAATTAGGTTTTCAAACGGAAGCGATCGATAGAAGTACCAGATTGGCGTCCAATTTACCGTAGAAAGCTCTCCATTAATTCGACCCACCAACTCATCAATCTCTTTCTTGAGCAATTGGTATTGCGGAACATTGGAGCGGGAGGGGACGGCCAAAATGATTAACCGTACTTTTTCTTTGTACTCGGGGTACTTGTTCAAAAAGTATTCAAAGGCATTGATTCGCTTGGCAATCCCTTTACTGTAATCCAATCGGTCAATAGATAAAATGAGTTTGGTATCTGGGGCGGAAGCTTTGTGGCTATCCAATTTTTTCTGGAAGTCGGTCCGGTCTTCTTTGGTATCCTTGGCGTGGGAAAGTGCCGCATCTTTGAATTTCTTGTAATCGATGCCCATGGGAAAAGAATCGACCTTCACCACCCGATTTTCAACATATACGTCATTAAAACTAACTTCCAATCCCAATAATCTTCGAACCGAGCTTAAAAAATGCCTTTCGTAATCGTAGGTATGGAAACCAATGAGGTCGGCACCCAACAACCCTTCCAGTACTTCTTCCCGCCAAGGCAGGGTTCTAAAGATTTCATAGGAGGGGAAAGGAATGTGCAGAAAAAAACCTACCGAAGTGTTGGGTCTTTTTTCTTTTATCATTTGAGGCACCAACATTAATTGATAGTCATGCACCCAAATGATATCATCTTCATCAGATTGTTCTATAATAACATCTGCGAATTTCTGGTTTACGGCTTTGTAGGTATCCCAAAAATCCAGTTCAAATTCAGAATATTCCAAAAAATAATGAAATAAGGGCCAAATGGTGCGGTTACTGAATCCGAAATAAAATCCGTCGATATCTTCGTTGGTAAGGCTGACTTTTGAACAACCGTGCTCCGCTAAGGCAGCATCGATTTTTGATTCCAAACTATTGGGAATTTCCTCCGCAGTAAGCCCAGACCACCCTATCCATAGGCTTTCGCTGCCTTTGTGTACCGATTTCATACCGGTGGCCAGACCTCCCACACTAGGAATGGCGTTTAGGCCGCCGTCACTAATTTGCAGTTGGACTGGCAGCCTATTGGAAATAATTATAGTTTTACTCATGAAAGCTCGTTATTAGGAAGAAAATGTAATAAAATTCCTATTTTTTCGATTTATGATTAGGTAAAATTCTTGAATTCAATCGATAATATATCCGATACCTATGGATAACCTAAATTACGGAATAATTGGAAACTGCCGAAGTGCGGCACTTATTTCCGATACCGGTTCGTTAGAGTGGTGTTGTTTGCCACAATTTGATTCTACTTCTGTGTTTGCCAAGCTTTTGGACGACAAAAAAGGCGGAAGTTTTGAAATCAAAGTCAAGTACAATTACGAAATACACCAAGAGTACCATCGCAATACCGCGATTCTGGTCACACGTTACTCCGATGGTGAAAATACCTTTGAGGTGCATGA
>ERZ1740065.2191-NODE-2191-length-12083-cov-4.546807_pt1 | contig 12083 bp, 10 predicted proteins | sample MGYA00581738_ERZ1740065 | MGnify/ENA primary metagenome ERZ1740065 (study PRJEB43018, sample SAMN04849749) | marine metagenome | isolation source: floating plastic debris | place: Pacific Ocean | collected 2008-09-01 | study: EMG produced TPA metagenomics... | reverse complement strand
GGTGGCCAGCAGCTGACCCAGCGTTTGGTTCGCCAGTAAGACATTATAATCTCAATTGACCAGTAAGGGCGGTCGGCTTCGTGTCGGTCCGCCCTACTTTTTTGCCTCCAGCTCCTACAAATCCGCCAGAGCGTGAAATACTTGATCGCGTTTTTCCATTTGCTCGATCACCTTGGGCGAAGCCACCCGGACCTCACAATCGGGCACTCCGCAGCGCTCACAGGTGGTGTGTACCTGCCGAACTTTGAGTTGGGGATCGCTCAGAAAGTAAAAGATGCTCCGCAACTTGGGATCGACCAGTAGGCCTAGGGTCACGCTGACGCCGCGTTTGGGACGACCAAAGGCTGGCTTGGCCAGGGAAAGACAGAGGTACTCCTTGTCGCTATTCCAATAGCGAGAAATCTGGGCATCGGCAATGAGGTCCGGGCCGTGGAGGCCCTTCTGGGGGAGCCGTAGGTCCTTGATGCTAGAAATCGATACCCAGCGGTTGCAGTAGTGTTCGTCGAGTTCGTTGTTGTAGGGGCTGTGCAGCTGGGACAGGTGCAGGTCCTTGGTCATGGTAAAGCTCTTCAGATCCTCGCTTCCGGTGAGGCGGATAAAAAACAGGTCTTCCAAACCAAAGTGATGGGGCAAAATATTGGTGAGCCGCTGGAGCAGCATCTCGGCAGTCACCTGGTATTTGCGCAGCAGGTCGAGTAGTAGGTCGGGATGCCAGGTATTGTTGCGGGCGATTTGGCGCAGGTCCCGAGCGAGTTCTTCCTCGTCCATGAGTAGGGCGGCGGCGAAGTGGGAAGCTTTGTAATTGTTGAGCAACTGCTCGAAGGAGTCGATTTGGAGGATGGTGGTTTCGTAAGGGCGTTCGCCCAGTTGTAAGTACTGGAAACCCAATTCTCGGGCCAGGAGGAAGTTTTCCTGGGCCTCGGCCAGGCCGTGCTGAAGGAAGAGGATTTTTTTCTCGTGATGGAAAAAAGAGCGGATCCCGGCGAGTTGCTTTTGCTGGGGCAACTGGTCGCGATCGACGCGGATGCCGTAGAGTTCCAGCAGCTGGTCTTCCAAAAAGGCCACGGTGTAGGGCAGGGTCCCACGGATGGAAAATTCCTGCTTGAATTCGCGGCTGGCGGCCTCCAGCTCGGGGAAGTAGTTGTTGTGCATGTCCTGATAGGAACGCAGGGCCTCTAGATAAAACTGGCTTTCGTCGACTTGGTAGTTGCGGGCAATTTTAAAGATGGTAGAAATAAAGGCATTGACCTTATCGGGGGTTTGGGTAAACAGCTCCAGGAGTTTTTCCAGACTGATGCCAAACTCGTCGAGGGGAAAAAGCTTGAAAAACTTGGAAGTGAGCAGATCGATGATGGGCTGAAGCTTTTTGGAGGCATTGGTGGCCACCAAGTAGTTGTAGTCCACCCCCAGGGCCTGGGCCAACTGGCTGATCTTGTCGGGTTTGGGATAGCGCTTGCCCTTTTCAATATCGTTCAAATAGCTGGTCGACAGCTTCGTTGTGGTGGAAAGCTCTTGGTAGGACAAGCCCTTTTGTTGGCGCAGGTGGCGCACTTTGAAACCCAAAATGAGCCGAATGATTTTCTCTTCGCTTAGCATGTGCAAGGACTAAAAATGGTCAAGGTACGAGGGCAAGATACGTATTTTGCCTTAAAAAGAGGAAAAAATATTCTTAGCGGAATTTCCGCTAAAAGAAAATTTTCCTTATATTGCGGAAGTAAACACGGTTGTCAGCCTCCGCCACAGCCATTTTTCCACCAAATAAATCAGCGTTAGATGACCATGCCAGCACCTCAGACCCCCATCGAGATCCAGGCGGCCCTTCTACCGGAGTTTGCCGACATCCTGAGCCCGGAAGCCCTGGACTTCCTCCGCTCGCTTCACCAACAGTTCAATGCCCGACGGCTGGCCCTCCTCCAGGACCGCCACGACCGACAGGCCGCTATCAACGAAGGCGAATTGCCCGATTTTCTCCCTCAAACCCGTCCCATCCGCGAAGGCGAATGGCAGGTAGCGCCCCTCCCTCCCGATCTGCTCGATCGCCGGGTGGAAATTACCGGCCCCGTCGAACGCAAAATGGTCATCAACGCCCTCAACTCCGGTGCACGGGTCTTTATGGCTGATTTTGAACTGGGAAAATACCATCCGTGGTCAGATCAACCTGCGCGATGCCATCAATCGTACCATCAGCTTTACCCACCCCAAAACGGGTAAGGAGTATCGCCTCCAGGAGCGGACCGCCACGCTGATGGTCCGCCCCCGGGGCTGGCACCTGGAAGAGAAGCACCTCCACTGCGCGGGCGAACCGATGAGCGCCAGTCTGGTCGATTTTGGTTTGTACTTCTTCCACAATGCCAAGCAATTGCTGGCCAAGGGATCGGGGCCCTATTTTTACCTTCCCAAGCTCGAAAGCCACCTCGAAGCCCGGCTGTGGAACGACGTGTTCGTATACGCACAGGCCAAATTGGGTATTCCCCAGCGCAGCATTAAAGCTACGGTGCTGATCGAGACCATCCTCGCGGCTTTCGAACTCGACGAAATTCTGTACGAACTGCGGGACCACTCGGCGGGGCTCAACTGCGGACGCTGGGATTACATTTTCTCCTTTATCAAGAACTTTCGCGCACGCCCCGGTTTCGCCCTCCCGGACCTTGCCAAGGTGGGCATGGACACGCACCTGATGAAATCCTACGCGGAACTGGTGATTCAAACTTGCCACCGGCGGGGGTACACGCCATGGGGGGAATGGCGGCCCAAATTCCGATCAAAAACGACCCGGAGGCCAACGAACGGGCCCTCGATAAGGTACGCCAAGATAAATTGCGCGAGGTCCAGCAGGGGCACGACGGTACCTGGGTGGCCCACCCCGCCCTCGTAGCCGTGGCCATGGACATCTTTGACGAATACCTGCCACAGAAAAATCAGATCGGTAACAAACGGACGGATGTCCAAGTCCGGGCGGAAGATTTGCTGCGCGTCCCCGAAGGAAGCATTACGGAGGCGGGCCTGCGACTGAACATCAACGTGGGCATCCTCTACCTCGAAAGCTGGCTGCGGGGCAACGGCGCGGCCGCCATCTACCACCTGATGGAAGATGCCGCTACCGCCGAAATATCCCGGACCCAGGTCTGGCAGTGGATTCAATCGGGCGCCCAACTGGAAGATGGCCGGACCATCAGTTACGAGTTGTACCGCCAAATGCTCCCCGAAGAACTGGAAAAAATCAAGGCCTACGTCGGAGCCGAGCGCTACGACGGTGGACAGTTTGTGACCGCCACGCAATTGTTCGACCAACTCGTTCGCGAAGACGAATTCGTCGACTTTCTCACCCTCCCCGCTTACCAAATTATTTAACCCGCAAAAGAAATTGAAAATGAAACCGAACCAAATCAAAATCAAGCACCTCAAGGAAGATTGGTTGTGTAACCCCCGCTGGGAGGGCATCAAGCGCCCCTACACGGCCGAAGAAGTCATCAAACTGCGCGGCAGTGTAGACATTGAGTATTCGCTGGCGCGTCAGGGCGCGCAGAAATTCTGGCACCGCCTCAATACCCAAAGTTTTACGGCCGGATTGGGTGCCCTCACCGGTAACCAAGCCATCCAGGAGGTCGCGGCCGGGCTGGAGGCGATCTACCTCAGTGGCTGGCAGGTAGCGGCCGATGCCAACTTGGCGGGGGAGATGTATCCCGACCAGTCCTTGTACCCGGCGAATTCGGTACCGATGGTGGTCCGTCGAATCAACAATGCGCTAATGCGTCGCGATCAGATTCAGTCGGTCAGTGGAGCGGGCAATACGGATTGGTTGGTCCCCATCATTGCCGATGCGGAAGCGGGTTTTGGGGGCAATCTCAATGCGTTTGAATTGATGAAGTCGTTGATCGAAGCGGGAGCGGCCGCGGCGCATTTTGAAGACCAATTGTCCTCGGCCAAGAAGTGTGGCCACCTGGGAGGTAAGGTGTTGGTACCGACGCAGGAGGCGATCGATAAGCTGGTGGCGGCGCGTTTGGCAGCGGACGTCATGAACGTTCCCACCGTCCTGATCGCCCGGACGGATGCCGAGGCGGCCAATTTACTGACCTCCGATATCGATCCCCGCGATCACCAGTTTATCCACGGCGAACGGTCGAGCGAAGGGTTCTACCGGGTCAAGAATGGCCTGGAGCAGGGCATCGCTCGGGGTTTGGCCTACGCCCCTTACGCCGATTTGATTTGGTTGGAAACCTCGCAGCCCAACCTGGAGCAGGCCCGGGCCTTTGCCGAAGCCATCCACGCCGAATTCCCCGGCAAGATGCTGGCTTACAACTGCTCGCCTTCCTTCAACTGGGCCGCCCAGATGAGTCAAAAGCAGATGCTGACCTTCCGGGAGGATCTGGCGGAATTGGGCTACAAGTTTCAGTTCATCACCCTGGCGGGCTTCCACGCGCTCAACACCTCGATGTTCGAGCTTTCCTTGGCCTACCGGCACCGGGGCATGGCGGGTTACTCCGAACTCCAAGAAAAAGAATTTGGCCTACAGGCCGCTGGCTTTGCCGCCGTCAAGCACCAGAGCTTCGTCGGAACGCAGTACTTCGATATGGTCCAGAACACCGTCCAACAAGGTCGGGCATCGACCGTGGCCATGGAAGGCAGTACGGAAGAGGCACAGTTTTAAACCAGCGCTCGTAGCCGCAGCTATTTTTGTCAAGTGTTAACCAAAGGGGTGCGCCAGCAATGGCGCGCCTTTTTTTGTGGGGCCGCCGTTCCGCATTTTTTTGGATACATTTGTGGCACAAGCTACTCCTATGACGTTTTCACGCCCCTCCCCTTTTGGCACAAGCCTGATCCTGGCCGCTTTGTTGGTCCTCCTCCTCACCCAGTGCGGCCCCTCCGGTGGATCCGAAGCTTCCGGTACAGCGAATGCCCCCGATCGGAGCGGCGCAGCAGCCGACGGGGAAATTCCCCTGGGCATCGCCCCCGTTCACTGGGACGCCACCCGCCCCGCCGCTAAGCCGGGTTTGGTGGGCCCGCTGCACACCATCAGCCTGACCAGCAGCTCGCTCGAATTGACCCGCTACTTTTACGAAGGGGGGCTGCGCATGACGCTAGACGGCCCCTTCCCCCAGCCCGCCTCCAAGCTGCACCGCCAACGCCAGTTTTGGGACCTCCCCGACTCCATCCGTTGGCAGACCTACCGCCTACACCGGCCCGAGACTCCCGACGCCATCCAGATTCGCTTGCTGCTGCTTCAGCACGAGACCCCACCTGTCCACCAGACGCCCGAGGCCCGGGAATTGGGGCCCTTGCTCCTGGGCTTTACCAACCGCCACCAAGCACGACTGGACGACAGCCTACGGGCCAAGGGCTTTGCGACGCTGACGGGGGGAACAACACGGCGCTTGGCTAGCGCGGAGGGTGGGGATTATCGCTTCTACGAAACCGTATTTCGGGCTCCCGATTTTACACTGGTGGCGGGGATTGAGGGGCTGGACGAGCCGGCGGCCCTGGGCCCGCTAGAAGCGCAGACCGGTATGGGGGGGCCCAGCTATGCCGTTCACGTCGTGGACAGCATGGCGAGGATTAAGGACTTTTTGACCAAGGTGTTGGATTGGGAAATTCGGGCGGAGCAGTCTTTGACCGTGGCGGCGGGTTCGGCCTGGGGACTGCCCGAGGGGACTGTGCTGAACACGGCCCTGGCCTACGCCAAGGGCGCCACGTGTCCCTTGACGATCATCCCCAGGCCGATAAAGGGCAGGACGTAAAAGATGCGGTTTGTGGTGACCAGCAGTACCCCCGTCAAAACGATGAGTCCGGCACCGCCCAAAATATTCATCATCCGGCCGCTTCCACTGTTCTGGTGTTTTACCTCTTGTAGGCTGGTGATGAGCTCCTGCGCCTTGGCACCGGGTAGGAATCGGGTATCGATTTGTTGGAAAATTTCTTCGGGCGGGTGCCCGGCTTTCACCAATTTGATGACCCTCTGCTTTTCCTCCAGGGCAATTTTTTGGGACGTCTTCGCAACGAGGTCATCAATGATTTCGGCGTCCAGCAGGCTGAATTCCTCGGCGCCGTGAATGGGCTGGTCGTTTAAGAGGAAGGCTCTGATTTGGGGTTGGTATTTTTCGCCCAGTATTTTTTTGGAGCTGATCATCACCTCGATGATGTCTCTGTCGTACAAGCCTTCTTGTTTGAGCTCCGCCTTGATGGCTTCTACACTCTTTTGTTCCTCCAATTGTTGGGCCACCACTTCGGCGTGCTTAATCTTCGTTTTGTAATTCATCATTATATTTTTTTTGCGAAAAAAAATCGGGCTTACGCAGCTGGAAAACGGGAGGAGGGTCAAAATGACTCATTGGAGAGGTGTGTCGTTTTCATGCTTTTGTAATTCCGTTGGTGCAAAGATCGCTCTTTCGCTGGACTTGCGCCAGCGTTTTGGACAAAAAATTTGGTCGCGTCACGGTAAGGATGGGTACCAACGGTCACTTGGTGCTGGGACTGGGCTTTGCGCCGGAGGGATACCCTATATCTTGAGTACCTTTTGGGTAGTGGTTCCTACGGCCGTACGCAGCTCCAGGATCAGGACTCCGCGGTGGGTGGTGTAGCGATTGAGGTCGAGGCTGCTCGGATCGCCATGGGGGAGCGGGCCGGCGAAGAGCACCCGCCCCGTGGTGGTGTACAGCCGTATTTGGGCCTTGCCTAGGAATCCGGGGGGCGCTTCCAAATGGAGGATACCGCTGGTGGGGTTGGGAAAAATCGTGAGTTCCAGCTCGGAGCGCTCCGCCACCGCCACATCAATCAAACCACAATCGTTGAGATCGGTAATGCCCCTTACCAAAGTGGTGAACTCGTCCAGGCTGGCTTCCTCCAATTGGGCGGTGATGGGTCCCTCCACCCGACCATCGACAATGGGCAGGGCGTATACGCCACAACCGTACAACTCGTAATCCCCCACCCGCTCTTCGGGCTCCAGCCAATCATCACTCGTCAATTCGCTCAGGGCCAGAACGTAGGACTGCCCCACTTCCAAGACAGCGCCATCGGCGCGACAGCTCGACCAGGGCGCCGTCCAAAACAAGAGCTCCGGTTCCCCGTTGCTCTCTCCCAAAATCACGTTATCGACCGATACCCGGTACCCGTGGTTCCCTTCCCGTGCGACAATGGTGGCGGAAACGATCAACTCCCATTGTTCCAAGAGCACCACCGTACAAAACTGATCGGCGGGCAATAGCGAGGGGAAATGAAAACAAGCGCAATCGCAAAGCTCGCAAGCGCGATCCGTCGTCAGGTCCGACCGGAGGTAGTCGCGTAAATCGGCGATGGTCAGGCGCTTGGACCGGCCGCTAAAGGGCCCTTCGACCCAGCCGTTGCGGTAGTACAGGGGCAGGGTGGTGCAACTGAAACGGCTGATTGTCTGGAGCGAATCGGGAGGGGTATCGGTGCGGAGCTGGCCCATAAAGACCAGGGTATCGCCCGGGCTGGGTGGCCCCCAATGGCCTTCGTTGTCCCACAGGGGTTCGGAGCAGGTGTCGTCTACGATGACCTGTAGGGTGTCCTCCGTTGATTGGTGGGAAAGGTTTTCCAGCACCCGCAGTCGGTAACGAAAGGGGGGATGGTCGGGGTTGACCTGCAGGTCGAGTAAAATGGCTTGGAGGACGACCGTTTGAGGATCATCCCGCAGTACTTCGCAAAGGGAATGCTTGGTAATGGTGCAGGGGCAGGTACAGGCTTTCAGTACGTTGGGGAGATAAAGAGAAAAGAATAATAGGGAAGATACAATACTTTTCATGCTTTAGATTTTAGCGTTGGTGTAAAGTATTGTTACAGCGTTGTATCGGAAAGTTAGGCCTTATTGGACGAAGTACCAAGCATTTGCTGGAGCAAATGGTAAAAGCGCGCAGTGGCTGACAAAAGGGCTTCCTTCCGCTAGCTGTCGACAGTGAAGCTGGCGGAGCAACCGCTCGATCGCCTAAATCCAGGTATAGAGGGAACTTCTGGAAGAATTTTTACCTTTATGGTACGACCTTTGACCTCTTTTGCACGGCTCATCGGTCCACTCGACGGTTACCGGAGCCTCGCTCGACCGCAACGATCATCAAAAAATATAGATCCATGTCTAAAACGACCCTTCTCCGTTTGGCTTTGGCCTTCCTATTGGGAGGCAGCCTTTCGCAAACCCTTGGTGCTCAAGCCGTATTCCACTTTGGCCGCAGCAATCAGGATACCCTACCGGAGCGCTTTCGAGTATCGACGGAAGCCCTCCGCGAGCACATTTACCAACGCATTCCCGACCACTTGCGCAACGAAGCCTACCCGCGTTCTACCTTCCGTTTTGCCGACCAAGCTTCCATCCAACTGTCCTATCTGTTTTCCAGTGGCGAGGTCTACAGCGACTGGTCCAGCTTTGAGGACTACCTCAACCAGATCCTCCAGCGGGTACTCCCCGAAGAATTGGCCCAGGACAGTTTGATCCGCGTTTACCTGGTCAAAAACGGACGGTTCAATGCCTACGTCACCCCTTCCGGGATGATTTTTCTCCACATCGGATTGTTCGATCAGGTGTCCGACGAGGCGACCCTCGCCGGCATCCTATGCCACGAGCTGGCCCACCACCACCTCCACCACTCCATCGAGGCCTACGTCAAACGCGAACGCGGCGACTTCCGCCCCGGCTTTCTACTGGCCAACAAGGGCGCCTACAGCGACTATTCCATCCAGAGCGAGCTGGATGCTGATGCCCTGTCGGCCCGCTGGCTCGCCCGGGGGGGCTACCGTTTGGAGGGACTCACCAAGGCCTTTGAAGCCATGGAGCGTTGGGAGAAAAATTACCTGGCCCGCAGCAAAAAAAAGTGGGTCCTGGAGGAGTATACCCACCCGCGTTCGGAAAGGCGATTGGAACAACTCCACAGCTACATCAAGGACCAAGACGCCACGGCGGCCGACCTGCGCTATTTTCAGGTGAGCCAAGCGGATTTCGAACGCTTCCGGGAGGAGGCCAAGTCCGAAATCCTCCAAAGCCTGCTCCACGATTTTCAGTATGGGCGCTGCACCGAAAAGGCCTTTAAGTACCACCTTTTTGAATCCGGTAACCCCAGCTACCTCTACTACCTCATTGAATCCATCCGCCGCAGGTTTTACCTCAATCAGGACCTGTGGCGGAAAAAATTCATCGTGCACCGCTATTACGAAGCCGTACTCACCAACAACAAGCAGTACAAAAAACCCGTGGAGCAACACCTCTTCGAACAATCGCCCAACCTTTATCTGGAGTTGAGTTCCGAAGAAGAAGCCAGCATGGAAGCCAAGTTCTATTGGGAAGACCTCAAGTTTATCACCAATGAGCAAGCCTTTGTTTTCTTCAAGCAAATTGCCGAGCTGGTCAACGAACCCGAGTGTATCCTCTCCGACGCCCTGAGCATGTCTTTCCAAGCGGAGGTCCGCAATCAATTACTGCGCCAGTACCTCGCCAACGACAACATCCGCTACCGCGCCTACGCCGAATGCCTGCTCCGCGACAGCATCGAGGCGAGCCTACCGGCACAAACGCTGAGTGTATTTAGCGATTTTTACGTCACCATCCGTCAGGGAAAAGAGGAAATCATGATCCGCGAGGAGCAAAATCGGGCGGCCCCCTATCTGGAGCAAGTCCTCCAGCCCGCCATCGAAGGCTTTGACGAGCGCCGCTACCTCTACCTCCCCGCCCTCCAGCACTACCAATCCGCCGACTACCAACTGTTTCAGGAGCTGCAATACCTCTCCTTCCGTACCCTCTACGCGAAAGGCGACGAAACCAAGATTCACATCCTCGACCCGCGCTTCTGGGAATTGATGCACCAGTACGGAGTCAATGAGATGGAATTTATCAACTGCAGCTACTTCGACTCCCGCAAAGCCGATTCGAGTGTGGAAGGCTACCGAGCCGCCATCGAGATCGACTACCAAAGTTTGCTGTCCGAAGTCAAGCGTCACCGCTATTTTGACAGCTACATCACCAGTATCCGCGAGGTAGCCGAGGGCGTCAGCAAGGTCAAATCCTCCGGTGCCGAGATCAAACTGAGCTATCGGGTGCCCGGTGAAGAACAAGTCGTCGAATTGCTGCGCTCCAATTTGGCCCTCAAGGATCAGAAAACGGAGGAAATGGACGTCCGTTACCGCAACGCCAAGCGCGAGGCCCAAAAGAAATAGGACGACGGTGGTAGTGGAACTCCGCAGGAGTCCGTATCTTCCCGGAGTAAACCATTGTACCACCTAACTCATATCGCTGATGTACGTCAAAAGAAACATCCGTTGGAACATCGTCCTGCGTTTTGCCTGGTTGAATTTGATCCTCTACACCCTGTGGGCGCTGGCCGTCTACTTTGTCCACCACTATTTCGACCACCAGGGCCGGGACATCAGTATTCCCTTCCTGCCGGTGAGTACCATCGGTATTGCGGTGGCCTTTTACATCGGTTTTAAAAACAATGCTTCCTACGATCGTTTTTGGGAGGCCCGCAAAATTTGGGGCGGCATCGTCAACTACAGCCGGACCTGGGGCAATCAGGTGATGAGTTTTGTCACCCTCCGCTCCGCCCATCCCGATGTCGAAGCCGACGAGATTTACCACTATCAGAAAAAATTGATCTACCGACACATCGCCTGGCTCAACGCCCTCCGCCTCCAATTGCGCCAGCCCACCAGCTTTAGCCTCAAGCATCCCGCCAACGTCCGCGCCATTACCTCCAATAGCCCGGAGTGGGAAAAGTGGAACAACAACGTGAGTTGTTTCCTCCCCACCGACGAGTACAACTTTATGATCGAACGTCGCAATATGGCTACGCAGCTGATTCGACAGCAGGGCGAAGATCTTAGATTTTTACAGGAAAAACTGGGATTGATCGGCGATTTTCGCCACATCGATATGATGAAAAGCCTGGAGGAGTTCTACAATCTTCAGGGCAAGTGCGAACGGATCAAGAATACCCCCTTCCCCCGACAATACGCCTTTTTCAGCAAGGTTTTTACCAACATCTTTATCTTTCTACTCCCCATGGCGCTGATCGGCGAATTTGCCTCCATGGGCCATGGCCTCACCTGGCTGATGGTCCCCTTCAGCGTCTTGATCTCCTGGGTGTTTAGCACCATGGAAATCGTCGGAGACAACAGCGAAGACCCCTTCGAGGAATTCATCAACGATGTACCCATGACCGCCCTCTGCCGCACCATCGAAATCGACCTGCGGGAGATGCTGGGCGAGACCCGCCTACCGGAAAAGGTGCGTCCCGTCAACGACATCCTACTCTAGGGCATTGCCCCAAAGTTGGAGGCCCCAATCTTGTGATTCGTTTGGTCCTGCTGGGCAGATTCGAACTGCCATCCTACTGCGTATAAGGCAGGTGCTTTGACCATTAAGCTACACCAGGCAAAAAATCGGCTGCGCCCGACAGACCATCGTTCGCTAGCCTACTCCGGCCAGTACTGGCCAGCGTACAACACGCGCTTCGTATTCATAGCTTTGGCAGTTGGAGGTAAAAAAGAGGGAATTTACTTCGCAACTGCACGATCCCCACAGTTGCTAAGGCAAGCGGAAGGGTCAGTTTCTTGGCGGATCAAATATCAGCGAGCCGCAGACGCGCCGCTCGACATCAGAAGAGAAAGGAAAGAGGTAAAAGTGTGGTGCCATTGAGAAACATTTTTAGTTTTTCGCATGTGTTGATTTTGTAATAGGGAGAACTCCGATCCGTCGTCGAAAGTTCCAAGCTTGTTTTTTAGTGGCCACTTTGAATGCTTTTAGAGGAGAAAGCGCCGATGTCGAATGTAGAATCGGTTGTAAATGAGAGAAACCCAGAAAGCTTTTTGATCGCGGAGTCAATTTTTTTCAAAAAATTTTGCCCTTATTTTACAGGGGTTGCAGCTGATTTTAGTTCATTTTTCTGAATTTGATTTATGGATTTTTTTCCAAAAAGCGTCTATGTATCAGATTTTCTCATTCTAGACGGAGGAAATTCAATTGATAGGACAACCGACCAGAGTGAGAAGTTCTGGGTCTGGGTAGCAGGGCTGTGCCAAGCACAATAACTGCAAAGGGGTGTGCCGTCCTAAAAAAAGTTGACTCTTGTTATTAAATAATATTA
>ERZ1740065.2190-NODE-2190-length-12085-cov-12.344306_pt1 | contig 12085 bp, 12 predicted proteins | sample MGYA00581738_ERZ1740065 | MGnify/ENA primary metagenome ERZ1740065 (study PRJEB43018, sample SAMN04849749) | marine metagenome | isolation source: floating plastic debris | place: Pacific Ocean | collected 2008-09-01 | study: EMG produced TPA metagenomics... | reverse complement strand
CCCTCTCCCCTGCGTCTTTTGGACGGTTTTTTTCTCATTACTCCTTCTCTCTCGATACCTCCTACCACTCCTCCCTCTCTCCCTCTCCTCCCTCACTCCCCTTCCTCTCTCCCGTACAGTTTTGATTTTGACCCACATAGTTGAAGTCAGTAATTAATATAATGTTACAGAATGTCTGATCTGATTTGATTCAACTTGTTCATTGTGCTTCATTGTGCTCTCGGCTTAAAGTATCATTTCCTTCCACTAATTGCATGGTAACCGCATTGCTCAAGGTCACAGGAAGGTGAAATTATGCATCACCGCTGCTGCTCCCCTGTCACGGTTATCTTAGTAAATGCTAGCCTTAAACCCACGCGTCGCTGACTTTCTTTCGATAGCCATATATACGTCTAATTGCCGCGCCGTTTTTCAGACGCTAAGCAAACGGAATGCTGAAAGTTTGGCTCCGCCCCCACTCACTCTGAACATGAGCGAGTCGAACTCACTATGGATCAAGTCCCTCCGCTCGCCGCGACTGCAGGCGGACGGTCCACTTTCACAGTCATTCTCTTCTGGCAGCAGTTCCCCGCTGTCCAGTGGTCAAAACTCACCGGCAGCGTCCTTTAACTCGAGTCGCCCCGGCTCCCTTCAGGGACTCAGTAAAACGCTTCAATGCCTCAAATCACCAAGCAGACGTAAGAGCGTGCACAACATCCCGCTGAGTCCCCTGGCGCGCACTCCATCTCCTTCGCCGATGGCCGTCTCACCCACCTCCCTTGCACCTCCCACGCCCAGCAAGTTGGCCGTAGTCGGGGTGAAATCCAGCCCCAATCCAGCAACAACTCAGACATTTAAACATTTAGGCAACAAATCAAAGTTGGCCACGAGCGAGCACAGCTCATTGACTGGCAGCGCTACTGTAGCGCCGCCTACCACAGCGACAAGGACACACGCCAGACGCCATAACAGTATCACGGCTAGCACTGATTCTAGCCAATCACGCGCCGGCAGCAGGCAGCCAGCTGGGCCGAATCTATCGAACCCTCTCTAACCTCCTTCGTTTATGGCACAACACGACATGGAGTGATGGCAATCTCATCCCTTTCTTCCTCTCTTGTATCATAGCAACACATATATTTACCCTCCACAAACTCTTCAACCGCCATTTTTTGTTGCCACTCACCGAGTTTTTGCATTTACTCTCCACAAACGTCTCTGGTGTTGGTGAAGGATTTCCTGAAGTCTTAAAGACTACTTTGCCCACGCGCCGTTTCCCGCAGTAGGCTGATCATTGGCAGCCCTAATGTCATATTAATCTTTGCTCAACTAGTATTTAACACCGTACATACTAGACCCAAGGACTGGTCAGACTTTTTTTGTATGAAAGTGAGATTTATGATCACTATTTGAACAGCAGTCTCATACAATATACCGCTGTGCTGAAACATCGCGAAACCGAATCAACCTCTCATCAGTTATTCCGTACATCAACATCTCGCTCAAGTAGGTGATAAATTAACGTCTAGCACCGTCTATCAATTGCTGCAACTAGCCTTTGTCTGGGGCAGTTATCAACCATGACTGTCGTAGTAATTTCACATCGTCGTGAGACTTATATGTTGTCAGCAACGTTTGGTCCGATCTTAGAAAACCAAAGATGTGCAGTCAACATGACGGAGCGTTTTAATATGAGAGAATGGCTTGGTATATCTATTCATAACGATTATGTATTACAGTTAAATGTCTTTATCTGGTTCAACACATGTACATATCTAATATAATCTAACAAACAGTGGTTTAAAATTAAATTGAGGGATCCGTTACATCTGTTTACAATACAGCCATACCGATAAATAACTGGGTCAGCGAGTAATGAGTGATGTAAACTTGTTGGTTAGGTATAGTGATTGTGAAGGCAGTAAAATGCAAGATAGAGAATCTTAAAACCTATAACGAACATAAATATATAATATATAACCTGAAAATTCATGGTAAAATAAAAGTTTGTACATGGATATCTATGGCATATGGTTAATATCTACAATAGATACAGGAAAAGATGAGATCTCAAAGGCTGGCACACTGTATCCGCTATCGATGTCAGTCTCGACATCAATGCAGTACACTATCGCCTCGGACGTCTGCTGCCGCTGACTATATTGCCGACATCTATCTGAGCGGCAGGTATGTTCCCTTGTTTCATCTTAGACCTACTACCTCTGGCTGTCTTCTCAGGCGTCGATATCGTTTTTCCCTTTCGAGACGATGGCTTCATGACGACAATCAACTTATTCTTCTGTTTTGAGGTAGCGGGCTTAGATTTTACGACCTTGACCTTCGCCTTGACCTTTGATGTGTCAGAATCGATTCGATTTCGTTTCTTGATTGACGTTGGTTTCTTCTGCTTGCTTTCAACGGCTTTTATTTGTGCGTCAGGGGTTGCACCTGCATCTCCGTTAGATGCCTTCTTGCCTCTCCCTTGTTTCTGTGAAGATTTTGTGACCGGTGCCTCAATGTTTTCCTTTGCTTTGGGCGTCAGTTTCCGCCTCCTACCCGAGAATGAAGTGAGCACAGGATCAGAGTTGTTTCCTACCGTAACTGGTGAGTCCTTTTGATTTGCATCAACCTTTTTGGATGGCTTACTTTTTGCCGAAGTGTTTTTACTATTCTTTGGCCGAGTGACATCAGCCTTGGCAGTAGCGCTGGTCGTATTGTGATCATTTTTAGCAGACGGTAATACCGGATTATTGTCCAACAATTGCGAACCAGCAGGAGTATGGTCGACGGCCACTGGCGTCGTTTTCCGAGGTCGTTTAGTTCTTACGATTATCACGGGTTCTCGACTAGCTGCCGATCCATTCTCCTTCTCAGATTTGGCAGGAACGCTATCCTCTAAGGTTACTTCGGGTTCGGATGCCTTGTCATAGGAGGCGTTAGATATCCTGCGTTTTCTGTTCGACACCTCGTCACCATCCTTGAGGATGCGGCAGTACGTATGATCGTACCGCTCATAATCCAACATATCTAAAGGAGAGAGATGCGATAGTTTTTTGCTGCTAGTCACAAATAGCTTCAGAATACGGATTAATCCAGAGACAGTAGGCACTTCGGAGGTGACAATGCACCATATAATTGCGTAAGGGTTTCCTATTTTGTGACGCATAGAATCCACAATCTCCTCATACTCTAAAATTTCTATGAATATAGGCTAGAGGTTCGATGCAGCTGTACTAACTGCATAATTAATAATTATCCATAACGGTAGTAACGTGACTGTCAACTTCACTATCAATACGTGATATGGAGTGCAAAACTAACATTGCATCCATACAGGGATAAGGAAGAGCATATTTCGATAAATATGTTAAACAACATTCTACGTCTTAAAATGATCCAGATTTCGATATTAAGGCTGCATATGCATAGTAGTATACAAAACAGGACTCCTGAGGCAGTCCCAAATCTACTCGGCTACACACACGAAAGCAAAGGCCCTGTATATTCAACAAATAGATTAGTGAACAAAGATGATTATGGTAAGAAACATACTGCATCACATCAGATTATCGGCTCAGATATATTATGGTGAGCCCTGGACAGCCAAATCCTTAGAAATATGGGGTTGTATCCGACAGCGACAACCGTCACCATAAAATTTTGGAAGCCATCACGGTAGAGTTGACCTGCGCGAAATTCTATCTCGGCGTAGGAGAGTGTGCAGGGACAATCATTTATTACAAATCAGCTAATTTTATTAATTTATCAAAATATTACCATGTTTCGGAGAATGGATATAGATGAATATAGATAAAAATTCCAATATTTTGGTCTACTTGTTTTACGTAGAGAGCTAGGGTTGTTTTCTAGTCCACAAACATATCTATGGATTAATCGTGTATGTATGACATTATTACGGTTAAAGCACAGTGTTTCATACTAGCATCTGTTTCCGGCTCGCCTAGTAATACATGTAGGTGCCGTCCGCATCAAGGAACTAACTACTAACTACTAGTACATAAGTTCCTTGGTCTGCACACAAGTACTGATGGTCATGCAGTCGGAAAGTTGCGCAAGAGGAAACACAGTCAAATATTCGGCATATCCTTGTCTTGCACCTCATGGTATCCATGCGTACCCCGTTAGCTCACATGAATAGAAATTCTTAATGGTGCATCGTATCTAGAGCTATCAATCGCCGTTTGAAGTATGAATGTTTTCCGAATGTTTGCGGATGGTTTCCATTTGATGGCAGTACTGGTTTTGATTGTCAGGATCGTGTGGACTGGCTCAGTTCATGGTAAGAAAGAATTACTAAGCTATCTTCTTAATTTATCTGTCACCATTTGAACTTTAACTCTGTCGTTTTCAGGTCTTTCAGGAAAGAGTCAAGCTTTGTACAGTCTAGTTTTTCTGACGAGATATGTAGATGTGTTGTTCACCTATATCTCGCTCTATAACACATCGATGAAAGTTTTCTACATTCTCAGCTCGTTTATCATTATATACTTCATCTATGGGAAGTATCGGCAAACTGCTGATCGAACTGAAGACTCTTTCCGAGCTGAACTGCTTGTGCTTTTATGTATTGCACTGGCTCTGGCATTTCACTATGAATTCACTATAATAGAGGTATGTACGAGTTTAAATCTTCATAACCTCATCTAAAACTTTCATTCACCCAACTATCCCATCTACCTCTCTGTACTATATTTGTTGACAACCTTTTAGGCCTTGTCCTTGATCCTTGTAGGTTCTTTGGACATTCTCAATATATCTGGAGGCGTTAGCGATTCTTCCACAACTGCATCTTATTTCAAAAACTGGTAAACCGGAGACTATTACAAGCCACTATCTGTTCCTGCTGGGCATATACAGACTTCTATACATAGCGAACTGGATATATCGCTACTACACCGACCGATACTACGATCGCATATCAGTTATCGGAGGAGCGGTCCAAACACTACTCTACTGCGACTTCCTGTTCCTGTACTTTACGCAAGGTGTGTCTCCTTCTCTAATTCCTCTAAAACTTTTTACAACTTTTACACTTTTTACGTTTTACATTTTTTTATTATTTATCTTATTTCATTTTTTATTATTTTTTATTTTTTTCTTCAATGCAGGAGCTGGCCACAGATTGATCTTCAACTTTGGTAGTCATAGGAGTGAGATATTTGAGGCGTTGGCCAATGAAAAACGTGACAAAACAAGAACTACTAAATATCAACTACTTGCGAGCGTACTAGGTAAGTGACATTCCACTCCTTTATGCAGCAGTAGTCATGTCCTCAAGGCAGGCTTGTTGTATCATCTCCTTTACTGTAGGTTTCTACTAGTTTCTTTCTAACGGTAGTCTTTCAAAAGTCTGGTTTTTACTATAGGCCGCTTTCAAACTGGGTAACATAGCGCGACTGCTGTAATTCATCATAAAGTCCCTCTGATACGCGATCAATCCACAACAGGCGAGTGTATTGCCCAAAAAATGCTGAAGAAAAGTTTTTCTGGACTCTGAGGCGCTTCCTAACCCCTACAGCTGTAATTCTACTCCCCCTCTGGCAATATCTCACTACCTAACCACAGCTGAACATTAAAGACCCAACAATAACAATCCTAGCAACAGCTGAATTACTGGAGTCTTTCCAGTCAATTCCAGCAACCAGAGTTACACTGGAGTAGATAGTGGACACCGAAAGGCATCTCTCATATAGAATCGCGTAGACTCGCATAGACTCACATAGACTGTGTAACTGCTGGAATGGTTAGTGTTTGCTCCCATACTCTGTAGACCATAAACCTGCACAGGAATCTGAGACTCTGCTGGCTGGAAGGGAGTCTGCTAGTAAGGAGGAGGAGGAGAAGGAGGAATCGTCTAAACTTGAAGTTTAGATACGAATGCAGACGCAGCAGTTCCAGCCGCATCTACTTCCTTTTATTACTGGTATCTCCCATTACACTACTCTAAGATGATCCACAACATCCCGGTGGCATCTATCACTCCCAGCGCCGTCCATCACTCCTGGCGCTGTCCATCACTCCCGGTGGCGTCCATCACTCCCAGGTGTATGTCATCTATGTAACACTTTTGTCCCGTACCCGTCTCCATATTCTTGTTGTTTATATCACTTTGTCTACGGCTTATAGTGAGTGAGTTACGGAGAAATATGATCTCCATGGTCACTGTGATGGAGAATTTATCTTTGCTACACGTTTCTATGCTAAAAAAACTATAAAGTTGCATTTTTGTTACTAGTCAACTTGTTTTGAATACAAGTTTTAAAATTCATTTTCACAAATTTCAATTTAATCAGTTTATTTTAATTTCGGGCAACAAAGATAAATTCTAGAAGAAACTTCTGAAAGGACAATTATAGTCGTGGCATGAGTGAATGAAGCGTTGAGTATCAATTCAGGAGGTTCAGTTGTTTCTGTAGGAAAGCTCCATTCCATTGAAGTTTCTGGCCAGCTCGGAAACTTCTGGAAGGGCATGGCATGAATCATATGTTCAGGAGATTCAGCTGCTGTTAACATTGAAAGTTCGTACCCTAGTGCCTCAATCACATATGTCTGGTCAGTTCAGAAACATCTTGCTGTTCCATCATATGCAAGTATTGCAAAAACAGCGAAACCATGTTCGGCATTGAGGGCAAGTGCCTATAGAGTAGTGCTGCATTTTAATCGAGTTATTCTAAGATTAACTAAGACTAACTGATCAGAACATTAATTTTATGCCACAAGATTGATCGTGTGGTCAGTTTGAGGGTAAATTTCACTGATAAACCAAGAGTGATACGCTACAAAGATCTGTGAACAAGTATTATTGCATATTTATCTAAGCAAACTCAACACCAGTGCAGTTGAATATCGCTAATGACCCACCGAAGACGTTACAGTGATGTCAACGTCAGCTGCTGCAGCTGGTAGCAACGATGCTGCTGTGAACTCTATAGCTCAGGAACTAGTTTGTAGTGGCAAGATTAAAATAAGATTAATTCAAGATCAAAAATATGAATCGGAAGATTAATCGAGATTAATTATGTTGAAGAAATGCAGTGCTACTATAGAGTGTCCATATAGAAACGAGGAGGATTTTTGTACAAAGTTGGATCGGTGGATGCTGCATCCTGTTGCATCACTGTTTTTGATGACATGAACTGAGTAATTGGTAGACTTGAAGTTAGAATATTGGTCAGTACAGTCCTGCTGGTGACTTCCTTATATGTGGCATGGCATAGAAGCTCTACCGCAGGAATTTAGGACTGCCAAATAGTTCTTTACCTATAGATTCGATAAGAAAATCATGTAGAAAAGATGCACTTGTTTTCTGCGCTTGTAGTACTGTAGAACCAGATTTGATAACGACAGTCTAACGGCCGCAAAAATAGTGGCGAAAAATTATTGCTATTGTTGGAATTCGCTATAGAAATTATACCTATTATACCTTATATAGGAGTTGTCTTCCCATCTCTGGGATTGCTATGGTTAGATCACTATCATTTTATTTCTTGATGATTTTGAAGGAGACGCTAACATTTCTGTCGCTGTCAAATCCGGTTCTACAGCACAGTATTTAGGAATTATCACTCTTAATCATGATAATATATAGAACTACAGTAGCAATGGATCTTGGAGTCTGCTAACGATGTTAAACTTCAAATACATATTTTAAGTCTTGGGAAAATGCGTAAAGGTGTGTAATCCCTATTAAATCAGTATTGGCAGTTACTGGCATGTGTATGATTTATAAGAGATAGATAATCAATGGTGCTACCGGCAGGTGATCATTCTCTCCCTCATCAGCCGTGCACTCCGGCTCTGGTTTTAATCTCTCTGTCGATGCCTCATTTGAATTGATTTCCATCTCAATCTACCAGTTTAAAATGTAGAATAATTTACATGCCATTTGTTTGTTTGCGCCCAACTGAATCCAAGTTACACAACAGGTCTCTGTATGCTTCTTTGTTTACAAAAACAACTTTCTGAATGGCAGCTACTCAGCTCTATTGGCCGAAGGTTTGATCACTAGTCACCTCATAGTAGGGGGCTTCAGCAACTAACAGCCTCAGCTGTAATCTTACACCTCATATCAGCCAAGTCGTACGATCAAATCAGACCCTAGCTGCCTGCTGATAACTTCTCGCTATCGGTCCACGATAGGAGACAGCCGCTGGTGTGTGTTCACCGATGCTTCAGTCTGCCGCCATCTCTGATTCTACCAGGATGTCACACTGGTGAGTTTTAATCACTGCAATTACTCGCCTGTCTCGTGTATTGGCATCTAACCAAGTTCTCAAACACTCAATGAGTAACCGCCACTTAGTCTGATGGTACTACAGTAAGCCATGTGTCGCATAGGCTTCTGATTTGTAGAATTCTGATACCCACTCTCTGTCGTTACAAGAGAACATGGCCTCTTCTCTTCTGGTCTAGATTTTGTTCTGTTACGTCTATTGGTGTGTTGTAGACTGCGTCCCCTTTGTCTCGTGATAATGGCCGCCACTGGGACGAGGAAGCCCACAAAGTCGAGGAGCCGAGTTTCCACGAAACATGTCGACAGCTCCAGTGGCAACGATCGCAACACTTCTCACACTTGGCTCGTTGTCTCCTCTCTCCTTCTGTTGATTGTAATCATGTGGTACCCTGACGTGTTGAGTCTGGGTAATTGGACTCTTCCTGGAAACCAAACACTTCGTAGTGATCCCGGAATGAAAACTTCACTTCCAAACAAAGATTTGCAAAGGCAATATGCGACAGAAGCCCCTAAATTTCAGCCATCCTATCAATACAATTTGAAGATGAAAAAAGTATTCTTTGACGGTCGGAGAATTGCACCAGTTGAACTCAGTCCTAAGAAGAACCTATCACAGCATCATAGTGTGAGGTGAGACTCTAAACAATCAACGTTATAGTTCTCATGCTTCATTTGACACTGCTGTTTTGGTAAACATATTTGCGTTCGCTCATAAACTGCATATACCTTTCAGAGTGTATCTGGTCGATGATTTCTTGTCGGAGTTTGAGTGTGATTCCTTAAGGTCAGTTCATAACAGACATGTGGGGCAGCTGAACCAAACACCTGCAATCACGTGCTACGAAGATGTCGATACACTTCGACAGAATCTCATAAGCGTAGGCAAGGGAGATGTCCATCTCACGAACTCTGACTTCGTGTCGGGTATGTATTCGATCTCCAATCCACTTCACTTCTACGTCACACCCGTTTACCAGATGTACAATGACTGCTGCAGGTACGAACTGTTTGAACGAGTCTCTCTCTGCTGAGGTTGGAGACTGGCTCAATCGCAACTGGAGCTACAGCACGGCCTTCTATCACAGCGAATCAGTCTTCTCAATGAAACTGGCGTCGCTCATACAGGAAGTTACCTCACTCAAAAATGAAAATGGCGGAAAGTTCCAGCTAACATCATACCCTACTGGCGTCGGTAAGGACCTACGTGTGGCTCATGATTGCTGGTGATGTTTATTTATACGCCGCTCGGTTTGTCAGGCTACAGAAGGCATACTGATTGCACGGAGGACGACAATAAGCGCGATCGGATGGCGACCGTCCTTGTTTACCTGGACGATGTAGCTGAAGGTGGCGAGACTACATTCCCAGGTAAGGAGGACGGCCCTGGCGATATATACAGGATAATATCTACGGTTCACTACTACCTTTGTTCAGCAACCATTGGATGTTCATCTCTCCGAGGGTGTTTGTTATTGGACACGGCAGTGGTGGGGTGACTTTGACAATGATTTATGGAATACTATGAATGACATTCTATCTAGGACGTTACAACATGCTCTATTATTGTGTTGAAATTCCTTGTACTACAATAGCCTTGGTCGAAGTGTTGTGCACTTTAATCTTGATTGATAACAATCACCACGGTCCGGTTTATATCCCATTGTATGATGTATTGTCTGCTGCTAGCTCATGATATGTTTCTACTCATTCTTAGAGCTCGGGATTCATGTGAAGCCAAAGAAGGGCCAAGCGCTCATTTGGAACAACATGAACACAGCAGGTACTTGTGAACAGGTGTCCGTTCATCAAGCCAACATGGTGACCGATGGCCACAAGTACATCCTCCAGAGATGGTAAATCTCTTTGTCCAGCTCCGCTTATCTTACTGTCTGCCGCTGCCTCAGTGACTGTTCATCCTCTCAAGGTATTACCACGAGAGCTTCTATTCTCTTGGTACAAGGCCGACACCCCCACCCTTGCCAGATGGGTTAGGAGCTCAGGCTATGGTGCTATGCGACGAATACTCCCACGGGTCATGCCGGTGGTACGATGAATGGTCGTATGATACCCTCAACGACTACCGACATATGAAACATGGCCTCCGTCTGTAACTGCAAAACACACCACAACTGACAAGACTGACAATGATTGTGGTGTGAACTTTATTTTCATCAATGAAACATTGTAGTGGTACACAGTTCCTGCGGGTCATTTTCATGCGTACGCTAAGGTGAATGAAAGAACTGATCAAAAGAACATGCATCTATATTGCAAATAGAAAGACTCTCATGTTAATTCAGAATACCCGCAAAAATAGGGTAAAAAAAGAAAAGATAAAAGTAATTACGCAATATTATAATCAAATTAAATTGTTATAATATAACAATTAAATTCTAATTATGTCGACTTGTTGGTAATAACAGTCGCGGTAAACAACAACAAAATAACATGAATTGATAACAGTTAGGGCGGTGCTTAACCAATACCTGGAACTAAATTGTAGACCAATGAGATTTCTAGGACAAGCTGACCTAATTATAAACAGAAGGTAATAATATCATACTATAACTTGTGCTGTGGACACACTGGGCCATGAATACGAGATCATACAGCTATGGCAAAGCCCTGACATACTCCAACGCGAACACGACCAGAATGCTGACTGTGTACAAAAAAATTCAAGGTCAAATGAAAGTCAAGGCTAGCGTAGATAGCCGTGGAGTCAATATGGCTGCCATCACTCGAGGAATGGTGTATGTGGAGCTAGCAGAGTGGCTCAAAGTGGGTGTCGTCGAACACTGGTATGGCCGTTCGGTTGGCGGTGAGGTCGATAGTAGGCACCTTGAGGAGACTGTGGAAGGCTGACCGCTCGCTCGGCTGCAACCGAATACTGGCCGCTGGTGTGAGAAAATGCTTCATCCGTGGTATGGTTACTCTGCGCAAAATAAGTAGCACCTATCAGCTACTGCCACACCACAATAAATAAAAGAGGATAAACGCCAGCGAATATAGATGGATGGTTAGCAGTTGGAATAGCGGCCGAGTAGTGGAGTAGTGGAGTAGTGGAGTAGTGGAGTAGTGGAGTAGTGGAGTAGTGATGCAGAGCCACCGGTAGAATATGTAACAAGGTTACTTACATCTCGTCGACGACTTTCAGTTTCTCGGCGCCGTCGGGAGGCAATCGGACAAAATGGTTCTTTGGATTCGGGCTGCTCGGGCCCGCTCTCGGGCTCAGGCTGAAGGAGGTAGTGTCGTCTGAAAGGACACAGAGGGCGCTGCGTGAGGCAGTACTTACTGTGGCATGCCACCCAGTCAGATGGTACAGTAAACACCAGTCAAAGGCAATTAATTTGTGGCACAGCATGAGAAAGAAGGTAATATTGAGTCAAGGACTGGGTGCTAATGCTTATCAGGCGCAGGGATCAGAGCAAACAAATAGCAGTGAGTAGCTGCTCGAGGGAGTGCGAGGGAGGTGATACAGGGGTGAGGGTAGAACAGCAGGTGAAAAGCTCATGGAGGGGCTGGAGGTGAGAAGTAAGGGATACTCGTAGTGAGGAGAGACGGAAGGTGTGAAGGGTAGGAGTGAGAGAGATGGGATGTGAGAGAGATGAGAGGCGAGAGAAACGGGAGGCAAGAGAGGCAGGAGGAAAGAGGAAGTGGGAGGAAAGGGGAGGAGGTGAGAGAGAGAGAGAGAGAGAGAGACGAGATGTGAGAAGGAGAGGTGAGAGAGAGGAGGGAGGGAAGGAGAGACAGGAAGTGAGAGATGGATGAGAGAGAGAGAGAGGAGTGAGGGAGGGGAGAGAGAGAGAGAGAGAGAGAGAGAGAGAGAGAGAGAAAGAAAGAGAGAGAAAG
>ERZ1740065.2189-NODE-2189-length-12086-cov-12.617904_pt1 | contig 12086 bp, 8 predicted proteins | sample MGYA00581738_ERZ1740065 | MGnify/ENA primary metagenome ERZ1740065 (study PRJEB43018, sample SAMN04849749) | marine metagenome | isolation source: floating plastic debris | place: Pacific Ocean | collected 2008-09-01 | study: EMG produced TPA metagenomics... | reverse complement strand
ATAGGTAGATATACTGATAGATAGGTAGATATACTGATAGATAGGTAGATATACTTTATTTGTCACTTCGAGCACAAGGCTAGAAGCAATAATAATATTATGTCAGAGTCACTTGGTATATGATAGGACAGTAGACATTCAATAAATAAATGGTAGGCATACGGTAGATGTACGGTAGATGTGCGGTAGACGTACGGTAGATGTGCGATGATGCATGTATAAATATTTACAGATTTGTAGGAAACTTGGAAAATTTGATAAAGATTGAAATATCGTAGGTGAATGAGTCACTGTGATGGAAAGTTCACTGATTGAAGGAGAATGTTGCTGTGAGTTTATATGTACAAGTACCTTGAAGCACTTGTATATGACATGTCCAATCTCACCACAGTGATGACATGTAGGCTTGGTTCGTGTAGGAAGGCCACCAGTGGGCAGCGTCCATTTAGGACTGAAAGTAAAAAAATATGCTGGCATTCACAGTCATAACTCTCAGCTCCTATCATAAGAATAGATCTCATTACCTCACTACAAGTCACATTACCTCACTAAAAGTTAAATTAGCTCACCACAAGTCACATTACCTCATTACAATCCTATAGTGAGGTGATAAGAACTGTAGCATTCAGAACCTCAATACAAGCACAGCGTGACACCATCACAGCATGACACGACACAGCGCGAATACCTGGTCACTTAGATTCCAGTGGACAATGAAGACTTACTGTGAATTTTTGCACTTTGGACCTTTTGGACAAAAACCAGTGATAAAACTTTGGCACAGTATCCGTCTCACGTGTCTATTCTTACAGTTTGGACCTGGTGAAGCAGCAGGAGACTATAGTAGACAGTGACAGCAGGTGAATACAATCATTGGGCAACTGAAATAGAAGCTGAGAGTATCTGACAATCTCAATGTTAGAGGAAGTTCGAGTTGTTACTATGCTCTCACTGCCATGACTACCAAGCAGTGTAGAGTTTTGGCTAACTGGAGAGACCTAACCTAATGACATGTGAGTATCTGGTACTATCGATTTGTGACTATCTGGTACTATCGATTCGTCAGCGGTGTGCCGGGAGGGGGGGGGAGGGAGGGGAAAGGGGGCATGAAAATGGAGAACAGAAATAATTATCTTTAGGAGTGTTTTGCTTTGACTAGAGGATTCGCTCTCGTGTACCAGAATAACGGATACAGTGTGGATGTAGGAAGCAGTGATTGTGCAGCTATAAATGATCAGCTCAATGAAGAGACTTGGCGAGCGGCAATTGCACTATGAGTTACAACTACTGGAGGAGAGTTCAGTGCCGACACAGTGTGTGGATGAGGATGTATAACACATATCATGGTATCACATGACCTTCCTGCGTTAAGTGCTACTCAGTGAGCAAAGTCGTCGTAATAGAAACCAATAACAACTAATTTGATATTGTGGCAGGTCTATAAGTAGAGTTATGATTGTCTCCCCTTGAATGTCTAATGTGGGACAGCCTGCAGGTAACAGAGGGACGGACTGATATCTACACAATCAGTACGTTTTGACAAAAAAATTACCAAACTAGAAATCTAGTGTATAGTAGAGGTTGCTGTCAGCACATAGCAGTGATTGGTTGATCAGAGAACTAATGGCATGAAATTATGTAAGTTGAGGCGGTAGGATTTAGTTTGCTGGATCAATCAATCAGTTCAGGCTACTAAGCTGCGGCACAGAATACAATGGTAAGACAACTCCTGACTACCAGACTGGTCGGTAATATGATACCCTGCCTAGGCTGGCTAGTGCTAAGTGCATACTTATGATCTAAGCGTTGCTGAAGGGTTGCTTCAAAAGTTCCTGGACCTAGGCTAGACCCTGAATGTTGGCGATGGTTAAAATTAGTTCAGTAGAGACAGGTCAAAGGTGTAGCTGAGTGTCACGTGACGTGACATAGTAAATTAATAGAGATGACAACATACCATGTCTACAGAAACCTCTATCATACCACGGACAATCCTTCAGCTTTGATTCTGGATCGACATGTAGGAATGGACATTCTTTGTTACCGCACTGACCTGCATAGTACAGTACCAGACTCCATAGCAACGCACACTAGCAGGAGGTAAATGGAGCAAAGAGAATAAATTATTACACATATGAGTAAGAAGTAAATGTCTTACCAAATCTAACAAAGAAGTAGCATTCTGGCATCTTTGTCATATCATATTCATGCAGAAACTCGCAATCATCTCCCTTTTTACAAAGGCCTCTTAGCCAATGTTTGCAGACCACTGATCTGTCACCACGTACATGACGGAATGGACATTTTGCTCCTAAGTCGCAGATACTTCTCAAATGAAAGGTGCATATACCTGAGCCAGATTCTGAAATTAAACCGTGAATAGTACATTACACCGTGAGATTCTAGTCAGTGCAAAAATATATTGATGCAAAAGTGCAAGTAAGAGTATTCGCATACAGTTCAATTTCCGAACTCAATACTGTCAAAGCTTACTGTCCATCCCTGAAAAGGGTAACGGTTTGGCTCCCAACTGCATTTCAAGAGCAGTTTCAATGTCGAACTTCAGATCAACCACTGATGCTACAATATCCTGCATGTCGATGACTGCTAGAAGCTGAGATTTCCAATAGCTCTTATGTACGATTACTGCTCGAATGATTGGGAAAATAAGGGTTTCTGTGAACCTTTCACTGCATGGGAAAGATATGTCAGGATTACTCGTTACAGCTTTGAGAGAAGGCGAAGGAAAATGCTCCTGGTCGTTTTACGACCTTGAACCTATAAGGCAGTGCCAGTAGATTAGACTACGGATTATTAAGCATACATTCTCAAATAAAATAGTAGTCAATGGAGCGACGCGGCTGCAGATGTCCTCAACTAGCGGCTGAAGTACAAAGCCTACACGCAACGCTATTCGCTCATGACCGAAATAGCGCGTCCCATCATCACGATTTTGTTGTTTTCAGACCGGAGCTATGACGTCACTTCTGATCATAGACGTACAAATAAACCGTCAAATTCGCAGATGAATTATCTCATATCAAATCAATCTGTCGCCCATAGAGTCGTTGCTTTGTAGCGAGGTCCGGTAGTAGATGGATTGATTGATGATGCGTTCATCAGTTGGTTCTACTATTACTTTCGGCGTTACACACAGGGTAGTAGTTTGTTGGCACTAGTTCTGCAGCGCTAGATACAAGTACTGCTAACAACTGGGACTAATAAGAGAGGGCCTACAACAAGCAGTAGTGAACGTTGTTGCCAAGAGTTGATATGAGACCGTGGTAGGCAGGCATTCAGTGAATACCAGTCATAAGATCATTGGAGGTGAACTTTATTATCAGTACCCAAATCCGTTACACCAAAAATACATAACATGAAGCGAATGCAGCAGCATACTACTGTATGTAGACAGAGGGATATGATTTTATCTATCACCAGAAAAGGGATGGATAGACAATATAACATATATAGGAAAACAAGGCTTAATTTAATACATATGTACAGAGATAGTATCACAAGAGAAAAGACATTTAATGAGCAGTTTATCTCTTCCTTCTTTTGTCAGACATCTTCTTCGTCCTCGACTTTCTGCTATTGACAGACACGGTCACTTCTCCATTGGAGTTGACTTCGAGAGAGTACTGAGATCGGTTGTACGGTATTCCATTCTCATCTCTAAGTGTGCTGAATATCTCGGCTGACATGATGTCTATGTGCTTGCGTATTTCAGTCGACTTGTCGGTCAGCTGAGATCGCATCTTTAAGTAGTTGTCTCGCTTTGTTCTAAGCTGCACGACCTCTTCGTCCAAGTCAGTGAGCTCCACTATCTTCTTCTTGCGGCAGTTCTGTGCAGCAACCTGCAATGGGTCAGCGGCTGACATGAGCGCGATGGTTAATGAAATGCATAGGAGAGTGAAGTCTAGCAGACCATTCAAAGGTCTGTCTGGTTCACTATTACAGTCACAAACATCGCAGCCAACCCGGTCATAACTAACTGCTGCCGATAGATTTTACAGTGTGTAACAAGTAGGCTACACTATTGCAAATATCTGCGAATTCGTAGATATCCACGGCTTCCTGCCACAGCAAATCACAAATATCTGCGAAACTAGCTCTTCGCAAATCATATAACATGCTGAATGTTGACATGCGAATAAATATGCGATTACGCCATGATTGGTCAACTAGTGGCAGGTAATTATGTCACGTGACTCACTTGCCTTCGGTGGCTGTGTGTTCATATAGAAACGTCTTGTAACAATTGATTGCGTGGTGTTATCTGAGTATAGATACTATAAAAATGGAAAATTTAGCGTGGAAAAATATTTAGTGAATATATCGATTGGAAGGAAATCGCTAATGATAAATACAACTAAGTTTCCATCGGAGTTGTCTCATCATGAAATGTTGGAGTTGTCATCTCATAGTTAATAGAAAAGTCTCTGATGATCATACGCATGTTTGTTACTATATATATATAATATGTTGATTTTTTATTCGTTGGGGAGGTATTTCTACTCTATTTTTGAAATGTACTCCATCCAAAAATGCTAACATTTTTTCTCGCTATTATGCTCATTTTGGGAAAACTATGATTCCATTTTTACGGCAGTTTTAGAATGCATTCGGACAATTTATCTTGTCAAATAATTTATGAAACTCTTCCAGATCTTCTTGACAATGTTCAGAAATATTTCAGGAGGACAGGGATTAGATCTCTTTCCATAAAAGGACATTTACTTCAAACAAGGGGAGACAAGTCTTAATTTTGGGTAAACTAATGTCGCATATATGTGCGATAGTGCAGCCTCATGCGCAATTGCGCAAAACCGATCTGCAAATCGCAGATATTTACAATAGTGAAGACTACCCTTAACTTTCCACCAGTGGCTGCCAGTAGACAGAACCATAGAGGCCCATGCCTGCTAGTTTGCCAGCCACAGACGACCATGCCAGTAGAGGTGCAGGATCCCTAATGCTATGATGCTATTGCAGCAGTCATTATGTTCTCCAATGCCCTGTTGGAACGGATCTACTAACAGAACTGATCCACTAGTACCTTGTTCTTGCCGCGACGCCGTATGTCTTTCACTAAGTTCATCTGCCTTGAGCTGAGAGGGTATTTATGAAGTAGAGCGTTGAAATCCTCGACAGCGCTGTCTATTATTTGATTGATAGAGAATGGAATCTTCAGCTTCTTACACATCACCTCATCATGAGCGAATCCTCGACTCGGCTCCTTCAGTACCTGTACAAACAGACACAGGCAGCGTTACTACTACTACTGCTGCCGTTGCTGCGACAGCAGCGTGGGTGGGGAGAAACCAATCAACTAACCTTAATATCCATCTTGCGGACGTGAGGCACGCCGCCAGGAGGAGCCCCGTATGTGTGATCATGGGCAACGATTCTCTTATCTACTGACTGCATGTCGAGCGACTCGTCGTAGAAGCCATAATCGTAAGGCTCAAGCTTGACACCTGTGTAGCCTATGGCTCCGCCCACTGCCTCGTCGGAGGTGAATGCGTTTTCAGCGGCGAATGCCTCGTCGGGGGTGAACGCGTCCTCAGGTGTGAATATGCTGTTGGTATCGGGTAGTAAGTCTTGCTACAATACAGTCGGCGGTTAGATAGACAGCACTGCAGCTGTCATCGTTATATGTATCTATGACTATATGGTGTCATTGAAACACTGCGCGTACACATTCATCAGGGTAAGACGAACTTCACTTATATAACGCTACAGCCAGTTGTAGGACAGTGAGCTCCAATCTTCAGCCAAATGGCATGATGTGCAGACAGCACTAAGAGAGTTACAGCTACAGCAATAGTAATACCATGTGGTAGGAGAGAACACTCACCAGGGGCGAGCCGCTGCCCAGAGATACAGCAGAGTCTTCACTCAGGCTGTCCCACGAACTCGAGCTTGGAAAGAGGAAAGGGTCAAGGTCGATATCGTCGATGTCGAGCTGAGCCAGCGAGGATATGTCGTAGTGCTCAGTTATACTCGGATTTAAATGATCATCAGTATCCATCATCTCATCCTCACTGGCAGACATGAAGCCAAGAGCCGAGTCCTGACCTAGTGATCCTGCAGTACAGCAACGGCACTCAGTCACACCTCGACTCGCGGTCAGTACGTGACTTTGACCTGGCTGACAGACGGTACCTGCTCCACCGACGGCCGGCTGTACATCCATGTGGAGGTAGGGGGAGGAAGTGTTGCCACCGAGATAGGGTACCATCGTGTTGTTGAGTACATCAAGACCCTCCAGTTCGTATTCCAGAGATGTCTGTGTCTGGTATCGCTGTTCGTGTGGAGGGAATGATGTGTGATTAGGACCTGCCAGAGGTAAGAAATCAATGAATATAACATCGTGACAGATCCAAGTAGGAGGGAGAATGGAAGCGAGATGTACCATTGGCTTGGAATAGTGCAAAGTTGTCTACTGGCTCATTTTCTGTCACGCTTACTCTCTAAAACAACAGGTATGGGTTGATATGAGACTGCGTAGAATTTTGTGGACCGAACAATGATGTGGAAAGGAGGGGAGCAGATACCTGTGAGATAGTGTGTGATGGTTGAGCGTCAAGTGAGTTAATATCCTGCTTCCAAAGCCGCTCGATTTCATCCGCATCCTAGAGACAGTGAGAATCGCTTTACATCTCAGCATGTGAAGTGTAGATGCGAAGTAAGATATATAATATTATACGCTGTTACCTGGGTAGTAAGCTCGGCTGAGATCCTTTGTCTTGGTGCCCGAGAGACTTGAACGGAAGAAGCGCCCTCAGTAACCAAGTAGGTGGGTAGAAACTGAACGGGTCTTATGAACTGGGTGCTCTGTGTGAGTCTATTCAACTCAGACAGAATCAAGTCGCTATCGTCACTGTACTTGGATGGATATATGAATTCATTGTGATGATAATTGTCCACAAGATTTAGTCCAACAGATTCACCCAACAGAACTTGCTGTATCTCTGGATATGTCGAGTAGTCACGAAGATATTGGGGTATATCTGCACGAAGTATGCTCAAAACCAGAGCTAACTGCAGCAGACCATCAGCCACCAAGGCTTTCCATGGCTTTCGTGCCATTTTAGTGTTAGTTCTGTTCGAAAACAGCTAACCAATGCGCACAGCTATTTTTACTTATACTGCAGTACGTCCCCAGTCCAGAAAGCAACAATTTTATCTGCAAAATCACGTAGACTGTCGATAATGGCCGGAGAGCGTTGTGGTCCTCACTTCCTCTAAAAAAGATGATCAAGTAGTGGAATAACAACAAAACGCATCAGCATCAGTTTCATCTAATATTAAGCAATTATGTACCTGTAGCAATGCCAAGAACAAATACATTAAAGCTCTAGCATAAAATGGATGTCCTTCTGCTGTCTACAGCAAACTAAACGTTCTTCGTCAGGTATGTAACAATGATATCAGGTGACTTTCTTCAACACGTCTGGTCTCTGTTTTGAACGGCTGCACAATGAATCAGCATCATTGAGTGAACAAAGAGTATAATCTTTCGAATTAGTGAGAGTGGGTGTGCTATCCTCCCGTTGTCCCAGTTTTATAATATCGGGAGTGAGGCTATGAGGAAGATTGTTTGGTAACAGCGGGCTGGGATTTTTTAAACGGTAACGATGACGTCATGTTCTAGAATGATCGAATCAATAGAGACGTACGATTACGAGCACGACTTGCCTACACAAGCGTTGTCGTAACCCGCACAGCTTCGTTTCTAATCGTGACCTATATTTAATCACAACGACTCCAGTTGTTCCTATTATCGGCGTTTGATTTTGCGATGGCGGACTGTTGCTACTCCAAAAGCCTGAGGTAGTTGTAATGTTCGTTATTTGCCAGAGTTTACGTATCCTAATGTGTTGTAATAGGACTTTTAGAAACTTATTATTGTTTAAGGGTTATGAGGACAAAAATAGAGTAGTAATGTGCACAATTACTGTTAGTGCTTACTCTTATATCTTTTGCTGTGATGCTGAGCCTTGGTGATACATAGCTGTTTCACTATCTATTTATCCATCGATTTGCCATGTATAAGTTTGTAAAACACATTTTAGACACGGAAACATAACTCTATGAAGCTTATTTGAGGTCTCAATGGTGTGATGATATCCCGTATTTCATAGGTAAAGATTGAAGATGCTTCCACCTCACGATCCAGTTCAGGTGATTGAAATGGCTTTCATTGCTTCAGTATTGAATGGTCCACGTAGAATGATTTTTAATTTATTTCCTATAGGCGTCTATTATACATGCATTGGATAACTACTGTTATGAAGATGCAGTATTCCTCGGGGAGCGTCTTTTTGCTGAAGGTATTGTGATATATAATGATCTCTTGCTTGCTCCACATGTGCAAGCACTTCTTAATCGTGAGTATATATATATTTTTAGCTCCAACAGACTCTACCCTATTTCTACTTGCTAACTGCTATTACCAGTCGGGAAGGAAATGTCAAGCTTACAAATTTTTCAGAAACAAAGGATATCCCACTGCGCGCTGTAAATACCTGTACAGCAAATGCTGTTTTGATATGGGAAAGTATGTATGATGGATAAGATTGAGGTCGTTAAAGCTCAGTGTCAATACCCGATGCTGCTATCATTGCATATTATTCGAATACCAGACTTGGTGAGGCAGAGTTTGTGCTGACTGATGGTGCGACTTCCAAATCCAAAGTGCTGGACGATTTTGTATCTGAGTATGGCGATATTGCATCGTTTGCCATCAGTCTCCTTGCCGACATATATAGGTCAGTAATCATCTCTCCATCTTTCAGTTGATTATTGCAGTAGCATCAAATCCCTGCTCACTGCAACACTTATTACAGGAAAACTGAGCGTCACGTTCAGGCTCTAGAATGGTACCAGAATAGTCTGATATTGAACCCATTTCTATGGTCCAGCTTCTCCAAAATGTGTCGGATGGGTGAGGTGCCAACGCAACGATAAAACTCATCTTCATTATGAACAGCTGCATGCCATGAATTATTTTATCATGTAGGTGCAAAGCCTGATTCATCCAAAGTCTTTCACTCCAATCATGTACCAGAGGCACTGAGCAGCGTCAAGTCTGTGCTATTCTCCCCCCAGGTGCCCCAGCAAGTGCCCCCACAGAGCTGGCAGCATGCAATCAGTCAGCAGAGAGTCAGCAATGCTACCAGTACTCCAATGTTGAATGTAATCAGCTGCTATGATCTCTTCGTGACTAATACCAGCATTGACCTCCATAATTCTCTCTACAGCCTTTCACTGCCATTCTGACTCTGACTTGTTTGATATAAATGCAGCGTGTCAATGTTTTTGGTGTATTTTACTGGAGTGTAATTGTTACTTACAGATGTCTACTCCCCTCATATCCGTGACCTCTCCATCGTCTGAGCTGCTCGAGTCCAGGAGTGAGTACGATACTCCCAGAACAGTAGCTGATAAATCTAGTTTACAGGTCGCAGACTCCCTCTTCACGCCAGAGGCGCCCAGGTCAGTCAGTCAGTCTCTGCAGTCCCGTATGTTCAGTCGTAACACCGCCATGTCGTCACTCACTCAATTTTATTCTGGTTCCAGTTTTGGTGTCACGCTACTAGAAACTCCCATCGCAGCCACGTACAATTTAACAACTCCAAATATGATGTCACCTCCAATCAGCCGACTGGACGCACCCAAGGCTCCTATCAAAAAGGTTGGTAGGGAGGAGCTACCCAAACCCTATCTGATAGTTTGTGAGCTGATGGTAATTGTTTTTTTTTCGTGTTTTCAGATGACAAAATGCCAGCCAGCCCAGCCACAGAGGCCGCTGCCAGCTAATAAACTCGTCTTCGGTCAGTCCAGTACATCGAACACCAAAAACGATGTCATGCCACCGCCTTCTGGTAGACAGAGCGTGTCCTCCATTCTGCCTCGCAGACGTAGCAAGCGTATCCTTGATAGTCAGAACTCAAGCAGTGTGAAGGTGAGAGAGCTCATTGACCTCTATCCCTCCATCCAACTCCAAATTCAGACTGAAACTGAGTCAATGACTGTGTCACAGGAAAACAATAAAGTACAGACAAGGTCAAAGCACCTGAGCCCAAGGTTAAGTGTGAGGAAACCAAGGTCAACCCAGTCTGTTAAGACCTGCCACGACGACTTGAACTGCAAGAACAAGTTGATATGTGGCGATGAAGACGATGAAAAGCCGGCAACCATATCTTCGTCACTAGAGGTGCTGGATAGCAGACAGAAACAGTCAGCAGGTAAGCAGTATCACTGTTGCTAAGTAACCAGTCTATTCTTACACATAGCAGAATTTGATATTTTCTCTTGTTTAGGAGCATTCCTCAGTCTGCTGCGAGATCTGGGCAGTGCGTACAGCGCGTCCCAGTCATATGACATGAGGACGGCCATATCGAGATTTGAGGCTATCTCGCACCGTCAGTACAACACGGGCTGGGTATTATCCGAAGTTGGAAGGGCTCATCTCGAACTCTCAGACTATTCAAAGGTTTTTAACTGCTCATCTGCTAGAACAGACTCAGCTCACAGATTCCATACACTGTGTTGATCGTGTCGTACCAGGCAGAAGCTGTGTTCGAGCAGCTCCGCAAGCAGGAACCCCACCAGGAGAGAGGAATGGAGACGTACAGTACTGTGCTGTTCCATCTGCAGAAGGAAGTGGCTCTATCCAGTCTCTCCCAAGAGATGGTCAACATGGACAAGCTGTGTCCAGAGGTTTGTGTACTAATCGTATATCCCTGCACCTGGTGTTAGTGTATGTGGCCACGCTGACAACGCTCTGTCTGTTTAGACGTGGTGTTAGTGTATGTAGCCACGCTGACAGCGCTCTGTCTGTTTAGACGTGGTGTGTCGCCGGAAACTGCTTCAGCCTTCAGAAGGAGCACGAGACGGCGATTAAGTTTCTGCAGCGGGCGATACAGGTGGACGAGGAGTTTGCGTATGCGTACACACTGCTCGGTCATGAGTACACACTGACAGAAGACTATGAGAAGGCCATGTCAGCGTTCCGCAGTGCCCTACGCGCTGACAGTCGACACTACAATGCCTGGTCAGTCAGTGAAAAACCAACCTGCAGCCACTTGGCCTCTAGTTGTCTAACTGTTTATATTATGGATGTCGTGGTATTTGCCCTCCCAGGTATGGCCTTGGAATGATATATTATAAGAAAGAGAAGTTCTCGCTAGCAGAAACTCATTTCAAGAAGGCGCTGTCAATCAATCCTGAGAATGCGGTGCTTCTCTGTCACATCGGCCTGGTATGTTGCTACCAATGCACTCCTTACCCTTGATAGCGAGTCAATATCAGTTTTTGGAGTTGTTCTCTCTGTGTTTTTTAGGTGCAGCACGCACTGCAGAGGCATGGTGTGGCTCTAGAGACATTGAATCGGGCTGTGGCGCTGGCCCCAAACAATCCCATGTGTCTGTTCCACCACGCCTCCATGTTAGTTGCCAACGACAGGCTGGATGACGCTCTCCAAGAACTCGAATCACTCAAAGTCATCACTCCCAAAGAGAGCTTAGTCTATTTCCTCATAGGAAAGGTGGGTGTGTGCATCAGCACCACTGCCACTGGTAAACCTACTAATATAATCCTGAAATTCATGGTCACTATCTCTCTCCATCCCAGGTTCATAAAAAGTTAGGAAATGCACATCTGTCGATGCTCAATTTCTCCTGGGCGACCGACCTTGACCCTAAAGGGGCTAACAACCACATAAAGGAGGCTATCGATCGGCGTTATGTCACTGATGACGACGATGATGACGACGATAGCATGAGCCCCTCTATTGACGCCAGTATATGTAAGTACATTGCCTGTACCAGCCTGTGATTTACTACAGCTGATGAATGCTAGTGTATACTGTATACTGTACTGTATAAAGTACTGTATACTGTAAATTGGAAAATGATTGCAAGAAAAACAAAACAAAAAATTATTTCGCATTATTTTTATCGGGCGGAACTGAAGTAGAAATCAGATTACCCGCCATTGCCGGTTTGGTTATTTGATGGTTAGTGAGCGGTGGGAGTGGTTAGTGAGCGGTGGGAGTGGTTAGTGAGCGGTGGGAG
>ERZ1740065.2187-NODE-2187-length-12087-cov-12.482547_pt1 | contig 12087 bp, 19 predicted proteins | sample MGYA00581738_ERZ1740065 | MGnify/ENA primary metagenome ERZ1740065 (study PRJEB43018, sample SAMN04849749) | marine metagenome | isolation source: floating plastic debris | place: Pacific Ocean | collected 2008-09-01 | study: EMG produced TPA metagenomics... | reverse complement strand
CTCTACCTCCCTCCACTCTCTACCTCCCTCCACTCTCTACCTCCCTCCACTCTCTGTCTCGCTGTATGTCCTTCCCTGTCCCATAAAATCATTGTCTCACTGATGATTTATCTGATTGCAGTATCTAGTCAGCGTACCTCTGAGGATGTTCCGAGTTTGGGCGTTTATGGGTATGCTTGGTCAGGTGAGTCACAGCTCTTACGTTTACAATCAGACCTTCCTACCCCCACCCGTCCTCATCTGACTCTCATCGTGCCTCTCTTCCACAGGTGCCATTTGCAATCCTGACAGCCAAGTACCTCAACAGTCACATGTCCAACATGGCTCTATGGTTGTCGCTGATCATTGGCCAACCGCTGGCCGCTCTGATGTATGTCCATGATTACTACGTCCTCTTCCATCTGCACTCTGACGTTGTCGGCACAGCATGAAGATTAGACAGCCAAGGGCAGCACTAGACATAGCTCTATGACACTATGATCTCTCCGAGTGTCAGCTCACATTCAGCCAGGAATCCGGCTGCTCATTCTGTATGAATTAAGGTTATTGTACAGCTTCCTGCTGATAGAACCGCCCCCAGTTTGTTGGTCAACTTGTATATTATTCCAGTGTGGTTTTGTCAGGAAATAAATTGGATTTGGAGCTATACTTTCCTCTTCAAAAAGACGAGTGAATGGAAATGGCCAGTCATGCCTTCTGTACATGTCAGCCGGATCCCGTACTATTGGGGTACCAGCATGCTGTCAACTGATGCGCTTTTCCACCCAGCCCATAGTTATTGACATAATGGAGGACAAAAACTTTATTTATAACGGTATCCAAGCAACATGATTCTCTAGCCAAGTTCGGCCCATTTTCAAGGTCAAGACCCTAGATGTATAGCTAGTTCATCTCTCTCTCACCCCCATATACCCCTTTGTCTCTCTCCCTCCCTCTCTGAGTCTGCGAAACAAGGGAAGACAACTACATATCTATAGCGGATCGCTTGCTGTTACTCGGGTATGCCGCAGTTGAAGTTTTACTTTTCTATGGACGCAAACATCTGGTGAGAGCCGCTGTCAGTTTTTCTTCCTGTCATAATGGAATGCACCAGTGACTTGCCTTTCCAGCTATTTCGCTGGTTCGTAGAATAGATCAGGATTTGTTAGTAGTTGTAAGCATCAGTCACAACAGCTGATGTGATGTTTGCTGAGCTCACTGTATCAAGGCTGGGATAGTTCACCTCATCTCCTGTCCACGCATCACATGCATAAATTATCTCTCAACCAACCTGATATGAAACACCTGTTCAACTGCCTCTTGCCTTTACAAGGATGTAGCATGGCTCAAATGATATTCAAATCTTGCAAGTAGATCCTTACTTGTAGGTAGTTTCGCGTTCCAAGTCTTCCAAAAGACTCCGAGCGAGCGCCTCGTATGCTTGTTTCATGATATGCACACACACACATGCATCTTATTTATACTTGTAAGCACAAATAAGTATCCTTGCAATATTTGAGCATTTCTCTTCACTGCTTGCTCACTTGAAGAAATACAAGACAGATAGGCTTGATGATACAAGCATTACTCATGGAAGTGACTGTGACACTAAATGTGAGCAAGGGCATGTAGAACACATACAACAACCAACTAGAGCCTCCAGGCAAGACAAGATCTACCACGAGCACGGCCGGCCTGGCTGAGACAGGTCATGCCATATGGATACGGCTGGCTCTGGTCTGGTCGTGGCCACACACACATGCACGCCCAAGCAAAGTGCAGAACTATCTGGACTACGGCTGCTACCAGAGCCGTATAGGGCCTGGCCGCTACTGGCTGCTACTGGCTGCGGTCGGGGAACGCCCTGGGAAATTACATGTAGAGATTTCCTACTAATAAATGGCGCTGTCGCCAGTCTTTATCGTACCGGAAAACCGCCATAATTGAATCGTTGTTGCGCGACTACCTTTTTTCTCCATTCAACTAAGTTTTCTATCGTGAATTACCGAACACATTTCTTGTCATCTGGGGTCCTTTATAAACCAGGACTGCAGCTTGTACGCAGGTTTGTATTTTTCAGTTGATATAAATGAGGTTTGATGCAAAATCGTAATGCTTCGTCCTGAAATACGATGAGTTGCCCACAACTCTTTCTTGCCGGCCTGATGCAGTTTCAGCGAGCGCTTGTGTGTAATCAAAGAATTATTTTTCAGCTGATCTCATCCAACCAATCATGCATCTGTATAACCTGACACTGCAGCGGTCTACCTGCATCACCCATGCAGTTCACGGTAACTTTTGTGGCACGAAACAGCAAGAAATATGCGTGGCAAGAGGAAAGATTTTGGAAATACTAAGGCCGGATCCAAATACTGGAAAAGTCCATACTCTCCATGCAACTGAAGTATTTGGTGAAATACGGTCTCTGATGCCATTTAGACTTACAGGTGGCAGTAAAGGTAAGTTTGTTTGTGTTTACACTATCTACGAGCTGGTATAGAATGGTGTGAGTGATGATATAGTTACCCGAATAAACGTGCCGAAATATCTTTGCAGATTACATCGTTGTGGGATCCGATTCAGGACGGATAGTCATATTAGAATACATATCTGCTAAAAATATATTCGAGAAGGTGAGATTTATAGCTCTATTTTCGTCTTGTATCTGATGTGATAGAAATGTTGAGGTATGAATCCAAATCGTTCCTAGATTCACCAGGAGACATTTGGCAAATCAGGATGCCGTCGTATTGTACCTGGTCAGTTCCTAGCCTTGGATCCCAAGGGCAGAGCAGTGATGATTGGCGCCTGTGAGAAGCAGAAGCTGGTCTATATTCTCAACAGAGATGCTCAGGCTAGGCTGACCATTTCCTCACCGTTAGAAGCCCACAAAGCTAACACGATTGTGTTCAACATAGTCGGTGTAGACGTTGGATTCGAAAATCCCACATTCGCCTGTCTCGAGGTCGATTATGAGGTGAGAGATCAGCTCAATATATTTGGAACCATGTAAAGTCCTGAAATTCTAGTGAGTGCTGATAACGTCTTATTTCATCAGTATTTTGTGATAGTGAAACTTTGTGTCATAAACTGAAGACCTGGCGAAGCTATCAGTCAGTGATCTGTGGGGGTCTATTGAGTGGTTATTGAGCGATGATAATCCATTACATATGGAGGTCGGTCATGAGTGAGGAACAAGCACTGTAGGAGGGATGGATTCGATATCGGAATTTGATGTCTTCTCAACATTAGAAAACAGTAGAGAATATAGGTATCGAAATATCAACTTTACCGTATCAGATCAGATTCGAGATCAACAAATGAATATACTTTCAGATAATTTCATATATTTGCGGTAATCATTTGGGGTAAATGAAGATTGATGGCTGATTTTATATCATTTACATTGAAGCAATTATTATCTCCGAAAAATTATCTTTTATGCCGATATCGTACAGTTTCCTGGCCAGGAACTTTAGTTCTAGTTAGATTCTCTGATACATCCAGAGGACAACTCCCAAATGAATATCAACTAATAGATTCAGAGCCTATACCAACGCTACAGCTGCCATTGGTCATTGTTTTAAATCTATGCTACCGCACACACATACCCAGGCAACTACTGGAGAGTTACCTCTAGCTGCCGATCGTAACTAGGCACACTACACGACAAGGTCTCACACACAGAATGTATCATCATCACTCTCTGTACGCGTACTGTCGATAGGATTGTGACAACGACCCGACCGGTGAGGCAGCGCAGAAGGTGCAGCAGATGTTGACGTACTATGAACTTGACCTCGGTTTGAATCATGTGGTGAGGAAATACAGTGAGCCTCTGGAGGAGCACGCCAACACGCTCATTGCAGGTAAACCGTTATATACAGTCTCACACGGGATAGTATAATGTATGTTAGCTGGATCTACTCAGGGTCCATGGTAAACCACCAATCTCAGCTGATTTCCTACTCGAGCCTTATGACCACTCATTCAGAGCGTAATCTGCCTCTTCAGTATTGATAGTACTGCTCACCATCTCAATAACTCTTGTTTGTTTGGGTAGAAGTTTTGTGATCTAGTGTGTCTATTCCCTCAAAGCTAGAGACGCACCGCTATTCCCTCATGCTAGATAGAGTGGCAGAGCTATAGAGAATCTAGTAATCTAGAAAATCCTAGTCTTCCGCTATATCCATACGCCTTGAACTCCTTGATAATCCTCAGTAAGTTTCTACAATTTTGGCGGTTCCAAGTAAGAAATAACGCGGTGCTTGTTTTTAAATCTAATATACTTTATTTCTCACAGCACCTCTATTTGTATAACAAGTTCTGTCACTTGATTTTTACAAATTGATGCAATTTTTATAATGCTATTCCATGTTGACCTTGACCTTGATGTGGACTTGGATCGAGGCCAGATTGTCCGGAAGTTTGAGGTGTATGGATATAGCAAAGACTCTGGAAAGAAGGCTATGTTTTGCAAAGGTTGAAGAAAATTTTATATAGCTTTGCCACTCTATCTAGCATGAGCGAATAGCTGCGCGTCTCTAGCTCTGTGCCTATTCCACTCCCTCTTCATGCCAATTTGTGATGGGTTTTAGGTCACCTTAGATGAAGCTGATAATTCTGCTACCTGTTATGTACTCTACCCTTCCCTGTCTATTCCTAGCATGCAACCTAGTCATTAGACTTCTTACATGATATCGTCCATCCCATTCTTATCGTTCTGTTGGAGTTGCCCTCTCCCGCACTGATCATGTAGGAGGGGTTGAAAACTATCTAGAGTATCATCCTTTGCGTTTTCTATGTCACAAGGTTCATAATACCGGTCACCATGCATCGCTAATGAGACTGGCTGTATTATGACTAGGTAGCCCAGATACGCAGTACACTCCGTACACATGGATCCATACTTGCTGTGTTGTTTTACAGTACCTGGCGGGACTGAGGGGCCCAGTGGCGTCCTCATCTGCTCCGAAAACTACCTCACATACAAAAACTTTGGCGACCAGCCCGATATCAGGTGTCCGATACCACGCCGCAGAAACGACCTTGATGACCCTGAGCGGGGAATGCTGTTTGTATGCAGCGCCACACACAAAACCAAGAGCATGTTCTTCTTCCTGGTGCAGACTGAGCAGGGAGATATATTCAAGATTACGCTGGAGGCCGACGAGGACATGGTAAGATAGATGCTTCTCTCGCATGTAAAATCGTATGCCATGATCTCCGGTACATACACTCGCTTATGTCCATGTCCATGTCGGCCAGGTAACGGAGATAAAACTCAAATACTTTGACACGATACCCGTCTGCAGCTCCCTCTGCGTCCTCAAGACCGGTTTCCTGTTTTGTGCATCAGAGTTTGGTAACCAGTGAGTATGCAGAGTCCACTCAGCTCAGTGGCGCTAGACCTGCCATTGATAAGACGACTCCCACTCTGCTTTCAGTTACCTGTACCAGATAGCCCATCTGGGTGATGACGACGACGAGCCCGAGTTCAGCAGCAGTATGCCGCTTGAGGAGGGAGATACGTTTTTCTTTGGCCCGAGAGCGCTGAGGAACCTGGTACTAGTGGATGAGCTGTACAGCCTCTCACCCATCACATCCTGCCAGGTCAGTGAGATTGCCTGCCTCCCTCGCTCTGCCCATCTACAGTTCTACGACTGAGTGAGCCTGCCCATCTGCTGTAGATTGCTGACCTCGCCAACGAGGACACGCCGCAGCTGTACACCGCCTGCGGCCGCGGGCCCAGGAGCACGTTCCGTGTGCTCCGACACGGTCTAGAGGTAATGTCTATGTCCCGTCTGTCATTGGCTATCAATACCGGTGATTGAGGGGTCATGCTGTCTGCTTTAGGTATCCGAGATGGCCGTCTCCGAACTGCCCGGTAACCCCAATGCTGTCTGGACCGTCAAACGAAACACAGAAGGTACATGTCCAGCGGATCATATCGTACTCCTCCCTCTTTACTCAGCCACTCCTCTCCCCCCCTCCCTTCCCACTCGCCTTGCCATCGATCTAAGTCTAGACTCATATATTTAACTGTACAGAGTCCAGGCTGGAAATTGCCTGGTGCGGAGCATGCTCTGTCAGCGCGGAGACTAACGAGGCCGGCGATAGGTTCTACCTAACGCCAGGCCTTCTCTTTTTGTAGGTTGGCTAGCAGGCCTGTTGGGCTTAGTGAATAATTGAGCAGGTTTGTACTGTTACTTGGTGCATCCAGTATAGCAGCGACCTATATACACAGCAGCAGCGACCTACATGTATATATGCGAAGCAGCAACCTGTATACGCGACAGCAGCGATCTATATATGCAACAGCAGTGCCCGAGACTTGCGACAGCTCCACCATTTCATCCGTTTCTGATTGGAAGAGATTTTATTGAACAGCCGCATGTGTCTTCTGTAGAGGAGTTTGATGCCTACATCATAGTGTCCTTCGTCAATGCCACGCTCGTGCTCTCCATCGGCGAGACAGTAGAGGAAGTAACGGACTCGGGTTTCCTCGGCACCACGCCCACCCTCTCCTGCTCCCAGCTTGGTGACGACGCTCTCGTACAGGTAGCGCCTTCTATTCTCGCCAGCTCCGTGGCTGTGATTGTTGTGGCTGTGATTGTCGTTGTTGTTATGATCATGGTGGGGATATTCATCTTGTTGTTGTTAGTGTCAGTTAAGATTCAGATTTGAAGGGAAGTTTGGGCTGGTTGGGGGAAACACCGGGCAATGATAACGCGCCCCAGCCCAATTCTTGCTCTGTTTGTGATGATCACTGTTGACGTTCTGAGGGCTTATTTGTTATCAAATCCATTAAGATATGGAGCCTAGTTGAGTGATGGACAGGCTGATAAAGTCGTCGCTCTGCGCACTGCTGTCGATGGTGACTAAGCGGCCAATGCATCGATACAGTTAGCACGATGAACTATGTCTCAAGACTTTTGTGTGAGCGGTCCTGCTGATAACCCCTGTAGATGTGATGTCATCTGGCTGCAGGTCTACCCAGAGGGCATTAGGCACATCAGAGCTGATAAACGTGTCAACGAATGGAAGGCTCCCGGAAAGAAAGTCATCGTGAAATGTGCTGTCAATCAGAGACAGGTATTCCAAGCCCATCTTTCCCAACTCTCACCCTCCCCTACTCTCTCTGATATCCCAACAATGGGTGTAGTTAGAAAGCTACGTGATTGTTCTGCCACGTAGGTGGTGATTGCTTTGACTGGTGGAGAGCTAGTCTACTTTGAGATGGACCCATCAGGCCAGCTAAATGAGTACACAGAGAGCAAGGACATGTCTAAGGATGTGGTCTGTATGGCTTTGGGTCGAGTGCCGGCCGGCGAACAGCGCTGCCGGTTCCTCGCTGTCGGCCTCGCTGATAACACCGTCAGGATTCTGTCCCTAGACCCAACTGTGAGTAATTACCTCCCCCTGCTACCGACTATGACATCATCAGCATGGCAATGATCACTGTCTCCTGATTGTCGTGGTAGGATTGTCTCTCGCCACTCAGTATGCAGGCGCTGCCTGCTCCTCCCGAGAGCCTCTGCATCCTGGACATGTCCTCACAGACAGACGACAAGGATGATGGAGAAGGCGGCCTGTACCTCAGCATTGGCTTACAGGTTCACACCTACTCCAGTCCCATCAACCTTTAGCACTGTACTGCCCCCTCATCATGTTGTGACCAGTAGCTCTCTTTCCCCAGAATGGTGGACTGCTGAGGACGGTTCTGGACAGTGTGACAGGTGATCTATCAGACACCCGCACTCGCTATCTGGGTACACGCGCTGTCAAGCTCTTCCGCATCAACATGCAGGGCTCTGAGGCCGTGCTGGCCATGTCGTCTCGATCGTGGCTCAGCTACTGGTACCAGAACAGGTTCCACTTGACTCCCCTCTCCTACGAGTCACTGGAATTCGCCTCCGGCTTCTCATCCGAACAGTGTCCAGAAGGCATCGTCGCGATCTCAGCCAATACCCTGCGGTCGGTAGCTGTCACACACCTCGAGCCGCTGACGGCACACTCCGCGTCAGCAGCACTCAGTCCCTGCTTGTTTATATCCATGTGCGCTGTCTGTTATACAGAATCCTGGCCTTGGAGAACCTGGGAGTGGTGTTCAATCAGCAATCGATAGGCCTGCAGTACACGCCGAGAAAGTTTGTAATCAGTCAGGAGATGAATAGCCTTGTGATCATAGAGACGGACCACAACACGTACACAGAGGAAATGAAGCAGCAGCGCAAGCAGCAGATGGCTGAGGAGATGGTCAGTCGGCAGTTTCACCACCATCAGCCTGCCTGTTTCATTGCTGTCACTCCAAGCTCAGCGTTACCATGTCTTGCTGTAGGTGGAGGCTGCCGGAGAGGATGAGCAGGAGCTGGCAGCAGAGATGGCGGCTGCCTTTCTGTCGGAGAACCTTCCCGACAGCCAGTTTGGCGCTGCCAAGGCGGGTCAAGGTCTCTGGGCGAGCAGGATTTCTCTGGTGAACTGCAGCACATGGGAGGTGGCAGACACAATAAACCTGGAGCAGAACGAGGCTGCGTTCAGGTGAGACTAGTTATCACCCGCCCCGCTGCCTATCCAGGCACTTGTTACCTACTGCCACCTATTGGCTGTTTGTCTAGACTGCCTCTGAGAGTTTAGTTGGTAATGGGCTCCACCATCATAATGAAACAATCAACCACGTAGGAATGTTAGTAGAGTGCTCATTGTTTTGTCACTCGTACCATGTGGTGCAGCAGGGCTATTGTAGGATGTCTTGTCTGTCATCAAGCCGCTGTCTGTCATCACACACTCCTCTCCCTTTGCAGTATCGCCCTGTGTAAGTTCGCTGGCCATGGCGATCAGCAGTTTATTCTCGTCGGCACTGGTAAAGAGCTGATACTGAACCCCCGGTCTCACTCTGGAGGCGCCATACACTGCTACAAACTGTCCAACGACAAACTGGAGTTGGTACACAAGACTCCCGTCGACGAAGTACCAGGCGCTATCTGCCCATTCCAGGGTCGCGTCCTCATCAGCGTCGGCAGGTTCCTGCGTATCTACGACCTCGGGAAGAAGAAAATGTTGAGGAAATGTGAAAACAAAGTATGTCTTCCCTCAGCATGCTGTGATCTACTAGTGTTGATGATCAGGCATTGTTATATTCTAAATGGTCTGCATGTTTCTAGGCCATTCCAAACCATGTGACCAATATAACGGCGATGGGTCACCGAGTGTACGTCACTGACGTTCAGGAGAGTTTCCATTTCCTGCGCTATAAGAGACAGGAGAACCAGCTGATTGTGTTCGCTGATGACACACACCCCAGGTGGATCACAGCCGCCTGCCAGCTGGACTACGACACGATGGCTGGCGCGGACAAGTTTGGCAATGTCACAGTGGTGAGTGCTCAGCAGAGCCTACTCGGCAGCAACTCTGTCTGTAGCTGTTCCAGCTGTCAGCATGTAGAGAGGCGGTGAGCATGCAGGTCGGCACTCTGTTTTCCAGGTGAGACTGCCGACAGACGTGAGTGACGATGTGGATGAAGATCCAACAGGAAATAAAGCCCTATGGGACAGGGGCCTGCTCAACGGCGCTACCCAGAAATCTGAGTCTGTGATCAACTTCCACGTGGGCGAAGTTTTGACGTCTCTTCAGCGCACGACACTGATACCGGGAGGGTCAGAATCACTGGTGTACACTACACTGTCAGGCAGCGTCGGCATCCTTGTGCCTTTCACTTCCAATGATGTATGATCCCGACTCATAACTGATTATGTACTGCGTATGGTTGGCTTATAGTGACATGTCTACTATCTGTTTCTCCAGGACTATGACTTCATGCAGCACATAGAGATGCATATGCGATCGGAACTGCCACCACTCTGTGGCCGAGATCACATGTCCTACAGATCGGCTTACTATCCAATCAAGGTGAGGCTTAGTCACTCTGCTCCTCTCCCGCGTGTCGGCACCTTTGGTTGCATTGCATTTCCTCACTGTTATATATAGAGTGTAATTGACGGAGATCTGTGTGAAATGTTCACGTCACTGGATATTGGCAAACAGAAAGCCATCGCTGCTGAGCTGGAGAGGTCTCCTGCTGAGGTTTCCAAGAAGTTGGAAGATATTAGGACTAGATTCGCATTTTAGTGCCGCTGAATTCTGGGCTGTAAATATTATGATGGGCACCTGTTTATAACCTGTAATTGTATCACTTTGTATGTATCAAAATAAATCTGCTGGATAAATCCACATAGTCCATAAGTCGGAGAGAACAGTGTTTTGCTGCTTTAGCATTAGCATAACCAAAAATAAAGCACCATTAGTAGAGGTAAGCAGTATTAGCACTGATTCCAGGAGACAGCACGGTACTGCAGATTGCGAGAGAAACTCAGGTTCGTTTAGTAAACGTATTCTGGCGATGACTTCTGCCGTGGCTCGTGGCATTTCGAACGTTACGCCAGAATAGCCAATAGCGACCGAGATGATAATAATAATACGCGCCACGTGACCTCATACATGCGCATGTCATCTGCGCAATGAAATCTTCATTGTAGAGGAGTTGATCCGAGAGAAGAGACTACTTCTAAAACCTAGCGAGTGGTGGCCTAGCACTCTACACATCGACTTGTGATTCACTGTCAAGCATACGAACATGGATATCTAGCTGGGCTCGTAACCTTGCAGCATTCCTCTATTGAGGAAAGCTTTTCCATAACTTCAAACTGGTGTATGCCTCCTGTGCACGCAAAGGATGGATACGACGATATTCAAGTCAAAGTCAGATACGGAATGTACAATAGCTGGACTATACGATTTGAGCCGGACTATTGGAGAAGGCCATTTTGCCGTCGTGAAGCTTGCTAGACATGTCTTCACTGGTGAAAAGGTCGCTGTCAAGGTAATAGATAAGACTAAGCTGGATGCTATATCCAAAGACCATCTCTTCCAGGAGGTGAGATGTATGAAGTTGGTTCAGCATCCCCATATAGTACGGCTCTACGAGGTGATAGACACACAGACAAAGCTCTATCTCATCCTCGAACTCGGGGATGGAGATATGTATGACTATATCACCCGACACTATGACAGGGGTCTGGATATTGAAACAGCTCGAACTTATTTCACTCAAATCCTAGAGGCTATATCGTACTGCCACGATCTTCATGTCGTACACAGAGACCTCAAACCTGAGAATGTTATCTTCTTCGAGAAGTTGGGCATTGTAAAGCTCACGGATTTTGGTTTCAGCAACAGATTTGAACCAGACACTAAATTGGATACATCATGTGGTTCTTTAGCCTACTCCGCTCCAGAAATACTATTGGGAGATTCGTATGACGCCCCAGCAGTCGGTATGCCGTCGTTCAGTTGAAATACTATTGATTTTATTGGATTGCTTGTAACTGTGTTTTATACATCTGACGGTTCCTAAACTTTCAGACGTCTGGAGCCTGGGAGTGCTGTTGTACATGTTAGTGTGTGGAGACCCTCCGTTTCAGGAGGCCAATGATAGTGAAACTCTGACTATGATAATGGACTGTAAATACCGCATACCTTCACATATACCTCAAGACTGTGCCAAGTATGTGTGCTTACAACACCATCATCACCGTATTTTACGGCAGGGGTATAATGAGAGCGATATCGCTGCCCCATACCCATTTGTCCAACAGCACTCAGTGCAGAAAGAGCATCAGTCTGCTCTTCGCTGAAGCTCTTGCCAGTGGCGCTCTGCTCTCATGTAACTGCTGACAGCTATATTTTCGATTCGTCATCGCGGTGACATGGATGATGAACGATACATATGTAAAATCTAGTAACACTGCGTCACTGTGCGCAGCGTTACTGAAATTACTTAAAATTAATCAGCCGCAGTAGAAATTTATATTCAATAGTCCAGCATTTTATCTGCTCGGATGAATGTTGATAAGTGTGAGTTGCACAGTTGAATGAGGACGTTGGCTTTTGTGCTGCGAGGCGATAACGTTTTTTTTTCTCTCTCCCATGCCTTCCTCTATCCCTTGCCTCTCTCTACCTATCTATCCCTTGCCTCTCTCTACCTCTCTATCCCCTGCCTCTCTCTACCTCTCTATCCCCTGCCTCTCTCTACCTCTCTATCCCCTGCCT
>ERZ1740065.2186-NODE-2186-length-12089-cov-5.685724_pt1 | contig 12089 bp, 8 predicted proteins | sample MGYA00581738_ERZ1740065 | MGnify/ENA primary metagenome ERZ1740065 (study PRJEB43018, sample SAMN04849749) | marine metagenome | isolation source: floating plastic debris | place: Pacific Ocean | collected 2008-09-01 | study: EMG produced TPA metagenomics... | reverse complement strand
GGTATCAAAAAATCCTACGAGTAAACCAGTATCAGGAAAATTTGGGGAGCGACCCGCGCAAGACGCAGCAACAAAATGCCAAGCGCGTTTTTCAACAGGCCGTTGCGGAACTCCAGACCAGTGATTGGTCTTCGACGACGGGCCCCTGGCAGAGCCGGGCCGAAATCCTCGCCGAAGGCCGGTCCCTCCACATCGCCCAACCCAAGCCACTCCAAGCCGGCATCTACCTCAGCTTCCGAGAATTTCGCCAAAACCAACCTTCTGTAAAGGGAGGTACCATCCGCATCAAGGGCAATCCCGAGCGCGACATTATCGACAAACGCGAAGTTCAGTTTAAAGGGCTTGGCGATCGGATCAAAGCCAAGGACCTCTCCAAAAGCATTTGGGGATTTTGTGATGGTGAGCGGGTGTACATCAACAATTGGTTGGTGTTTCAGCACGCTTCCTTTTCTCCCCTACACTCGCTGGTCGATTACTGACCAATTATCGGTCGGGAGAGTGCTAATCAATTGGTTGGCAGTTCCGTGGGAACCTTGGTCAACGAAACGCCCGCCAAACGGGCCTACGTTTTTGACGCGACCCGGGGGCAGGCTTACTTATTGGATGAGGAACGGATCGAGGCGATTCTAAGCGGGCGGGGCAACTTACTCCACCAGTACCGTCAAGAACGCGATCCCCAAAATCCGCGGACGAAGATTTGGTACATCAGTGCGGCCACCCAAGACCAACGCTAAGGTTTAAAGTTCCCGCTTCCCGTAGGCCTCGATCATCCGGTAGGGGTACAGCTCGGGCAATTGGCTGACGGCATGGAGCTGCTCGATTTCCTCCGCGCTCAGAGTCACCTCGTTGGCCCGCAGATTGTCTTCCAATTGCGCTTGGGTACGCGCACCCAAAATCACCGAAGGTACTACGGGCTGTTGAAGGATCCAGGCCAAGGCGACGGCGGTTACCGTGGTTTTGTGTCGTTCCGCCAGTTCCTTTACCACGTCGAGAATTTGCCAGTTTTGTTCGGTATCGCGGCGTTGCCAAGCTTCCTCGGTGTGGTCGGCGGTATGGGCAATCCGGCCTTCGCCTTCCGCTCCCCGGCGGTATTTCCCCGTCAAAAAGCCACCACCCAATGGGCCCCAGGGCAACAAGCCCATCCCTTCACTGGCGAACAAATCAAAAAATTCGTATTCCACATCACGCTTCACCAAACTGTACTGGTACTGCCCGGCGATAAAACGGTTCAGTAGCAGCTGGTCGCAGCATCCCTGCGCCTTCATGACCTGCCAGGCCTTGAAATTGGACAAGCCGAGGTAACGTACCTTGCCACTCCGGATCAGATCTTCCAGGGCGCGGAGCGTCTCTTCGATGGGGGTAATGGGGTCCCAACAGTGGAGGTAAAACAGGTCGATGTAATCGGTTTGTAGGCGTTCCAAACTGCGTTCGACGCTGTCGATGAGGTGGAGGCGCGAGAGACCGACGGCATTGGGATGGCTGCCGGTGGGAAACCGCGCCTTGGTAGCGATCAGTACCTCGTGGCGCTTTCCGCGCAGGGCTTTTCCGACGATTTCCTCGGATCGGCCTTCGGCGTAGACGTTGGCTGTATCGAGGTGGTTGCCACCGGCATCGAGGTAGGCATCAATCATACGGAGGGCGTCGGCTTCGGGGGTAGAGCGTCCCGAGTTTTCGCCAAAGATCATCGTACCCAGGGTGAGGTTTGCACTAATGAGGCCACTTTGGCCGATGGGGTGGTATCGCATGGAGACGTTTTTTGGTCCGGCTTCAATTTACCAATAATCGTATTGGTATCGCAACACTTCCAGTTTTTTATCGCCAGACTCCAGGTCCGCTTGGGTGACTTCGATCAACAAGCCCCTTGGATCGTAGCGGTAGCTCCACTCCCGTTGTACCGCTGCTCCCTGCCGATCGTAAAGGAGGCGCCGCCGAATGCGCCGGGCGTCGTCGTAGTGGATTTCCCACTCCTTCTTGTCCCGCTGCCACACCAGCATTTGCACCAAGGCTCCCGCTTCGTACACCAATTCCCGGCGCCGTAAGGTATCGCGGCCGTCCCCTTTGAGGTAGCTTTCGCTGATGGTTCGGAGCTGGCCCGCCGCATCGTAATCCAGCCCTTGTCGGACGGCCCGGTCCCAGCCCAGGGATTTGGCCAGGCGATCGCGGTAGTGTAAGCGGCCGGCGCGGTACACCAAGGTGTCTTGATCCGCTAGGCGAATCGAACCATCGGGATCGCCGTGGCTGCGTTGGAGGTAAATGGTATCGCGCTGCGCGTTGAGCACGTATTCCCGGCGCTCGTAGGGAACATCGGCGGGCAATCGGCGGGGGTTGACGTCGCAGTACTGGGTAATTCGACCGCCCCGGGGCTCGGATTCGTGGACTTGGCGACAACGGCTTTGGATAAAAAACCGGTATTCCGACTCCGCGATCAGCCGCCCCTCTTCGTCGTACGCTCGATTCAGCCTATTGTGCAACAGCTGGACGTAGTCCCGCCGGTAGATGCTACTCAGGCGCTGGGCTCGATCGTAGGAGTAGTGGTCCACAAAGGCCGTATCGCCCGAGGGAATCATGGTGTGAACGATGCGTTCGATTCGTCCTTGTGCATCGCGTTGGTAGCGCTGGCGTAGGTAGAAAGAATCGACCCGTTGGAGGAGCTCGCCGTCGTAATGGTAGTCGATGGTGGCGAAGCGCAGCGAATCGGGGAGGGGGCTGTGGGCGTACTCGGGCGGGGTGAAGCGAACGGACTGGCGTCTCCCCTGCGCGTCGTAGGTGTAAAACGCTTCGTACCAAAAGGGCTTGCGGCGGTCGCTCCAATTGAGGGAGGCCGAGGAATAGCTCCGTTTGCGGAGGTAGTGGATTTTTCCCTTGGGATTGTATTTTTTCCAGACCGTGGTGTCGCCCTTACGCGAGGTAATTTCCAGGACTTCGCGCAGCGTATCCCGTTCGTCGTAGCGGTAGAAGGTGCGGTAGTCCGGTTCTTCGTTTTCTTCGAGGTCAAAAAAGTCTTGACGGACCAAACGCAGGCCCTCGTAGTGGGAGGTCTCGACGCGGGGATTGCGGATGCCAAAACTGACCTTGGCGAGTCGTCCTTCGGCATCGTATTCGTAAAAGGTCCAGCGCTTGCCATCGGCCAGGGACTCGCTTTTTTCCTCCACCAGTTGCGCTCCCTCATAGCTATAACGACAGCCCACGATACCACTGATGTCGTATACTTCGCGATTTTCTTCGACGAGCTGCTCGTCATCGTAGCGGAAGCGGCGGCTTTCTTCCCAGCCACCTTCCACCCCATACCGGCCGTATTCCAAACGCGAGCGTCGCAGTTGGTGGCCGCGCCGGTTGTATTCGGCCCGCTCGACGAAATGGCCTTCGGCGGGGAAGGGGGAGGCCGCTGGCCGTGGCGTGGTGGGGCTTAGTGTAATGCTCCGAATGCCCCGTTTTTGGAGGGTATCGGCCGGGATTTGGAAGGGGTCGGGTTCCTGGGGCGGGATTTGGGAAAACAGTGTGCCGTAGCACAGCAGGGTCAAAAAGGGGATCAGGAGATAAAGCATGGCGCGGTGCTTAGAGAGCTAATGGGGAATGGGCTTGGCGACGGGGTGGAGCAGATCACCAATATTCGTACTCGTAGCGTAAGGATTCCCATTCCTCATCGTACTTCCCCAGCTGGTGACGGTCCACGGCGATCAGCAAGCCCTGGTCGTCGTAGCGGTAGTCCAATTCCTGGCGGACCTCTTTCCCGTACTGATCGTAAATGAGCTTGCGTACGATGCGCTGGTCGGGGCCGTACTCCACGGCGACCTTCCGTTCGTTCCAGCCCGAGTATACCGTGCGGACCAGACTTTCCCCTTCGTAAAAAAACTGCTGTCGATTCAGTGTATCCAGTTCTTCTCCCAACCAGTGAGTCTGATAAATCTCCAGCAAATGATCCGCCCCAACGTAGATCCAATACCGCTCACTGGCGCGGTCCCAATTCTGATCCCGACCCACCCGCAGTAAGGAGCTTATCCGCCCGTCCTGATAGATCAGGGTATCCAACACGGACAGTACCGTCGACCCATCGTGATTGCCGTAGCTGTCCAAGGTCTTGATCGTGTCCCGATTGCCGTTGAGGTAGTACTCAAAAACCTCGGTGGGAACGTAGCTGGGTAGGTTGCGGGCGTTGATGTCGCAGTACTGGGCCACTTTGCCGTAGTAGGGAAAATGTTCGTGGATGACATTGCAGCGCTCCTTGGTCAGCACGCGCAACTGGCTTTCGTGGAGCAGGCGGCCCCGTTCGTCGTAGCCCCGCGCTGCGATGCTGTGTTCGCGGTCGTAGGGATCTTGATAGTACATCCAGTTGAGGTGTCGCTCGACCGGGTCGTCCTGCTTGGGTTGCGCCCTCGGCTCTTCGAGGTAGTTGCGGTGGTAAACCATGGTGAGGCGTCCGGCGTCGTCGAACTCGTAGTGGTCGATGGCCACGGTATCGCCCCAGTAGCGGTCGGTACTGACGACAAATTCCAACTGTCCCCGCGCGTCGCGGTGGTAGCGGTGGCTTTGGTAAAAGGAATCGACCTGACTGAGCAAGTCATTTTCGTAAAAGTAGTTGATCTCTTCGAAGCGCATCGAATCGGGAAAGGGAACGTGTTCGGGGGGGGTAAAGCGAACGGACTGTCGCTGTCCCCGCTCGTTGTAGGTGTAGTACTCCTGGTGGGTATATTCGGTTCGGTCGCCGCCGAAGGGGCTGTTGGCGTAGCGTTGTTCGCGGAGATAGGTCACCTTTCCGTCGGCGTTGTAAAGCCGGTGCTCGATGGTGTCCATCGTCTCTTGTAAAATTTTCGCTTCTTCGCGGAGGGTGTCGCGCTCGTCGTAGCGGTAGTAGGCGATGGTGTAGGGATCTTCGTCGTCTTCATCGTAAAAAAAGTTCCGTTGTACGAGACGGTCACCCTCGTACTCAAAGGTCGCAATGCTGGCGTAGCGGCTGACCATGATGGTTCTGGCCAGGCGTCCCGCCTCGTCGTATTCGTACAATTCTCGGTAGGGTCGTAGGCCCATGGCCTCGCGTTTTTTTTCCACCAGACGCCCGTCCTCGTAAAGGTAGCGGTAACCCAGCACGGCCCCCAGTACATTCAATTCCCGTACCTCCGACACAATTTTGTCTTGCTCGTAACGCAGGTTACGGCTTTCGTCTTCTCCGCCCAGCAGGCCATACTCCCCCAGCTCTTTGCGGTAGCGCCGGGTGCGATTGCCCCTCCGATCGAACTCGACGGTCTCGACGGAATAGTCCTCGTCGAGGAGCAAGTATTTGTTGGCGGTTTGGGGGCGGCTGGTGAGGGTGATGCGTTGGATGCCCCGTTCCACGATTTTGTCGGCTGGGAGTAGGAAGGGATCTTGCACTAGGGAGGGCGATTGGGCGAATGGGAAAAGGGGGAATAGAAGAAGTGCGAGTAATGGGATCAGATAAGGCATAGCATACTTTTTGCTCGAAGGGGCCGCGACGCCCGCTTTTCGATCGGTTCGTGAAAAGGTGTGGGCACTGGCCCTAGTCCCGGAGTGGAAATAACAAAGGCGGACGTTTAGTTTTCGATCAGTGCAACAAATTCTTCTTCTGTCAAAATTTGTACCGTTCCCAGCGCCTGGGCTTTTTTGAGTTTGGAACCCGCTTTTTCGCCCACCACCAGGATGTTGAGTTTGGAGCTCACGGCGCTGATGTTGCGGGCTCCGGCCTTTTCGGCTTTTTCCTGGGCTTCCTTTCTACCCATCAGCTGCAGGCTGCCGGTAAACAAGATCGTTTTCCCCGCCAGCGGGGCGTCGGCCGATACGGCCCGGGGGCGATCCGCCTCGGTTTGCCGGAGGTTGACGCCGAGGCGCTCCAATTCTTTCAGCAGGGCGATATTGGGGGCTTGGGCAAAAAAAGCGATGACGTTTTCCGCCACGATCGGCCCGATGTCTTTGATGTTGGTAAAGTCCTCCGTCGTCCATTGGGCCAGGTCCAGGACGTGGTCGATCTCGGCGGCCAGTAGCTTGGAGGCCTTTTTTCCCAAGTGGTGGATGGAGAGGCTAAAGAGAAAACGCGAAATGGGGTTTTGCTTGGCCCGTTCGATCGCGTCGAGTAGGTTGCGGGCCGATTTGTCGCCAAAGCCATCGAGCCCGGCCACGTGATCGTAGCGGAGGCGGTAGAGGTCGGCCAGGGTTCTGAGCCAACCCAATTCGTGAAAACGCTCGACGTAGGATTTGCCAAAGCCATCGATGTCCATGGCATCTTTGGAGATGTGGTGGATCATGCGCTGTACCACCTGTGCATCACAGGTCGTATTGTCGCAGCGCCACGCGGCCTCGTTCTTGGCTCGCGTGAGGACCGTTTCGCACACCGGACATTTTTTGGGAAAAACAATTCTCCGCTCGCTGCCGTTGCGCAGTTCCTCCAGCGGCTTGACGATGTAGGGAATCACGTCGCCCGCCCGCTCCACCAGTACCGTGTCGCCCAGGCGCAGGTCCTTCTTGCGGATAAAATCTTCGTTGTGCATCGATACCGATGAGATGCTGACGCCCGCCACCGTCACCGGTTCCAATTTGGCCACCGGCGTCACCGACCCAATTTTTCCCACCTGGTACTCGACGTTGAGCAGCTTGGTCGTCCCCTGTTTGGCTTTGAATTTATAAGCAATGGCCCAGCGGGGGTGGTGGCTGGTGTACCCACACTTATCCTGCAAGGCCAGGCTGTCGACCTTTACGACCATCCCGTCGATTTCGTAGGGGTAGGCCTCCCGTTTGGCTTCCCATTCCCGACAGAAGTCGGCCACCTCCTGGATGTTTTGACAGACTTTCATCTCCTCCCGCGGGATTTTAAAACCCAGGGTTCCCAACAAGTCGATGCCTTCGTGGTGAGTAATTCGCCGGGGCAGTTGATCTTGGCCGTCCTCACTCACCGCGTAGCCAAGTTGGTAAACAAAGGCCTCCAAACCACGATTGGTCACCTCCTTGGGGTCTTTCATCCGCAAGCCACCCGTGGCGGTATTGCGAGGGTTGGCAAACAGGGATTGACCCCGCTCGGCCCGCTCTTCGTTCATCCGTTCGAAGCGGTCTTTGCGAATGACCACCTCTCCCCGCAATTCGACCCGGTGGATCTGGTGCTGAGAAAAAGCGGCCGTCAGTGGGACCGATTTCATGGTTCGAGCGTTGCTGGTAATGTCTTCGCCCATGGCGCCGTTGCCCCGCGTTGCGGCCCGCAGCAGCCGGTCGTTTTCGTAAACCAAGGCGATGCTGCCACCGTCAAATTTGGGCTCTACGTTGTATTGTACCGCTACCCCAGCGTCCAAGCCACACAGCTTTTTGACCTGGGTATCAAAGTCGAACAGGTCTTCCGCATTGTAGGAATTGGCGAGTGAGAGCATGGGCACGAGGTGCGCCACCGAAGGGAAATCTTCGGTCAGGTCGTTGGATACCCGTTGGGTGGGCGAATCGGGGCTGATCAGCTCCGGGTACCAAGCCTCCAGTGCTTCGAGCCGTTTGTACAGCTGGTCGTATTCGTAATCGCTCACGACGGGATCGTTGAGGACGTAGTAGCGCCATTCGTGGTAAACGATGACTTGGTGAAGTGCTGCGGCTTCTTGCCGAGCGGCGTCGGTAGCTACTTTATCCTGCTGTTGAAGCAGTTGTTTGGAACGTTCGAAGAGTTGGCGTTGGCGGTCGGGAGTATACATCTTTGCTTGGCTATTTCTAGGCGTGTAAAAATAGGCATAAGTAGCGGACACTTCCAAAAGTGTCCGCTACGGATTCCATTTTATAGTTGCTTACTGAATGATTAGGGAGCGCGTCACTTGCACGTCGTCACCGATCAGTTGGAGCGTGTAGTTGCCACTCGCCAGGTGATCGACGGGGATGGCTTGCGGGTGGCTGCCCGCGGGTACCGGCAGCACCGACTCGTGTACCCGTCGGCCGAGGAGGTCCGTGAGCAGCACCCGGTAGTTGCCCGCTCGGGGGCTGTCGATCCGCAATTGGAGCAGATCGGTGGCAGGGTTGGGGAAAAGCTCGAGCTCGACGGCGTTGGCGAAGGAGGGCAGGCTGGTCGTCACGGCTTCTTCGAGGATCAGGGTCGCGCAGGCGGCATTGTCGCCGCCGGTTTGCCCGTTGCCATTGACGCCGTTGCCGCAGGAATAGAAGGTCACGGTTCCCGCCCCCTCGGCGGGAGCCGTCCATTTGGTGCGGAAGACGTTATTGGCGAGTACGCCCCGGTGTTCGGCGTAGGTCCGGCCATTGGAGGTGTTGATGATCTGGACATTGTCGGCGGGTAGGGACCAGGTGTTGATCGGATCGCCGTTTTGGCCTTCGGCGGCATTGAGGGCTACCATCTGAAAGCCGTAGCCCACGGGGCTGCCCTGCAGGACATCGACGGTGACGACTACATCGTAGACGGTATTGGGCAGGTAGCCATCATCGGTAATGGATTGCCCCTGATCGTCGAGGATTTCGATGCGGAGGGCGACGTCGATGGAGGGGCTGTTGCCGTGGCAGGAAATGCAGGTAGCGGCGGCGTCACCGGGGGCGCCCGTATTGCCCGAATTGGCGGCGGCGGCCCGGCCACCGGAATTGCTGGAAAAGAGGAAGGCCAGTAGGCACAAACCGAAAGCAGTGTAGGTAAATCTTAACTTCATTAGGTTGAGGAATTAGTACAGAAAAATGGTTTTATACGCTATAATAGACGGGAATAGTGGTTTAAAGTTGAAGGGGTACCCAAAAAATCGATAATCGCCGCTGGTGATCGATGGGGAGGAAAGGGGGGGTTAGGGCCAGCCTTGATCGGGGTTTTTGCCTTTGACGTGGCGGTAATAGTCGCGCAGGTAATCCATATCGCGGTCGATATCGCCGGTGGGCCAAAAGACTTCGCCAAAGTCAATTTCCTTTTTGCTGTAGTCGAATTTGATCAGGAGGATAGGGATACCGGCTTTGAGGGCGATGTAGTAAAACCCGGTTTTGAGTTTTTCTACCTTCTGGCGGGTGCCTTCGGGGGCGAGGGTAACGGCCAATTGGTCGGCATTGCGGTACATATCGACCATGGCATCGACAAAGTTGTTGCTTCTGGAGCGGTCGACGGGGATGCCACCGAACCAGCGGAAGATAAAGCCAAAGGGGGGATCGAAGAGGGAGGCTTTGCCTACGAATTTGATCTTAGCCTTCATGACCGAACGGGAGAGGGGCCCCAGGGGAAAGTCCCAATTGGAGGTGTGGGGGATGGCGATGACCACCAGTTTCTTAATTTCGTGGGGATAACGGCCGGTCACTTTCCAGCCGATTAGCCACATGATAAAGGAGCTAAACGCACTGAGCATAGCGGAGAATTTTCGTTGGAATGGGCGCAAAATACACCTTTCCCCGCAATTTTCTCCCTTGCTCGTAGCGATAATTAATGGGAACTCGACTAAATTTGGTATCTATTTCCCGGTTTTTACGTTAAAGCAAAAGTTCCGATAAACAAATCCTTGCTATTGAACCGCACCATTCGATACCTCCTGTTAGCCACCTGCCTGTGCAGCTTTGGTTTTTACCTTGGGGCCCAAGCCCCCACCCCGTCCGTGGCGGAGCAGGAGGAGCGGATCAGCGTGGAGTTCTCCCTGCCCGGCGGCTTTTATGACGAGTCCGTAGAGGTAGCACTATCGAGCCCCGGGGCCCGCATCTATTACACCACCGATGGTCAGTTGCCCAACCGCCGGAGCCGTCGTTACACCAAGGCCATCCGCATCGAATCGACCACCCTCCTCCAGGCCGTGGCCTACCAGTCGGGCCGCAAGAGCAAAATCAAGGGCCGTACCTTTTTTATCAACGAACCCGCCAGTACCTTTCCCACCGTTTCCCTGGGCATCAAACCCGCCACCCTCTTTGACCCCGAAACGGGACTCTACGTGCAAGGCCCCAATGCGATCGACTCGCTGTGGACCAAAGACGGCGCTAATTTTTGGAGCCGCCGCGAAATCCCCATCTACACCGAATTCTACGAAACCAACCGGAAAAAAGAGTTCAGCAGCCCCACCGGCTTCCGACTCTTTGGCGGGATGAGCCGCCTCTTTCCCCAAAAATCCATGACCCTGGTCATGCGCGATCGCTACGGCAAAAAGAACCTCAAGCACCGCCTCTTCGGACCCAAGGGCAAGAAAAAATTCAAGTACCTGGTGCTGCGCAACTCGGGAAGCGACTGGGGCAAAGCCCACTTTCGCGACGCCTTTATGACGGGCTTACTCCGCGACTGGGACCTCGAAGTGCAGGCCTACCGCCCCGCCCACGTCTACCTCAACGGTGACTACTGGGGCATCTACAACATCCGCGAAAAGATCAACCGCACCTACATCGCCCAGCATTTTGACCTCGAAAAGGACAGCATCGACCTGATCGAACACAAATCGAGCCTCAAACGGGGCAGTCGACGGCACTACCTACGCTTGCTGCGCTTTCTGAAGAAAAATTCGCTGGCCGATCCCGCCAACTACGCCTACGTCCGGGGCCAGATGGAAGTCGAAAACTTTATGGACTACCAGATTGCCCAGATCTACTTCGACAATCAGGATGCGGGGGGCAACATCCGCTTTTGGCGCCCCCAAACCCCCACGGGCCGCTGGCGCTGGATCCTGTACGATACCGACTGGGGCTTTGGCCTGCACAATGCCAGTGCTTACCGCAACAACAGCCTGGAGTTTCACACCGCGCCGGATGGCCCTTCCTGGCCCAATCCGCCCTGGAGTACCTTTATCCTCCGCCACCTCCTGGAAAATCCCACCTTCGCCCGCCAATTTGTCAATCGCTTTGCGGATCACCTGAACGTCACCTTCCAATCCGAGCAGGTCAAAAGGGAGATCGAGCGGCACGAACAGTTGCTGCTGCCGGAGATTGGACGGCATTTTGAGCGTTGGAAACTGAGTCGTAAAAATTGGGAAGCCCATTTGGCGATCATGAAAAAATTTGCGGCTCGGCGCCCCGTGTACGTGCGTTCGCACCTGCAGGACAAGTTTGCGACGGGTGCCCCGGGCACCATTCGGGTCAGCAGCGATGCGGGGGGGCAGGTACTGCTCAACGATCACCTCCGCATCGTGGAAGAACGCTTTAGTGGCCTCTACTTCTCTGGGGTGCCCATTCACCTCAAGGCCATTCCCAACTACGGCTACCGCTTTGTACGTTGGGAGGGCATCGAAGCGGAGGACGAGTCCTACGACCTCAGCTTGTACGTCAATCCCGAGCGCCCCATCGAATTGCGTGCCGTTTTCGAACCCTACGTCCATCCCCTCACGGGCAAGTTGATTTTTAATGAGGTCAACCCCAATGCCGTAGAGGCGGGTGACTGGGTGGAGTTGTACAACAATTCGGAAGAAATGGTCGACCTGACGGGTTGGGTGTTTACCGATAGCAAGCACGAATTTGTATTGCCCACTACCCTCTTGGCACCCCAGTCCTACCTCATCCTCTGTCAGGACAGCAGTGCCTTTCGTCGGGTGTATCCCGAGGTGGAAAACGTGTTGGGCAATTTTAACTTTGGCTTGAGTAAGCGGCGAGAAGAACTCGGTCTCTACGATCAAAACGGTGCTTCCATCGACAGCCTGGGCTACCACATCGAGCCCCTCGATACGGCCTTCGCCCTGGCCCTGCTTTTACCCAGCCTCAACAATCACGATCCCGAAAACTGGGAGTTGATCGCGGGACTGGGTACCCCCAAGTCGGCCAATCCCTACTACCTCGAAAGCCGCATCCGTGCCGAGCAGGGCCTGTGGGTACGGATGGGCATCGCGCTCGGTTTGTTGCTCTGCGGAATGCTCGTCCTGCAAATGCGGCACAGCTACCGACAAAAACAAATGGCTCGGGTGCACGCCCAGCCCCCCGCCATCATCCCTCCGGCCGCGCCCGAATCGACTGGCGACCACCCGGAGCCGCCCCCACCTCCCGTCTGAAGCGCCGTCCAGAGTGCTGAGGGCAGCCCACAGAATGCCCAACCGGATATTAGAAGCCATCTCAAAAATATCCTTCGGGCTGCGGCAGGGTCATTTTCGCCCCTACTTCGTTGCCAAAAGCGTCACGTAGCTACGGCTATGCTCCGTTTTGGCGCCTCGTTGGGACACAAATGACCGCTCCCTCGCCAA
>ERZ1740065.2185-NODE-2185-length-12093-cov-11.430387_pt1 | contig 12093 bp, 9 predicted proteins | sample MGYA00581738_ERZ1740065 | MGnify/ENA primary metagenome ERZ1740065 (study PRJEB43018, sample SAMN04849749) | marine metagenome | isolation source: floating plastic debris | place: Pacific Ocean | collected 2008-09-01 | study: EMG produced TPA metagenomics... | reverse complement strand
TCTTTTTCCTGTTCCCCTTTTTTTCTTTCTTTTCTTCTTTTCTTCTTTTTGCTTTTCGAGAGTAGTTTTTTTTTTTTTGTGTGAGAGAGGGAGGGAGAGAGGATTACATCAAGAGGTGTCTCGATTATTCATGAGATTTGTAGTACTGGTACAGCTGAAGCCATCATATACAGCTGCATTGTACAGAATGCATGCGGGAAAGTTCGCATTCAAATACAAGAGCTGAACAGCTGCATATATCTAGGGATACCACAGTACACAATGGGGACACTCATAACCAGTAGTATTCACTGCTACTGGGGGTAAAAAATGAACAAATGTCATAAAAACTGTGCTATGGTATTTGTAGACGAGACATGAAATGTCATTCAACATGGACAGACCTTGATATAGTAGCATCTGTGAGCAACGCTTCGGAACTGATAATTGATTTCCAGTTCATTCAGCAATAAGAGACCTCGGTACTTGTGAAACAAAGACATTCAGAGCAGGTCCTGCTTTTTTAAATCGCTAATTGGACAGAAGTAGATTACACAGACTGCACTCTCCACTAAGAATTAAGTTGCATCCAATCAGCAGATCACTTACGCTGACAGCAGCAGCGGAAAAGGCATTGCTGAGAGGAAGTTAGATGATGCTTCTTTTGTTCGTGCCAGGGATAGATAACGGCCAACTGTCGTTAATTAGGTGTTCTGGTCTATACCACTACATTGGCGAAAGATAAACAAAGAGAGAATGATGCTGAAAACACAGGGGAAGAATAACTGCTATACTGTCATCATCCGGCAGCAATGATGTCATACAGTCTATTACTCACTGCTCATAGGAAACCATCATCACTAGCTCTACAAGTCAAAGGGAACCAGCTCTCTCTATATGTGCAATATGTAACAGACAGCTGGTGATTTGTATGTTTTAGGGAGGATGTTCCCAGAGTTCAGATATCGGAGGCCGCCACCAAGCTACAGTTCAGCAATGCAAGAGTACAACAGTATGATAGAGAGCCTGAGGAACCAAGGAGTTATACCACAGACACCTCCTCCACAGTATAAACTCAATGCGTCCATACGTAGAACAGGCAATAGCGCAATACACCCAGCGCGCAGTGATAATGTAGGTGCCGAGGACGCGCCTCCAATGTACGATGAGCATGACAATCAAGATGGCAACCAGCCGTGCTACTCGGTCAGTGATGAATTTGTCATCACAAATGAGGAACTCGGCAATTCTGAACTCGCGAGACACACCGGCTGCATAGATGTTGATGAGCTAAGAGAGGACAACCCCCACGAACTATCCCTGAGTGATCAGGGAATTCCCGCTACTCAAGAGGAACCATGTAGCCAACAAGGCAGTGCAGACCTTTACTACAGAGAGTTTAGATTGAGCCTTGGTGAGGTCACTCATTTGTAGAAACAACATGCAATATTTGCTGTAAGCGTTTTGCCATCGCCGACCACAGCGTCTTCCACAACAGAATCAAGTTATCAAAATATATTTGGAGTAAAACCAACTAAAATCTACTTTCTCATAGGAAGTATATAGAAAAAATCATATAAGTTATACTGAAGATGGAGTGAATATAAAATATGATTGCTAAATTAGAGAACATCAAAGGCAGATGAGTGACTATGAAGCAGAGGATGGCTACGGAACATAAAAGAATACAAGTGATAGATGCGCGGCAAACATAGGGGGTTTCTGTGATGATCGCGACCAGCATATTAATCTGACCCCCGCCAAGCACAGTCCCAGCCAAGTGAACATAGAGTAGTAAAGTTGAAGTCCTGTGTATGTTTAAACGATCCAATTCAAAGTGATGATACAGCAGCAGTGAAATGCAGACAAAGCATGACACAGCACCATTGACCGTTAAAAACGTTTTTCGAGTAAAAAGACCGTTTAGTAAAAACGAGCAGAGCGATACGGCTAGAAATACACAGGCCATGTCGTACATGATCGGGCCGCAGCAGTCCTTATAGTAAGCTTCCGCGTAGAAGGGAACAGTGTCTACACCAGCTAGTACGCTGAGTGCTGATGCCAGTAATAATATCACAGTGTTGCGCTTCTGCAATGATGATACCAGTGTATGAGTTGTCAGGTCGCAAGAGTTCTTGAGGTCGGTGAACTCAGATTCAACATTGTACAGTCGCGGTCGTAACTGCGTCAGACATTTCTTGACGGTGTAGTCTGAATAACCGGTGGAGTAGAGCCACTCGGGAGAATGTGGAATATACCAGAATCCCAGAGAACTTAGTACCGATAAAGCAATGCCACATAATGAAGCGGTGCACCATATTTGCTCGGGGCTGTCAACGAAGACGTTTTCCAAGCCGTCTACTGGTGATAGAGCTATGATGATTTTCTTTTTCTTCATAACAACGAGCCAGCCAAGCTTCCACCCAGCGGATATGATTAGCATCAAGTACATCGGTATAAGTTGCCTGAGATGAGTGTCCAATATTTCTACTAGATACATCGGAATAGAAATACAGGTCATTCCGCTGCTGAATATTGTCACAAGGATTCCAAGTTCCAGCAATCCTTGAGAGTGAATAAGCCTACATCCTACACAACATATGATTGCCCAACCAATTAGAAATACTGCACTAGACGCAAGGATAGTTGATTTTCTGCTTCGGCAGTTGACGAGCCGATAGCCAACTAAGATACCAGCGATAAAAAGACACAAAAACCTAAGCCCTACAGCGTATGAAGGTGTCCTTTGACCCAAATTATCAGAAGTGCAAAGATTGATGAATGCATTAATAAAATGGTGATGAGTTTTGAGTAGTTGTGAGTACCAGACCGCCACCATCATTGTCAGTCCACAGCTTGTCATCAAGATGCTCCCTATTAATGCAGCCAAGTGTGCGCTGTAATCCAGTAGAATGTTTTCTTTCCGTCGAATCTTGGAGCACTTGATGTAAAGGCTACGGCATAGTGACAGTATCCTCATTATTGGCAAAGCACCATGTGGCTGATCTTATGAAGGTGAAGGCTCATGCTGCGATGCACGGTATCGAATGCCACTGGAAAAGTTTTAAACACATGTGAACAAGATCCTGAACCATGCATAGACCATATTCAGAGAGACATGTGTACAATGCATCACTAAACTCACCACGTAACGAAAGTCGTGAAGATCAAACGTGTAAGTAAATTCAGTCTATTGCCTCTTCCAAATCAGATCTACTTGCATCACACCCAGCAATATTCTAGTTCGATTTGGGTGTGCATTTCTACAACACGACATGCAGGGACACTCGGTACTAGAGAGGAGCCTTCCTTCAGTAGAAAAAAACTCCAGAATGAGACGACCTTGACTGTTGATGAGTAGCGCCGGACAAAGAGCGTCGGAACGTTCCGACCCTCCTTGCGCCGGATGACACACAATCAGCAGCATAGAGGAGATAACTCTATGATCAGCAGTATGCTAGGGAAGGGACTGATTTCACCCGTTGTGCACAAAAAAATGGCATACTAGGCTTTCTCAGCACCATGAAGAAAGTTCTACCGAGGTCTGAAATACTCACGAACTCTCACAACCATATGCTTGTCACATATATTAGTAAAAAAACAGCAGCGTTTTTCAGAGTGTGGTATGTAAAAATTACTAATGTCGAATATTGGTAGTTATCTCCCCTCCCTTATATAGCTATGACAAGAGCGTTTTCATATCATTACGAAAAAAATGAGAAAAGAACTATAAGTTTACAGTGACCAGTTTTAGAACACAAAAATTAAAAAATATGCCATACTAATGTCTAAAGTTATTCAATCAACGAAATTAGACCGATCGATTTATGGTGACCAAGTTCCGCCAATTAGACTGTAGCTTACTCCTACTTTGGACAAGAAGCAACATAGAACCTGATTGCTTGAATCATTGTGCTGAAAGTTGATAGCAGAAACCAGGCTCACACGCAGGGATCATCTGTGGCTTTGGTAGGAGGAACCCAGCGGCTCTCTGCAGCGCAAAAATTGATATCATGTGAGTTTGGAAGAAGAAAGGGTAGCTGTTCGTACCACTATAGTATCTGTCTAGACTGAATGTCATATTCCACTGGCAGAGATAAAAAAATGTGCAACGTCTGACATTTTCTCTCTTGCTCAACGTAAATTGAAGAAATTCCTAGTATCCAGATAGCACTGAAAGTCCAGAAAGATTTGCTCATACACGCATCGATGCATATATAGTTACTACACCGAGATTTTTTTGCCACCCTGCTATGTTGAGAAATAATACCTGTCTTGTTCTGCTCCACTCTTCATGTGCATGTCCATGCATATACACACCTGATGAGCATGGTGTGATATAGTGTTATTGTTTCTCTTTATAACAAGTCAGCTGAGTAACAAGTGTGCACCGTTTCAGATGGCATCAATAATCGGTCCAGTAGTTGTGGAGGAACCTGATGATAATGCAGAAAGCCACCAACAACCCATAAGGTATAATAAGTATCTAGGAAATCTGGGGAAGCCGACTCTGAGAGGCGTCAGAAAATGCACAAAGTGTGGCACATTAAATGGTACAAGAGGAATTCGATGTAAGAACAAGAATTGTGATCAGGTTTTTAAGTGCGCTGAGAAGAAGAAACCTTACGGTCCCCAGGCTGTAAAATTGATCACAGGTATTTACTGCAAGGAGTGCGAAAAAATATCTCTTCCTCCAATGCATGGATATTATTAAAAGTGTAAATTATTTGCTGCAGATCCCAATATTGAGATATACTCTGTTCGTACGAAGACTGGAGATGCAAGAGGATTTGTTCAGCTGCCTATAGTACAGGATATCGAGGGCAATCCTGCTGTGGTCGACGTGGGTATTGTCTGCAGCGCTGCCAAGTGTTTTATAGAGACATGCAGCAGATCTAAGAATGAATCTCTCGATGCCTGCTTCCACATCCGGTCATCTGTGGAGGCGATTGGTAAGTCCTCTTTGCCCTGAATCATGTCAGCTCAGCCATCGAAACCTGTGCTCAAGTTTTTTTAGGTCTGACCTGCAAACCGACTGTATTCGTGTGCCGTTGGTGTAATATTGCCAGCTTTGTTGTAGAGGGAGCCACGCCGCTGCTGATATCTGAGTCGGCGGTAGGCGGTCTGCTAATACCAGAAGATATGAAGCAGCAGATTCTGAACAGCATCACCGATGTGGACAGATCTGGTCCACTAGTTCAGCGGGTCACAAAGAACATAATAGCCGTCAAGACTGCCATCTCTACGCGCCATCCACTTGGCTACCTCCACTTCACTTTCTTCTCTAACAAGCGCGAAGAGAAGAGATTTGTCTGCTCTTGTCGAGAGGCCAAAGTCAGCATTAAATCATACATTGCTACCCGACCTTAGTGAGCTGAGACGAAGTTAATCGTTGCTCTGATATGTTCGTCAGATGGTGAAAGTGTTAATGGCTGAGAATGGAACTGAGTGCACATACAAAATACAGCGCTGTGCTCACTTCTACGCCTGCCTCTGCGCGTTTGCCAGCGACGAGAAACTGGCCAAGGAGTTTAAGTTCGCGCTGGATGCAGATATGGAGGGTGAGTTCTCCCTACCTACGATATTCATGGCGAGCCGCCACACTGCTCTTTATGCCCATGACATTGTTGCTTGGCGAGTAATCATGTGGTTGGATGTGTCTGATTTTCTGTCTTGCACTATAAATCTACTGGTAATATAGTGCCTGCCTCTATTTCAGAACGGAGTGTGGTAGACTTTGAGAAGGTGGCGATAGGTCAGAATGACATAGTCACTGAGGCAGACGCCGCCATCGAGTCAGTGTCTGCCGACTTTGTCCACCAGGACGCGACGGCAGCCACCGAGGAGCAGCAGATGGAGATAGTTCTGGCGTCTGACCACACCTCCATGGACTACACTTGTCCGATCAGCCCCACAGTCACAGTTCCTGAACCGAAACGCCTGAAGACAGCAGACTCATCACGTAAGTCTTCACTGCTATTACTGTAGTCTGTAGACTTAGATCCTGACCATTGGTGCTGTTTTCACTGCTGCTTTTTGGCAGAAAATTATGACACTGTTGTGAAAACAGTGCGACATAGAATTAGTATCTATCCCCATTTACGTGTGACTTCAGAAACCCGATCATTCTTCTGACTAACGATTCCTCAGCCTATTGGCTGTCTTTTTGGAGTTGTCTTCTCAAGGATAACACCAGGTCCTGGGGCAATATTTTTGAAGCTGAACACATTCCTGATAAATCTCCTCCATTAGAATGGGTTATGTTTATTATCAATCTAGTCACAAAGCCTCCAGAGCCAATGTTCAGATTTTATCACAACAGTTTTTCAGTATCTCTTATCATCGAGTTTTGATAGAATGTACTGTATGCATACAGCTGTGTGCTGACTATAGCGTTTTACTCGAGTTACCAGTATCTTGATTGATTTTGTTCAGAGTTGTTAGCGATTTATTTCCAGCATAAAGAGCTATGGAAAATATAGCGGTGAACTTGAATAGGATTTTTTAGCCAGTTGCTATTCCAGTATTCCTGTGCGATCTGTTACTAACTGTCAGGTAGATGTCTGGACTGACAGTCGATGGAGGACATAGTAGATGGCGTTAGACATACAGTTAGATATACAGCCGTACCTGTGTGATATGGAGGTGGTTTTACATTGGCTCGTATGTTTACTGCAGTGCTCTACTCGTCCAACAATCAGAATCTGCATCCTAGTCGCACGCATCAAGGCTTCATCCAGTGGCTGAACATGGTGACGGAGATGATCAATCAGACCATGCACTTTCAGCTGCCAGGTCAGTCATATTCACCTGTATAATGTCTAATCCTATGACTGGATGGCGCTGGGGAGCTACGAGGATGGCAGCTGTGTCATCACCTTCTCAAAATGCAATAAGTCTGTGTCGGATCAAAGTCAGCGGATTGACATCCTGGACTTTCTGCTGTATCGGCGGCCGTGATTGTTATTGTGCTATTGTACTATTGTGCATCGCTCTTACTAATACCGTATATTCGTACTTTGACAGGCAATCCCCGGTCCCTCATCTTCCACATACCGCAGGCATTCTGGGATTGCTTGCAGCAGCGAATCTCGCTGTCAGCCCTTAACAAGCGCAGACTGCCTGACCGGACGACCACAGTAATTCGTACAGACAGCCCTCCTATCGGAACGTTCATCAAGTTCTCCTGGTTTCTCACTGAACTCTCTCACGTACGCAAAGTCTTTGACACGGCTGAGGTGAGTTGATATCCGACAGCATGTTTGCAGACAGTCTCCCGACCAGTTTGACGGTTACGTTGTCTGCGGTGTCACCCTAACGTTTACTGTCTCTGCGCGATGCAGGTCGCCTTGCTAGTGAGCAAGTACTTTGACAAGTGTCGCGACGGCTCGTACAAGCTGTCTGTCACTCCAAGGGTGCAGGTGGAGACGCTGAGCGAGACGTATGAGCCGAGGGCGCCGAGTAAGTCACATGAATACAAGACCTTCCTCAGAGTCGGTAAGTATGGCTCCCATTTCTACCCCTCTCATCGCTCACTCAACCTGTCGTTATAAGACTTCAAACTGACATGCCTGTAGGTCAGCACGGTAGTCAGGGTAATGTCCCGTTTGTCATAGACTGGGTACCAGACCTCTTCCCCATCACTAGAACGGGTGAGTGGCCGCAGTCAACCTGTCTACTGCAGTCTATCCTGACGTCATCTCTACTGTGTTATTCTTGTTTCAGGTGAGCTGTCAATTACATTTCAATACAGTCACCTGATCGATGGCCTGGCACCTGCTGTTCATCATGACATGGTTAAGCAGGTGATAGATAATACATCCAAGAACCATGTGATAGTAAACAACTGACACACCCGCACATCTCCGTCATCATACGATTTGAGAGGCTGAGTTTCGAGGCTGCGCACATGAGTTTTGTATTTGTATTATTGCCACTGCACGCAGCGGATTATGTCCTTTTATTTAATTCCCTCAATTATTACTTCATGTATTTGTAATGATTACATCTGGCAAACGACTGCTGACTCATACTGCCGACTCATGCTATATGGTTATTGAGTCAGTTGTTGAATGTACTGGCCCTCTCACACACTCTCTAGAGGATACCGCATGTGTCTCAGGCTGTGACAGTCGATTATCATAGCTGGTTGTTGCTGTTGCGTTATGGAGCACCTGAGTTGCAGTTTTATAGTAATAATGGGCTAATACTAGTAGTGGAGCCAGTTCTGTTTGTAACTTTCCATTCGGCGCAGTGTAGATTTGTCATTCAGCTTCCTGTCGCTCCGAGGGACTTGTGTGCAAACAGAAGGCTTCTCTCTGCTGTCTGTCGAATTTCTCTTGCCGTATTTCCACTTCGTCTACAAATGTGGCTGATCTCTGACAACAGGAAGTCAACGTTTGATAGCGCGACTTCTGCCTCATCATCACTGGTGTCTCCATGCATCATTCTAGCCACTGCGCACGGTGGCTTCGCTGAAAGCTGTTCCATTGGCAACTTTCCTTTCTTCTGTGCTGTAGTATCTATATGATTATCGCAAGAATCCGTCCTCGTATCTATCTGGTATGCATATGTCTCTGATGGATCTAAAGTAGTATTCTGGCCTTCTGCAGCGACACTCGGATAATCTGCAGCAGTCTTCTGGCCTTCTGCAGCGATACTTTGGTAATCTGCAGCAGTCTTCTGGTGATCTGCAGTGATAACGTGATAATCTACAACAGTGTCCTGGTGATCTGCAGCAGTGTTCTTGCTACTGACGGCAGCTGACTCCTGATACATCATAGCTTTCCTTTCTACATAAGAAATGATCAATGTTATAATTCCGGCTCGAGGAGTCATAGGTTAACTAATGAGATATGTAAATTGTTGATAGTAGTATATATATGGCAGGAGTGTACAACTCTTACAAGTTCTCACCGTTTATGTGCTGCTCGCTGGTCTTAGTTATCTCTGCAGCTGCTTTCAGGTAGTCCTGAAGTAGACTAGATGGTAAAAACAGGCCTGCACTATTCATAACCTACCAATTCACGGTCTTACCTGCTCCGACACGCGACTGTCACCAGACTTCAGAAACCGCATGTAACTATCCGTTTTCATCAGATTAAAGATCTTTACATACAAATGAGATCGATCTGCATGTCTAAACGATGGTTATAGTGAGCCTATGTTAAAGAATTTCTTACTTGGGTGCTAGCCATCTCAAATAGATCAGCTGAAGGGGAAGTCATCTTCTCTTTCACTTTCTTAACTGCTTCACTGTCAACATTCACTGGTTCTGTCGCCATTGGCCCTAAATATTTCTCATATATGTGTCTGGCCCTTTCTGTCATCTACAAAAGAGAAGCTAGATGTTCATGAAGAATTTTGTCATCTACACTTTGACCAATCACCAGTCTCTTCCAGAAAATATTTTTAGGCAGTTTTAGGCTTATTAAGTTGTTGCAAAAGTAAAAGCCAATAATAGGCATGCAAGACTAATGACCGACCTTTGCTTCATTTTCTAGCTGGCTGTATTGAGAGCATTCCTGCCAGAATGAGATATTTTCCTCGCTGTATTCTTTCTTTAGGAATGACTATAAGCAAGAACTTGACCCGGTTTATACACTGATAACTTGACTCTGGATTTACACATTGATGTGCTGCAGGGAGTATGCAGTGAATGGCATCCAATATGAGATGGAACAACAGATAACACAAACTCATGTTCTATGACGTGCCACGCAGATCTACACAGCTAATAGTAATACATCCATCTATTCCCAAATGGCATCAACAAGCATTTGCAACGCCATCAGCTAAATGTCATCATTCGCACTGCTAAGTTTGAGCCGTTACTAAACAAGCTGAGATCTCAGTCAGCAGCAGCAGAAGCAGTGAAGTTAGAGTCTTACTACGAATGCCTCTAAACCCTGCGGATCAGCCAGGAGGTGTTCAAATGACTTCTTCCATAACACTGGCACTGCTGGCGAGGTGGATACCTGAGGCGACTCGGCTGTGGGTGTGACACTTCTCTTCAGACTCGCTGTTCCTGTCTGTGTGGAGGAGATGAGCTGCTGGAACCATGGCTAAAGTTAAGAGAGGATAAAGCTATCTATTGATGTCATACCTGGAGCTTAGCGAGCACTGAAATCTTCGCTCTCAATCGAGCCATCCTGGAGTTTCCTGACATGGTAGTTGACTGGTATGTAGTCAGTCTCCCTCTAGCTGCCGAGTTTTCTAAGCTCTAATTCGGTGCTTTCAGTTCCCTATGAGAGGCAGAGATGATGAGTTGTTGCTCCACAACACATGACTACTTATCTATTAGAATAATGGGATAGCAAATCCCTAAAGAGTAGATATCAAGCAAGAATAAAGAACATGGCAGTCTTTTACAAAAGTACTGCGCAACAGGGATCATGTTTTGCTATGCGTCAATTGAGACTAGATCGCAATCGCGACCATGTTCTACCACCTACCTCTGACCGCTTTAGCTTTCAATATGAAACTACCAGTACACATGTGGATGGCAATGGACAAGCTCAACAGTCTCATATTCCACAGGTCATGCGTAGCTCAAGTACTACTACAGGCATACGCTTGATTATACACGTAACACCACGCTCCAATTAATACATTAAACTTGTGGTTTATAGGCGCAATGCCGGACACAGGAATGAGCAGCCATGCTCTGGAAATATAGAATGTATTCGTCAAAAAATAAATAATGGAAAAACAAGGATATGATTTGAGAGATTTTGGACAGCATATACATGTAGTAAGCAGTACGCGAAAACTATAGTATGGCTATGGCATGGGTTAGGCGACTGTCGTCATATACATAAGAAGTAATATATGCGTAGGTCCATGACAGGAGCAGCTTGGTGCACATTTAGACCTCTTTCTCATCATCTGTTGGTTCATCTAACGCATGGTCAGGTGTACCGGGCAGGTTTGTTTCATTTGTTCGAGCCGACAAGTCAAACGTATCTTCATCGGTTGAAGTGCTGCCGTTACTGAGTCGTTTACCAACATCGCGCTGACTTTCTCTTTCAGAACCATCATCTTCCTCCTCAACGGCTGGGCTTGTCTGCTTCTCCTTCTCTGGAAAAAAATCCATTTTGTGACAAACGGCGGTGCATAAATCAAACAGCAGACGCCTCAAACAGGAAGTTGAAGAGTTGCCTGCGCAAGTGGCTAAATATAAATCGATGACACGCTAGTGATTGAGGCCTACAGATTTACAACCCATCATTAGCTAATTGAATTCTACAATGGCTAAAAGGCAGCCTGAATAAACACAAAGTGTCAATGACATCAATCGATTTCTCTCTCTCTCTCCCCTCTCTCTCTCCCCCTCTCTCCCCCCCCTCTCACTCTCTCTCTCTCTCTCTCTCTCTCTCTCTCAACATCGCGAATAAAGCAAAATTTTTACAGAGGTCCTCCGAAATGAACTGGATTTCATATAAGTACATCGCCTGTTTTATCGACATGAACAGGAAATCTGTAATAAATATAGTTGGCCATTGGGCAACAGATTTAATGGGATTTATGTGACGTGGTGATATTCTATACCATTTCAAAGGTGTTTTCAATAAACGAAATGAGTAGGGAAGTAAACATTCATCGTATTGCGCAATCGACAAAGACGGAGCTATAAAGCTTATTTCTTAGCCATACAGATTATTTCGCCAAATCAAGTTTGACATAGGAAATTACTCTCGACTGAGTGCTTGTGGTTCGTGGAGACACACAACAACCTGAGGAATATCAACGATAAATCTGTTAAATCAATGCGGCTGGTGCCTCAGTACCGACATGCTTGTCAGTCTACCCGAGTATTAGCTGAGTAACTAGTAAAGATCTTACCTGCAACTGCCTCGTCGCTGTCATCGTCGGATTTAGGCAACTGTTTCCTACAATAAACAACATATTCTCACCATCTATCTACTACCATAAACATTCTGGGGATCAGGTGATCGCAGGAGAGGAAAATCAGAGAAAGTAAAGGACTAGGAATGGAGGGAGAAGAGAAAGGGGGAAGTGAAGACGTATAGGGAGAGAGAGGTATATATATAGGGAGAGAGGGAAGGAGGGAGGGAGGGAGGGAGGGAGGGAAGGGAAAAGGTATAGGGAAGG
>ERZ1740065.2184-NODE-2184-length-12096-cov-12.796030_pt1 | contig 12096 bp, 11 predicted proteins | sample MGYA00581738_ERZ1740065 | MGnify/ENA primary metagenome ERZ1740065 (study PRJEB43018, sample SAMN04849749) | marine metagenome | isolation source: floating plastic debris | place: Pacific Ocean | collected 2008-09-01 | study: EMG produced TPA metagenomics... | reverse complement strand
CCTCTCTCTCCTTCTTTTTCTTTTTCCCCTTCTTCTTCTCTTTCCCTCCTCTCCTCCTCCCCCTGCTCTCTCCCCCCCCTATGTATTAGATAAAAAAAACCGTATAAGGATGGATAGGAAAGATTGCCCTGGCTCATAGGTAACAGAAACCAGCTACAACTACAGCTATGCAATGTAATGTACCTTTATTGTATCATTTTCATGATAAACAAAATTGTCTTTGACTAGTGCTGCTAAGAACGTGAGCTCATATATAGAAAAAAATAAAACAGGATTGGCGGGCACTTCCCAACCATCGTTAAAAAAGAATGCTATCAAGATTTTGGATGGCAACATATCTAAAATAGTTTGCTCTACTGTCTGCTGTCTGTTTGCCATCTGATGATTGTCAGCACAGCATCATATTGAGGAGACAACTCCATATCATAAAGGATCAGAGTCCAGCCGATTAGGACCAGCAGGAGAAGCATGCATTGACCTGTGAATTATCACTCTAATGAAGACGTCCAATACACGCCGATGGTTACAGTCGTCATTTTGTAATAACTATTATACATGTATATTCTTGAACATATTGAGAAAAGACGGTTCGTGTTGCTGCCCTATCATAGGACGCAATCATGTAACAAACACAAGTCCAACAAAAACCACTCTGACCAGTTAATCTCACACCACCCTAACCATTCATCTGATTCACTATGTAGATATAGACTGAGAGTCAGCAAGAATGCTATCAGACCACCCCAATTATCCGTCTGATTCGCTACATATATAGACTGAGTTCAGTAAGAGTCACTTGTTATTGGACTGACCTATCGGCTGTATTGGTCGACTGCTGTAACAGCTTCGATATGAGAGAGAAGAGCCTCAGTCTGACATCTGGATCCTTATCCGGCGCCATGTTGGCCACGAGTATGGGCGTTACTTTACTCAGCAAGTCTCCCACAGCATCTCCTGAAGGGCAGAAGAGACTGTGACAGCACTGAGCCTGGAGTAAATGGGTTGGAGGGCGAGCAATGCCTACCGCAGTAGAGTATGAGGGTGTCAAATACGAATCTGTCCACGGAGTGGTTAGTCCAGTAGAGGTATGAGTCTCCGAGTGAGTCTAGTAACTCTATGGCGTGAGTCTTAACCATCTCCTCATACTCAGCAGCCTGTACAGTAGCCAGCTCTCTCAAACCTCCATCGGCCTACACACAGTATAACATCATAGAGTATAGCATCAAACCAGGGGGAGACAGAGACAACCGACTGGTCACTCACCCTGTGCGTGATCTGTTCGCCCACAGCCACAGATAGGACAGTAATGAGGGTTTTAAATACGTCATATGAAATTGGTATGGGTTCGAGAGTACCAAACTTGTAGAGGGACAGCACTGCCTCCACATAATCCATCACTCTCATCTGTACAGCCACCTGAGAAGAAACCAAACAGTGAGAGACATTGTGGGACACCCCTTCCCCCATCCATGCAGGGTGACTGGCTCACCTGACTAGACGCACACGTGTCCGGGTCGCTCATGATTAGACAAATTTGAGGCAGGTGCTCTTCCAGGCGCTCTTTGGAGCTACCCTTTATAAGCTGTGCGAGGGCGAGTATAGGGCCGACATGCTGACCCTTCTGCACAGACGGCAGTACAATAGGCACCCATACGTCAGGATTCACAAAATAGCCGAGCAGTTCAGCACTCTTCTCTATCTATATAACAACATCAAACTGAGCAATGGGGCATGTTTGACTGAACGATCGATGACATCCATGTATCACTACTCACATGCTGGACCACCTGCTGTTCCTCGTCGATGGCAGCTTTATATATGGTGTCTATGACTAACTGCATGTGCTGTGTGATGCTAGCCTCTGAGTTTATTATTATAGTGTACAGCAGCGCCGCTGACTTTTTCCTAGTCTCCACTACCCAATCGAGGACATCTCTACTCAGGCCGGGTAGAATCTTAGACTGATGTCTGTATATCAGCTGCCGGCAACCCAGGTTCGGCCTCTCAACTAAAACCAAAGGTACAACACTAGCAGCACCATACAAAAATACCTCAAAGTAGTTGAAATTAACTGGAAGAGGAAGGCACATGTACTGGAATAAATGCTCACCATCTTTTGGATAGTGCTCTGGTGGTGGAGCTGCAAAATCTTCTTTTTCTTTGAAATCATCCTCATTCTCTCGTAAATAACGAATGCCTGAAGCACGATCACTAAGTAGATGTTGATATCGACAACCATTTGATTGGTATCTGATAAAGCCTGAAACTCATACCGACGTCATGCCAGAGGGAAGCTGCTTCCTCTTGAATGCTGGGCAGTTCATCAGTCAAACTGGTCAAAAGTAAAGGCATCAGCTTGTGAAAGAACGAATAGCGGTCAGGCAGCTCAAGGAGCCACAACCCAGCAACTCTAGTCACTGCCTCCCGCACAGTAGGGGCATGGTCAAACAGACGCTGGGCTAAATGCGATACAACGTCATCAACATTCTTGTTGTTGCCATTGATCAACACTTGACCTAAAACAAAACAGGAACACTATTACAGAGTACGTAAAATCACACTGAAACTATATTTCAAATACATCAGGATATCATTTGTAACTTGTAAGGCAGGATTAAAAATAACGTATCGTGTACTAACCGATTGCAGATACGACGGCAACACGAACTCTTGAATGCTGATGGGATATTGATGTGAGAAGAGGTTTAATCAATGACTCAGATTGCAAATGAAAATTCTCTGGTATGGCGTTGGACAAAGCTGAAGCACATTGGCAGCTTTCTTTCTTCACCTCTGGATAAGGGTCAATAATCGTCCTTTGGAGAATTTGAACGACATCATCTAGGTAGACAGCATTGCGTTTTCCAGCGAGAGTGATGACATTGGTGGTGAGCTGTACGAGTTGTAAACGGAGCTCTTCAGATGTTTCTACAATATCTTGTTGGCCCAGTCTTTGAACAAGACAAGGAACTAACGCTGGTAAGAGAAGCTCAACATCACTAGTTGCTTCAAAATACTGACTCACTATGCCAACAGCAAGTTCTCGACACTTTTCCACAGGGTCGTGCAAAATTCTTATCAAGGCCATTTGAGCATCTTTATAGAGTGACTTCATATTTTCTTTAGAAATTCCAGGAGCAAAAAGTTCTTTCTTCATCCCATCAAGACCCCTCTTGCGAGTAGCCCTATTAGGATCATTCAAGCTATTCAAATAACGAGTGAAGCTCAAATTCTTACTTTCTTCTTCCTCCGCCATTTTCAAACAATGCGTACCAGTCGCTAACAAAAATGCAACGCGCTAATAGACATAGAAAGTTCAATTCTATACGTCGGACGTTATCTTCGATGTCTTACATCAATGTAGAGGTATTCCACGAAAAGGGGAGGTAACAACATGTTTCCGGTTGTTTTCGTACGACGGATTTTTTATCATGACGGGCATTGATCGAATCAAAGTTCGCTTCACATGGACCAATGGGAGACACGAAAACGTAATCATAATGTGTAGTATGGAATAATCCTCCGTTCTTGTTGATCGAGCCGTGCGTCTACACTGTTCAGTGGTCTTCGCTTGATAAAACAAATTAAGTTCTTATTTTTCACTTTCTGTACCTTCATTATTTATATCTGGGATTGGAAACTTACGTAATTTCGCTTAATCAGGTACTTGTACATCACCGGCCCCAGAGAAGGTTATTATTCTACAAATTCGATCAATTTTCTGGTTCATATAATTGTCCTTTCTCATACGCAGTACGCTTCTGATTCCAAATGTCGGGAAGGAAGACTCTCACCACGCTCATGGGAATCTTGAGGGAGCTGCAATATCTGTTGCCAAAGGTAGCATGCACAACAAGATACTTGTACGCTATACTCATTACTCAGAAATTTGCTGTTCAAAAACTTGATCATACCTCGCAGGGTCAGTATAAGACGGATCCCTCGTATAAGTTCGTGCTCTCGCGGTATCGCCGATATCAGGTCACACCAGAGAAACTTTGTCGCAGTTCAGAGGCCGCCTACCATCAAGCATCGACGTATCAGTGCTACTTACAGAGCAACAGGACTCACCAGGTAGTTTAGACTGCAGCTATGTACGGACCCGGCTTTAGTCTCTGTGGAGTCTGTGACGCCCATGAAGAGAGCTACTATTACTGCTTGATGATAGCTACTGTAAACGATTTTCTAGGAAACTGTTAGCTTGTTGATGTATGGCCACAGGCTTTCCAGCAACAAAGGTACCCTGCGGTGATGGTATGGGAGAGGGAAGCGATGACAATGAACTCCCTTCATTTCAGTCTAATGTATCTAGGCATATTCCACAGTGTGGCAGTGTAATAACGAAGTTCTCAGTTATCACAATTATTCTGACTTATCTAGCTCTGCGCTCCAATAGCTGAATCTGAGATCCACACTAATGTAGAGTGAGATAGAGAATTTTTAGACTTGACTAGTGGACTTGACAGGGAGAACTAACAAAGCTTTTCTTGGAAATAATCTTACTAGTCTAACTACCGTTGACCACTTTAAAGCTACAAGGATGTTGTCATCAGACAATGTTCACCATCTGGTCATCATAGACCATGGCTGGTTTTGACGGATGAGAACTGTCATGGAGAATAAGGGAAAACTTTACAATGAGCAGATGACTCCCAAAACCTGTCCTGCATAGACTGATCACTTTCCTAATCTAGCCGCTAATTAATCCACTAATCCGTTAGAAGCGAGAATGTGGTATAAGACTTATTTGATTGATATTCCTTGTATATTTTATAGTTTACAGTCAAAGTTATTTAAGACAAAGCAAGCCTTATTTTTACAAAGGAGAATGACGCAACTAAAACGATTCAACCGAAGGCGCCCGTGCCAGTATACGTACAAAACAAAAATGATGATTTCTATTGGAAATTATTAATCAAACTCTTGCATTGGCGTCAGTATGAAACCGATGGTGTGCTGGTATACGTGCTAATAAATATCTCACACCGGTACGAATCATTCTGTAAACACTCTGGCGTCACTACGAAAATAAAACGCATAACTTGCAAGCACCCAAGGACTCGTTTTGCTCAGATGTGTATTGAGCTCCACATGATGTTGTGATAAAATAGGGAGCAACAGAGCCCTTTCCTCAACAAAAGTATTGTCATACGCAAAAATTAGTATATTGCCAATCCAGATAAATAAATTCAGTCTATTTTCATGTGCTTGTTTGGGAGTTGTCTTCTCTTTGTTACATTTCCCATTGCAGTTCTCATCTAATGAAAGCCGCCAGTTGAGCTCATCTATTGACCTATTTACGTTATTTATAACCCAACTGTTTTCACGGCATTCGTCAACAGTACCTGTATTCACCTGTCACTCGTCAGAACTCAACTACCTTCAGATTTTGAAAAATTGTCATAACAAGACTAGCTGATTAGCCGTGTATCTGGGAACAAAAGACCAGACCCCAAACCCCATCAGTAACGGCTGTGCTGTATAGCCCAGGTTCTGATTTTAGCATTGTAAATCACACCAGTTCTCACTCATCACCCACAGACACTGAGGTTTTGTGTTGTTTACAGGAGCTCATTCGAGCTTACCAAGGGAAGGGTGAGAGGTCTATTGAAGATAGCGCCTCACTAGTCGGACTCAAGCTGCCTGAGGTGCCGGAGGACTGAACGAATATATATTACTCCCAGTCTTCAGAAAATATTTCTGCTGACTTTCCTCCTCAATCATCCCAATGCCTAGTGTGTACCATACTGTCTGAATACCAAAGTCTGCTATGTATTGTGAGTGAGTTTTATTTTATAAAGAAAATACACAGGCTTTGGCACATATATGTACAGAGAGAGAGATATATATATATATATAAGAAGGGGAGAGGAGGGGAAGGGAGAGAGATGGTGACCAGGGATATATTGACAACAGAATACAGGCTGTAGGTGTGATCGATGTGTCCCCATTATCGGAGTGAGCCATCCTGAGAACTGTTATCAGTGTTCGTCATTCGAGAATTACAATCGCTCGTGACTGATGTGTCACCACGCCCCTTCTGTTCCAAGACGCTGACGCGGAATAAGTGAGATCTAGACTTGCAGTGCCGATTCAGGTCGGAGTGCGTCACGCAGGCGTAGTTACAGATGCGGCAGTTAAAACCTTTCTCTCCTGTAAGGTTAGATGGATGGGATTATATTCATATACTTGAGATCCAAATCACTAATAGTGTAAGAAGCAAATACAATTATTGAAAACAGAACCGTTCTCTCAGTCGGGAACGAAGTAGAAATCCGCAAATCAATGGATCACCCTGACACCCCAACGGCAACGGCCCCATGCCTTTCCTACACTTACCCGAATGTCGCATCACATGCACTTTGAGCTGCGGCTTAGTCTTGGCCTTGTAATCGCACTGATCACACTGGAATGGTCTCTTGTCTGCAGAAAATAGCAGTAAACATTGTATGCGCTTGTCTATATGATGCATATAGACCATATTACTCCCAATATGCTGTGTCTCCGTAGCAGTGAATATGCATGGCTCGTACCTGCGTGGAAATCCAGATGGCGCTGCATGGCGAATTTGGTTCTGAAAGTTTTGTTACACATAGTGCACTTGAAGATTTTGTCGCCGTTCTCCGCACAGACGGGGTTGAGAGATGACTCAAGGCTCTCACTGCTGCTCAACTGTAACCTACAATGGGTGAGATACAGCACATCAGCGCCTGATACAGTGTGGCCTGATACAGTGTGTCCATGCCAGCCCTGTACGGGAGACAGCCCCTCCACCTACGGGAGAGTCTACTGAAAGCACAATTCACCTTGAGGATGTGCTGCCCAGGTTGGCGGCAACTGGCTTGACATCTACCAGCTTGCTCTGACTAGACTCACACTGTGACTGTGTCGCTGTAGACTCGGCTGTAATCCAATTCAGTGACATATATACATTCAGCTCTTCTACACCATTGTCTCTGTCAACATGACTGTCTCACTCACCTGAGTAGAAGCTAGTTCCACCAGGATCCGTGGTTAGGGCGTTTGGACTACAACTATCTGGACGGTATTCGTTGAGCAGGCTGGCCGAGGAGGTAGATGGCCACGTGGGTAGCACCTCGCGAGGGTGAGAGAATTCTGTAGAGTTTGACAACTGTGGGGGCGACGAGGATGTCATAGAGGAGGTGGTCGACTGCTGGGCAGGAAGGTCAAGGCTGGATGACTTGGACACTGGCACTGAGTTACTTCGACCAATAAGCCGCGTAGACGTAGCTTTGTTGCTCCTGTTACTCCTGTTGCTCCTGTTGTCGCTATCTGATGTCATATTAGGGCTGACAGACTTTGACTGGCCACCGCTCTCAGAACTCATGCTACTGTTGTGAAACCTTGACATGTGATTGCGTAGGTTCCTCCACTCGGCGAAGCCCTTACCACATATAGTGCAGTGACACAGTTTTTCGCCAGTGTGGCTCCGTAAGTGTCTCTGCAGGTAGAACCGGCCGAAGAAGGCCTTCTTGCAGTATGTGCACTTTTGCAGTTTCTTTATCTTACTCTGTCTGCCCTTTTTATTGTGAATAATTTGAGCCGCTCTCATGGCCACGTTACCGGCCACCGATAGATTCAGAGCTTGCTCTTGTGTGCCAGAGGATCTGTTTTGTGATGAGCCATGATAGTGGCTACCAACAATCTGCTGGAACGCCTCATGCGCAGCGTCACAGATGCTCTTGTGCCTGTCGTATTCAGTCTTGCTGTTGTGGAACTGGTTGCAGACGAAGCAGTAATGTACAGATGAATGATTGGTATTTACATGGTTCAATACGTCATTCAGATTGTTGGAGAACATGCTACACATGTTACATTTGAACAGAGTCGTGTCTGATAGGGATGTGCCTCCGGCGGAGTTGTGCATGTTACTCTGCAGCTGTCCCTGCATCATGACTACCAGAGGTACGGCGTGCCGCAACATCATACACATGGGATGGTCGCTGGCGGATGGCTGCACCTCACCGCTCACCAGGTTGAGAGGACTATCCGACGCACCAGACGACGGTGACGACGATGTATACGCAGATGACGTCGAGTCATTGGTCGAGCGTTTCTCGTTGCTCGTGGTGCTAGATGAGCCCTGCATGCTGCCGCTGCCGAACTGGCCCGAGTCGGAGGCATGCTTGGTCTTCTCATGTCTGTGCCGTTTGTGTAGATATCTGTACTTGAGTTTATGCTTCTTGAAGATGTTGATGGAGCGGTTTTTGTGCCTGTATTCACCATTGCCTATCTTAGAGCCTGTCTTTCTCTGGGAATCAGGGAGTGGGCTGCGAGTTTTGTTGATCCTCAAGTCCATTGCCTGGCTGCTTGTGCTGGCCAATTGGCTCTTGTCAGCCATCTCAGAGTTCTGCAATCACAGCGACAGTAGATGAACAAGGGGTCAGGAAGGCAGTGCCGAGAGCCAAACCCATGATTTGGCTGGCGGGTAGACACTTGGATTGGCACTGCCAGTGGCTCTATTATTTGCTCTCACCTCGCTGCCTAGAAATTCACGCTACTCTATTATCACGGTCGCAGGCTCACTCATCTGATCACTCATCTACGGAAAACATGCGAGCCAATCAACCAGCCAGGCAACGCTTTCGATGTGCACATGGCTCAGCCGAGCTATGATGACATCGAATCAGCGGGCTTGTTGTGACCGGAGCCAACATACGCACTGTCACCAAGGAACCGCCACCACACGATCATATCAAACCGCGATCCACGACGTTAGAAAGGCTAATCAAGCTCAAAAACCAAATTGTTATGCAATCCGAATTGCCTATCTTAGGAGGATGCAGTAGTGCACACACAGGGGCATATATTATAAGAATCTGAGCGGTCTAACTTTCAGCGATTAAAGTTAAAAAGCTTTTTAAAACTTGCGTGCACTTCTCTTCTGCACTGGGATTTGATAGCTTATGCTCTTTTTGCTCTGCATCACCATTCATTCATTGTTATCGGTACTTGGTAGCAGTGAATTGGGATATCAGAGATACTTTTTCGTACAGGTTTTTATTTAAAGCTTTGAACTGTCTAACTCTGAAGCAGTCAAACTCTCGATGGTTCCACATACGAATATACGCCCCTGTGCACGCACGCATGTGCATTGGTAAACACATAACGCATAGTCACATGTTGTATGAAGTCTTTTCCCTACGCTTATTCATATATAATGGAACACTAGGGACCAAGGCCACACGCTTACACCTGGCATGTGCTAGTACACGCCTCATGTAGCAGCTGCACCAATGAAAGCCCAACTGATACAGCCTCGAGTATAGACTGCGACTGTGGTGTGCACAGGTAATATTTGTGTAAACAGAAAGACGCATGTATCTATGGCTACAATAATTACAACTTAGAAAATGGTATTGCCATATAAAAAAGACAGCCAATTTGATACCATGATGCAAAACAAGTCACGTTGAAGAATAATATAGAGGCATGTGATGTGTGCATACTGATCAGGTGATTGTTAGAGAATGAGGGCATATGTAACAGAATCCATCAGCAATAATTCAGGTACAAATACACAAATATAGATAAATCACTCCGTAAGCACTCACTAAGTATTCAACAGCAACACTGCAACCTGCACTAAATCATTGGTTTGAATGATGCAGCAAATTTGAACACTGAAGCCAACAAATATTTTAATATCATCATAACATAACACCATGTAATACAAATTAATATTCTATAATACTCATTATTATTAACATTGTTAGCATCAATTATCACGACATAGCTTCTCTCAGCAGCATGTAGCGCAATCTGAGCAACGACATTGCAGTCATGATGACAATGAGAAACGGTATTGCACGACGTCAGTACCATTTATATTACAAATCATAGTATTACAATATTGTATAAACCAGAGGGTATTACTATACTATGTGAATCAGAGAGATTAGAGATCTAAAATTATAGACAAACATTAGGGTGATATATAAGGGTGTGAAATACAGATAGATGCACCTACCAACAGGCACTTAGCTGCGACAACTATGGTATGAGCTGTATGACTCAACGAGAGCCAAACGTCGTAAGTCTAGTAGATGTTACACAATGTTACACAAAGAGGATATTATACCAAATCAGATACGAAACGAAATCCATTTCAACTTACATGTTAACAGCCTGTGCTGATGATCCATTGTATACCACGAAATCCCAACAAGCACTGAATAGGAAGAAGTGTATCCACGGTTTAGTAGTCGACGCCTGACTAGTACTAACTAATAGACGGCCAGTGAAACCCATGCTGTAAAATCACATTCATCCATACATCAACGTGCAGTGCAAGCACGTGTCATCGTAAAGTCTGCTTTCGCTCTCGTGAGAAGAACGCGCGTGAGAACGAGTCACAAGCAGCCAATTAGATTAACTCTCTTTACTGGGTCAGCTGGGATTTCCTCAAGCGAACTGGAAATTCAGCTCGAATTCGTATCAGTTGTTGTATAATATTTGTAGGTCATATAGACATACTAGTATAGACGCATACCTTCACGTCACATCGATGTAGGTTTGGACGAAAAGTACTTGTCCTTCGCTCATTCTGTGACTCCTACACAGTGGTAGCTTTTGCTACGTGTAGAGCGTAAGCATAATCATAAATATGTAGTTAAGCACACTCTAGCCGTTTATGTTTATAGGTCATTGGATACTAGTGACTTTCAGCTGCTATCTTCCATTGGGTGCACGCATAGTCAGTTCGTGGTAGAGACCGTTAGAGCTCCGATTGTATTGGCCAATCTTAGGTTTTGCTATAACTCATGGCAATAATTCGTACTTTTCATATACAATGTTGAACCGAAGAGAGTTTTGGGTTGTAATTAAACAAAAAGCATGATAGAGCCGTATACTATGCGGTTCTGCAAGTTGCGGGCACATCTCATCCACCAACGCCCAACAGAGGCCCTGCGGCAGAAGTAATCATAATTGTACTTCATCGTACGGTAGGAGGACCGAGGCACTCACACTACCACCACACTATTCACAATACAATCCACTACAACGCATTGTTGATTCCAACCGGAAGAAGTACGCTATCTTGGCTGATGCAAAAAACACGCAACAAACAGTGTCATGGACGATTCGATGGAGAACCGCGGTTGGCTAGTTTTGCTTAGACTAAGTCTTTCAATTTTCGATCATTGTTGTGCGATTTCTGTGAACGTCTTCAGAATTTTAAATATTTTTTCCGGAACTACACTACGAAGAAAGAATCGCCGGACGTTGACTGCGCGTCAGTAGTTCATTATACCTAATAGATCTTCACGAGGGAGTACAGGACTCTACTTCTGGTCTCAGACTGGCTGGCCATTTATAAGCATCATACTAAAGGCCACATCAAAATGGAGAACCAAGATCAAGTGTGAGAAATTGATCGATGTCATACACATCGCTAAAAACCACCACGTTTTTTATGTTGACCTTAGCAAACTTTGTTATGAACTATGCTACTCGGTGGTCAAGTATTTTCCTAATACTCTACTGTCATTTAACTTGTATTCTACTTCCCGCCCCAACCCAAATTCAAGGCATGGGGTTGTCCTGAGCTTTGGAAAATGTGTGCTGCATATTAGAAAATGTTGTTGCTGCGTGCGACTGGTGAGATGCGGATCTCCCGGTTTCTTTTTGTTGTAAAAATGACAGTGCTATGTTATGGGACTGCATATACACATGAGATTTCTCCACCCTCGTATGAATTCTCTACACTTAGGTCTGCCCAGTAGGAGCACATGTAAAGTTTATGACAGTTGGTGCTACAATCTTTGTTCATTCACTTACAGTGGTGACTCTGACTGTGCTTCATTTTGATGCCGATCTTCAATCGTAATAAACTGCATGAATGATTGTCATAAATATGCAGAAGTGCATTAACTTTTCCAGTGAAAAGCAGTCAAAAAATGCGCTGAAAAAGGCACAAAAGGAGGCTGAGAAAGCTGCTAAGAAGGCTCAAAAGCAAGCAGAGAAAGCTGCTGAGCAGGAGACGGTATGCCATTCTGATATATCCATGCAGTAACATTCGGGGATCTCAACTACTCGGATTTAATCCTTACTGTTCGGATTTTCAGCTTGTGT
>ERZ1740065.2183-NODE-2183-length-12098-cov-17.210081_pt1 | contig 12098 bp, 3 predicted proteins | sample MGYA00581738_ERZ1740065 | MGnify/ENA primary metagenome ERZ1740065 (study PRJEB43018, sample SAMN04849749) | marine metagenome | isolation source: floating plastic debris | place: Pacific Ocean | collected 2008-09-01 | study: EMG produced TPA metagenomics... | reverse complement strand
TTCTGTTCATCTCCTCTTCATGATCACCGCAAAGCGGATTCTGCAGGGATCATCAGCAAACATTTATATGTCGGTGCAAGCAGATGGTATGTTGTCACGGTATTTATTCGCCACTCATATTTACACCAATAGCCATGCATCAATTTACAACTAACCATAGCTTTAGAGACAAAAACAGACAATGTTATACAAAAGAATATCCCAAAACCTGAAACTTACCAATTAATATCTCAAACGAATATTGATCACAGTCACACCAAGAGGAGAAAATGGCTGTTGACAGGAAATTCAGAGGTATGCAAGCGAGGATTGTTTGACGCAAAAGTAAGAATTCAGTGATAATTCATTATTATGAAGCTTTTCATTTCGATTTTTTCAGAAGGAAAATTATTGAAAAAGTTGGCAGTCCTAAGACGCAGGGGTGCCATAAGTAACTTATTCCTTGGAATTTAGACACTGCGTCTACCCCAGCGAAAATTGGCGGGCGTGGATTTCCTCATATTTTAAACGCATGTCTTCTAGTCAGGAAAACACGGCGTGAATTTCCGATCATGAAGGTCAGTTGAAGTAAAGCATAATTGCCTGATTCAAGCTTGATGGAGCTCGAATGCTGTCAGCCTGAGTATTTTGTCTTGGCTAGGCCGAGGCAAACGGGCTTACAGTTTAACAGTTGTACCTCAACGAATGAAAAGGCTAGAAACTTTCAGTAAAGTTTATCTTCAAAATGACGGCAGGTCAAACTGATCGACGATGACTACTCAAATTTCACGATCCTTGTCTTTAGGTTGATTTCGCCAGCGTTGATCACATACGTACATCATATCCTAGTTATCCACATTCAAGAGCGTTGCTTCTAATAGGAATTGAGATCAAAAATTCCTGACAATAGCTGTATTCTTCTTCAGGCAGCAAAGTTCTGGCGGAGGCCAGTGTGCTCGTGTCTCTGACTGGAGCAGACAACCCCTCACCACAATCCTCAGCCTGGGATGGAATCTGGTACAGAAAGGATGCATGTGCCTGCTTCTATAGGGATGTCACAAACATTGACAGGAAGGTCAGATACGTGTCGGTATACAGCACTGGTGTCAACGGAGTGAGCATCAGAGAAATGAAAATATTCGGTATACGTAAGTATTTCGAACCGATCTTTGAAAGACTCCATCAATGTACGCGTAGGGTCATGAATATATCATGTTGATGGATCGGATGGTGCATGGAAATCAAATCCGGCAATGACTTCAGCGCAGAAGCTTTTAACCACGCAGTAACTGCATCGGTCGTATAGAACATGAGAAGGAAGTATCACTGATAACTTTGAGTAGATCGATAATAAAAACAGACCAGACTACCTCCGAGAAATAACCCGGGAGAAGCAAAATATTGCGAAAAAAGGAACAGGGTTCGTCTCAAATAGTTTTTTACTGTAAATTGCGTTCAGAATCTTGTAATTGAAGGCAACTAACGCATCAATAGAGTAGTTTCATTCACACATTCATGAGTTGATAGATATTTGGCGAGAAATGTACATAGCTATCGTGATGATGATAGACATTTCCTGCGGTATAAGCTCGTTGTATCTGTTACGCATTGACCAAACCCTTTTTTTCTATCCTAAACTGAAAAATTCACACTTTCTAATGGGATCGGAGCCAGCAAGTATTGGAAAACGCTTTTCTTCATGCATTCAACTTTGATTTTCCAAACAATTACGAACCTGTAGGTATGGATATATGAGTTGTGAAGCATTTCATCGTCAGCTTTTCATCTTTTAATTAACACTATGGGCTTAAACTCGTATTAAATTTCATTGCCTCGATGTGTGACAAGTTGCGCTATTTTGACTTTCAGTGAGATCAGAGCTACCAACTCTCAGCAATTTATCTACTAGTGCTGTGATACCCAGTTACGACAAGCTCACTTTCACCTTATCGGAGTGGTCGACTGGCATGGGAGGCAAATTCCCCCCTGATCGGTGAGTCTGGCTGAGGAGTTACTTGACCTAATGCCTTAAAATATCCCGGTATTTATTTTGTCTCTGTACGAGATATTGCCGCTATTGTACTGGTATTCCTCCGGGACCCTGGGAATGTTAATTGGGATTTTACCGGATGAGTTCCGACGATCCTGATAGAACCAAAAATACTTTTACCAGGATGATGCACTATATACAGGCATGACGACACAATCGAACTGAGTCCCTAGAGGCACTAGTGACTGTTACATAATATGCTTCCTGGCTCTGAACTGTCAGATACTTAATGTAAAATTACTACGTTTGTTTATGGATATGCTGATCTCTCTTTATGCCAGAAAATCAGAACAATGCTGGGACTACGCTCATACCAATAACCTGCTTCCTACCCTCCTTTGAACTACAACTGCTGTGAAAATGTTCATACAACAGAAAAAGACTAATGTTCCTATTGCGGCTGTGAACCAGCTGTTGGTGTAACTGAATCAGGTTTCCACCATCAATCAAAGCTGTTTTGGCCAACCTGCAGAACTTTAGTTACTCATAAGGATAGCATCATCGATCAACAAACTACTCTCATTGATCACCATTATATGAAACGTGTCATTTTTCAAATCCAGCAACCGATTTTTTCGAGTTCTTTTGTCTTCAGGTACAGAGTGTATCTCTCTGACGGGTCCTACAACCAAACCTTTATTCACACCAACAAAACTAGTGGACACGAGTTAACGATGACTGGTCTCTCTCCTGCCACGGGATACACATTCCACGTGGTCAGCTACTATGATAGATTCACCCTGTCAGACTCCATCTATTCCTTCTCTATCACCACCCTCTCCTGTACAGGTAAGTTGTATGATTCCAGCTACCACTGCCTCAATCAGTTCAATTTTGCTTTTCTGCTTTCACTGTAATAGGAAATGCTGAACATCCATTAGATTGTGTGCGCAAGCTCTCCTGGTGTGATACCGCGACCAAACGTTACCTTCGCTCATCTCTACCCAGGGTGCTATAAGCATACTGTAGACATGGATTTTTGGCACACGCTGTACATATTTTTGAGGTTTTTAAAGGATTCCTCAGCGCTATGACTTGATCGGTAGTAGTGTGTCGGAGGAACCCATGCTTTGGATTTCCTTCACTATCACGTAACAAAAAACCATGACCCTAGAGATTCCTGTTCAAGAATCATTTCAACATAACTTTACCAATTTGCTTGCAACATGCAGCTACAAAAGATGCTGCTCTCTTAAATCAATTATTCCCCTCCGAAGCGTGGATAAAAACAGACTGCCACAGTAATGACGATGCAGGAAAATCTACCACTATTTCAGCACCATCATCTCCCCACAACTTGAACGTGACTCGAGTCTCTCGACTCATTAACTCAGGAAGATGGCGATGGAACTACACAGCAAGCTGGGAGGTCAGTGTGCCGAGAGTCAGTCACAGATTTGTTACAGTTTCAGAGCTGAGTGTCTTGACATGAATTATGATAATTTTAGTATGTGTATTGTCCATTGAATTGACATCATTATGAGACTAGTAGAGACTCAGTTCATTGTTCTTAGTGAACTTTTGCACTCAAAGGCTGCCAGATTTTTTTTATTGCAACATCGGAAGGATTAGTTTGAAATTAAGCAAGAAATCACTTGCCGGAGAAGGATGAAATACCTAGCAGCCCCTCAGTGGATTGCAAAGCTATTGGAGCACAGTGATTTTGCAATAGCAACTTCAGCGTCAACTATTTCCTACACTTGGTCTAGTCATACCTCATAGATGATTTGACCTGAAAGTTCTAGCATCATAATGTCTATGGGAACAAAATCTGTTACAGTTTTCTTATTAAGCTATGAATTCAATAATGGAAGGATCAGTAGACATAGTTCATAGACATTTTGATAGAGAGCAAACCACAGTCGATACTGACTCTGGAAATAAGGCCCTTTTTATTCCATGATTCTCCTTTAAAATAGTGAGAATACAAGGTACTACTGCTTGTACCCCCAGAGTGACCAGCTATATACCTAATGGCGAGAGGTCCTCTGGGATACAGAGCTTTATTCATACACATACTCATCATCAACTCCTTAGCGCCATGAGTTATTCTTCTTGAGTCCCTGCGCCATCTATCTGACAGGGACATGTCCATTGTATAAGAAACCAAGCATCACATTAGGATCAATCCATATTCACTGAAATTAGTTACTTTCTACTTTCTATGGATGTGTTTCTCTGTGCACCACAATCTTTGTACCCGTAACTTACATAAGACTACCTCATACCTCATTAATGCAGGCTCCAAACCAGTGGAACTGTGTCAGTTTCCATACCAGCAATCCGTACAATCTGAGGTCACCAGGAGTCAATGACAGTGCCTACAGTTCTAATTCTGTCACATTCATCGCCGACAGCGAGCAGGAATTCACAGTCTCTGTCCGGTCACGGAATAGTGAAGGAATGCAGTCGCCGTGGGAAAGGATGGCTGTTACAGCTCCGCTACTTCGTAAGTAAATATGTCTTCAGTGTTCTCCTTCATTGATGCATTTCATTGCGACACTCACTGTACCTCCAAGCTGTAGCTCCGAGCGGTTGTCGCATTTTCCCTCCGCTAATTTACGTATCATGGCAATTATCAAAGCAAATCATAAAACTTCACGTACACAGATAGCGGTATGTTGCTGCAGCGGTACTGAATCCAATCATGGTTAAATGTTATTGGTTTCCTACATTCCGATCACTATGCAGTTCGCATAAATGGTTTCGGGATTCCCACAGCTCCATATGGTCGACCAAACAACACAAAGCTGTTACCACAAAGTCCGTACTGCGTGGAACTGACTTGGGATAGAGGGAACTACTGGAACAGAATCGAAGGCTACAAGGTATGACGTGCCGTTTCAAACGTTTAAAAACTGCGCTATAATTTGTAAACCTTCATTCAATTTCATACTCAGTCCATATGTAGCCAAAGCTGCTGTCAATTTCAAAATCAATCACTAAGAACTAGGGAAGTTGTAAAGCAGGACTATCCAGCCTGACTAAACATATCTTTAAGAGCCGTAAAACACTGGCCTTCGTCAAGTGGTAATGAAATAGTTAAATGATTAGATGAAGTAGATTTGAGTTGAATTTCATGAGTCAATTTTTGTAAAGATTATATTACAATAACCTCTTCCAGGAATCGTAGCACAAAAACTGTTGGAGGCTTGGAGTTTTTGGCCTCTCTTGTTGGTAGTGACATGACACTCATTGGCGGATTGGATTTTTGGTTGAAGTCGGTAACAAAAACTATTGTAAATACTACGAAAGACCCTGCTAAAACACAACCTCAGCATAAGAAATTGTAGTTAGCTTTATGTCCCCAAGTCTGAAATGGAAGCGGCTAAAATTGCTGTTAAATAAGTAGAGATTTATAGCAATGTGGTATCCATGAGCCAGTAATATTTGAAGAAAGGTCTTTGTTGATTCTCCAGTTAATACGAGTGCAGGATTCACATGCGTGCTCATGCGGGCACGTAGGAGTGCATGTAGGGGTGCACGCATATGCAGGTGGTCATGAATTTCCTGTTGTCAAGTTCCATCTTTTGGTATACTCCTACCTTTTTCCCACACCTAGGCTCACTAGAAATTGGTAGCACACTTTTGACAATGTTTTCTACACTGGTTTGCATACATGTGCATTGCGATTTTCCACTTCCCTACGAACAGGCATAGGCTTTATTGGGAGCTTGCTAGGGAGCCTAGATGTGCAAGAGAAACTGGAGCATGCCGACAATTGTGTGCGTGCATAAAGATCGGATATTTAAAAACCTATTTTTCATGTTATTTCACTACCTGTGATATACAGTGCCATAGAATACCATCCAGGGATACAGTTGCCTCGTTGAAATGCCACATGAAGGTTTTAATGTGATCTACTGATCTGGTAAATACCTGCATGACATTCTCTTCCAGCATAAATGCACCAGAAAATCCTCCTGGACAAAGGTGGGAGAGTTAGAGACCAGAGCGACGGCGTGTGGATACTTACCATATCAGGAGGTGCAGTGTGATGTCACAGCGTACAATGAGGCTGGAGACACACAGACTGCCTCATCACTTAAAATCAGGACTAACTGCGCTGGCAAGTTCACAGTCTACCTGTGCATATTGGGCCAAGTCGTGTACACTAGACACAGGCGGCCATCAGCCAGCTGCTTTATCTAAACGAACAATATTAGTTCGTATCGATCAGCTTTATTAGAGGCATTTTTGAGTTGAACATGTTCCATGGACAGTTGGAACGTGTAGCGCAAAAGCTAGCTCTTACGGTAGTAAATACCGAACCTGCACTGAACGCTTTATTTGCCGGTCTCACCGAGCAATTTGATATGCGGCTACGAAATGTCATGAGCGACTGAGAAGAAAACCAGACTTTGTAATACTTTGTCGTTGGCATGATACCGTCTAGCTAAGCAGCATTTGGTAAACATGGATGTGCCATGCATGGATGGGTGCACGCGTCTGTAATCTCGAAAATGCTTTGATGAATTTCCGACAAAGTGATACGTGATGCTGGTTCAGGAAACATGTAGCAGCACTCATCTCAGTCTCCGTTTCAGCTCGAAACTTTGTTTATCTAGTATTTACAAATTCATTCAACCATACGATTCTCCCTTCAAATTTGCCTGAGTCGAATTGAATCGGGGGTGCAATCATTTCCGGTGGTGGCATTTGTACTGTTTTAGTGTTGCAGATGTACTATTACACAGCCACTGCCCGCTACGGTATTGTTCTATAGCGAACCTCAATCCTTGTGGCACGTTTTCTTTGTAATGTGCTCATGGAAGCCATGAAATCCTGTATGAATTACCCCTTAATTTTCCCTTAACCTACAAAGTACATATGATGGATACTAAAATTAGTGTTGAGGAGTTGTAAACATCATCATGCGTTTATCACATTCATAACTCACAAGGCGTGAAGAGTAGTTTGTGTGTTAATGTGCTTCATTCCATTGCACTTCATTCTAAGTATCGCTTGAGAAAAATGACGCTCTAACAACGCAAATGATGAATTTTGACGATTTCAGCTCCGACTGCACCTCAAAATCTTCACATCCAGGATCCGTCGCCAGTAATAGAGTCTATCAAGTACAGATGGTCTTACACTGTCAGCTGGCAGGTAAGGTTACACTGTGAACCATTTATGGTCGGCGTTGCCTACGGATGGCCAGTCCATAGACTGTACAAACCATTAAGGTTTTCTGTTTGTCAAAAGCTGCGGTTCTCATGACTCCATTCATCATCAGTTGTCCGTCGGAGAAATGCCCCATTGATCAACTAATTTGAGCATTAAACTAAATCATGAAAATAGGCATGCCGGGAAGTGCGTAGTAGTTTAGACTCATGAGTTGCCAATGTGAATAGCATGAGTTTCATTAGAGAATGTTTATGGCAACAAGACGTGACACAATCCCATTGGCAACGACATGCAAGAACTGTTGAACAAAGAGTAAACTAACTTTACACACATAACTTCAAACTGACGGTAAAACATTCATTCTGGTGTTCTTCGTGTCATCACCATCAAATTTGTATCTGTATCAGAGTGAGGGATAGAGTGAACATTTGAAGAAATTCATATGTAGCCACAGAAAGCCATAACTCTACAGATTACTTATGCATAAGTAAACTCCCACCTAGAGGAGAAAACAGAGTGATCGGGAGGAGAGATCCCAGGACTATAGGAGCACTCTGGTCAGCACATAAATACAAATATATATGCCTAAAGCCTTAATCGCACTGAATTAGCATTAAGCGGCTCGATAACCAAATCAGCTAATCGCCTGTAATTATAACATATGACTCACTATTCTACAGTCATCTCATCATATATCGAGAATCTATAATAAGTGGATTGAAATATAGAAAGGTGAACAACACGCAATGAAAAGTGGTCAGCACACGCTGAATAGTAGTCAGTACAGAGCGAACAATGGATGACTGAGAGCAGAAAGAGAATGTGACATATAAGCAAGTGGGTACTAGATAGTGGATAGTGAATATTGGATTGCTTGTATGGAGAAGCGAATGCATGATTGCACAAAGTAGAATAGTGATGGTGAATTTCTACTAGATAATGATGATTACTTTACAAATAGCTTTCCGAAAGATCTGCTAAGAACGGAGCAGATCTAGAGTATGTTTGTTCTAGCAGAAAGCAAAAATGTTTTTTTCGACTTTGGAACAAACACGCTTGTACTTCAAACCTGTATTCGTACTCATGTTCAAGTTGAAATTTCAAGGCTAGTTTTCCTTGCTGCTTGCTGCAAGAACTATTTCTTAAGCAACGCACCAAAGCAATAACATTTTAAATCACCCTACGTCATATATTATCTGACGTAACATAATTTTAATTCGTCCTCTTCCTCAATTGATGTTTTAGACACCGTCGAAGTCCAACTGCAATGGTTTCCATGCTGATAGTCCATATAAGGTCAAAGTGACACCAGGTGTTACTGACAACACTTACTCCAGTACAAGTATGACATTCCGTGTAGACAGTCAACAGACCTTCATTGTATCAGTCTGGTCCAGAAATAGCGCCGGAATGTTGTCTTCGTCTCCTTCCTCGGAAGAGATCACTGCGCCACGACTTTGTAAGTTCTCTTCTCTTTGCTCCCTTTGGTACTGAAGTATATCCTGCCTGGACAATTCGGAGTCATCTTCTCTTTCCTACATACACAGCTCCATACCTCCCGCCAAAGAGCGCAACACTTCAATCGGAGAACTCGACCTGTGTGAAGCTGACATGGGAGAGTAGAGACTATCCTAACGGAATCTCTGGCTACAAGGTAATCCGCCTGCAATATGAACGCTAGTCGAAGCTCGACTTTCAATTTGTCTCATAAGCTTAATTTCCTGAACCATCAGCTTAATCAAATCGTCTCACTTGTCGATAATCCTGGACACTTGTGCAAATGCGTGGATATCTGCGGGAGAGTGACAAAAGCCAACAGCACTATCTAGATAATTCAATCTAGATAACTTTTTTCCAGCTGATATTGTAGCAAACAGCATCATGTCCAAAATCAACCACCATACATGACAAGTCTCTCATATTTAGTGGGGGCCTTCCATAATTTCGAAGGCAGTATCTGAAGCAGGGATTCCTATTATTGGTCTCATATTGCCTTCCTGTGACTATTTGGTTAGATATTGCCAAGCTGAGTTCGAATATGGCAGGGTCTTAGCTGTAGAGAACAGGAGTTCTGAGTCACAGTTAGAGAGTTTAAGTTCAGAACTGTTCTGAAAAACCCGAATCTCCAGTATTTCCAGTTCTACAATTTGTCATGTATGTCAACTATCGTAATTTCTTAATCTTTCTGAGAAATAGGACTGGACTGGTTATGATACTAGCCCGTACCTACATGTAAATACTGGCCAATAAGCTTACCTAGCCCAGAGGCCAGGTGTCTAAGGAGAATTGGTTTGAGAGAAGTATCACAAAAATTGCTCAGACCCGGGTCTGTATCGAATTAATTCTCTGTTTTTAGTACAAATGCACTGACTCCTCGACCTGGACATCAGTAGGGGCAACCGTAAACCTGGTGAAAATATGTACCTACTCACCATATCAGGAAGTACAGTGTTACATCAAGGCTTACAACGAAGCTGGAGCTGGTAACACTTCGTCGCTGTCTATCAGGACTGACTGCGCAGGTGTGTTTCAGGATTTATTTATGTAAAGCTACCTGTGCTGATTGTTATAACGTATCGCATTTTCAGACCCTCTAGAGCTCCTTTCTCAGATAAATTAACCAGTTCCTTTATTAATAACGCATTTTCAGCGGCATTGAAAGTGAGAGAGTTTCTGATGCTCCTAATTTCTGAGCATTTGATATTTCTTTAAACACAAACATTTTCTTACTACAGTTTGATGCAACTGAAACAGCTGACCAATGTATTTTATAAAGCAGCGGTGGTCCTACAAGTCTCTTCACATACTAGTGTGCAAAAGGTTAATCCTGGGAAAGCCAATTGCTATCCTCGCCGTTGAATCATTGGGGGATATTTATGTATGATTCAATTTCTTTCCAACAACGAAAGTGCATTCATCAATGACGGAGTCACAATCTTCATACAGAGTCCAATGAAAACAAGTTATAGCCCATTTCGCATCATATTCACAACTTCCGACATAAATGTTGTGTGATGTTAAAAGTCATATTCATCATCATGGGTTGTTTTTAATTCAAACCCATCCGTCATACCAATATGCCTTAACAGATGAAAACAGTTAAAACTCTTTATTTCAGCTCCAACTTCTCCACAAAATCTCGAGATCAAGGATCCGTCAAAGGTAGTCGAGTCTAACAGGTACAGGTGGTCTTACGCAGCAAGCTGGCAGGTAAGATTATAATCTCAATGACTGCGTACCAACACAAGCTCTAAATATCCGACTGCTGTACATGCTGCATGCTCTCATAGTTTTGACAAAATATTGTTTTGATGATGTTAACTCAAAGATACTTTGGATACTTTGGAAAAAAAACAATTATTTTACTTTGAGGCAGCTACAGGATGACGACCCATGATTGATATTTAGACGCATCAATTTATAATGGATGAAAAGTTATATCCAGAAATGCCAATGCTTTTTATCACATTCACCAACAAAACCTCATGTACCTATACCGAGAGAACAGGTGGATAGCTGAGCTACACGTATATTATGAGGATGGACATGATTTATGGATGCTGATCTACCCTAATCAGGATATGGGAAAAGCTATAAGATCATACTGTACATGCACGTATATGTACTTATCAATCCACTGCGGTACTGCTAGCCAGCAGTAAGCTAAGCTATGGCAATGTCAAACAGGCAGCTCCGTAGAGTATAGCTGGAGAGTTGATGTTTCTTTCAGACCACGCTGTTTACTGGCCGTCACCCTGTGATTGACAAACACATGTGTGAGCCGAGCTCTAAAACTCTAAGTTTTGTAAAGCTGTCAGTAGGAGTGACTCGCACTTTTCCTTGATTTTCACAAGTTCTTATTGGTCAGAGTTAATTGAAAGGTTCATCATCGTTATCAACTTTGTGGACTACAAGATGGGAGGAGTTTCATTTGGAACCTGAGTAGTGGCTGTATTAGTAGCAGCAAAGACCTAGTGACTGAGCAGACTGAGCTAATGGTCATCGGTAGTAAGCATGATGCTGATTGGCTGCTCTCAGGTTTCCATAGCTCTTTATCATTTACACTTATTTCAATACGTGAAATAAATAAACCGCACCGGCCTCATTACACATACAATTTGTTCTACCTGCCACAGACTCCAAATGATTGTTACGACAATTGCATTTGCATCATTTTATTCTCAACCGTCATGCTTTAGAGTCCATCCGAGTCCAACTGCGCCGGTTTACATCCCGATGGCCCATATAAGGTGAAAGTGTCTCCAGGTGTTACTGACAACACTTACTCCACTACAAGGGTCACATTCCATGTAGACAGTCTGAAAAAATTTACTGTGTCAGTCTGGTCTAGGAACAGCGACGGAACACTGTCTCTGTCTCCTACCTCAGCGGAAGTCACTGCATCAAGACTTCGTAAGGCTTCTTAGATTCACTCCCTTTGGTACTGAAGTACATCCTACCTCAATAACTTAGAGTCATTGTCTCTTTCCTATATTCGCAGCTCCATACCTGGCGCCGAAGAGTGTGACACTGCAATCTGAGAACTCAACCTGTGTGAAGCTGACATGGGAGAGTAGAGACTATCCTAACGGAATCACTGGCTATGAGGTAAGTTACCAAGAGTCAGAGTAGAACAGATGTTGAAACTGAATTTTAAGCTACTCTCTCAGGTTTATTCTTTTGAGTGATCAACTCAGTTTAACTGTCTGCATGCCAGAGTACATAAACTGTTTCATATATCCCATATGATGGCTGTTATTGAGATACTGTCATCCAAATACTTATACTTCACGTTAATATTCAAGTAAGCAGAATAAAACTTATAAACAGTAACAGAGTGAGAGGGAGGCAGGGAGGAGGGGAGGGGGAGGCAGGCAGGGAGAGGAGGAGTCAGGGAGGCAGGGGGAAGCAGGGGAGGGGAAAGGGAGGAAGAGAGAGGGGG
>ERZ1740065.2182-NODE-2182-length-12100-cov-12.159153_pt1 | contig 12100 bp, 9 predicted proteins | sample MGYA00581738_ERZ1740065 | MGnify/ENA primary metagenome ERZ1740065 (study PRJEB43018, sample SAMN04849749) | marine metagenome | isolation source: floating plastic debris | place: Pacific Ocean | collected 2008-09-01 | study: EMG produced TPA metagenomics... | reverse complement strand
GAGGGAGAGGGAGGGAGAGGGAGGGAGAGGGAGGGAGAGGGGGCAGAGGTGAAGAGGAAGGAGATGGACAAGGAGACAGAGAATAGTCTATCAACTAGCTGCTTCACAACCCTGCAAATTTTTCTGATTCAACTCATTGGTCAGCTTCCCAACACGTTAATTTAATCTGATGCTTACCTGTTCTTATCAATTGAGAAATATCTCTTTTTATATCAGATAACGCTAATATCCGTTTTGTCATCCTCCTGTTGATTTTCCTGCACGCTCCCGCACATATGCACTCTCATTCCCGCACACTCCAGCTCACACGCACACTCCTGCACGTGCTGATGCACGAATTTCAATGAGAGAATGAAAATATCCCAAATTTCTACCCAGAGTTAAGCGATTTGACCCACCCCGTTACATGATATGATGCAAGTGTATCAATTTATCAACACGTATGCGTGGATAGTTCTTTTGACCTAAAACCAATGATGTTTTTTTGCTTTAGCGGGTGACAATCATGAGGTTCTGGGCGAATTCGGTCCTGACTACAATATGAATACCAGCCTGTGTCTCTACAGCTCTGCAGAGATGAATTCAATGCTCTCTGGACACAGGATGTAAGTGAGACCACAAGTTAGACCCACCATTCTTTCACAATGCTTGAGTTTTTTATGCACCTCTACTGGTTGGTTGGCAAAGGTTCTAATAATACGGCATCGTTAAATTGGCGATAAATTAGCAAAAATTATACAAAAAGCTCCACACATGTTTATAAGAATTCAACACAGTATTACATATCGAATCTTATTCAAATTTCATCTGTAGGTGGTACTATTTTGCGTAGCACTCTCAATGAGATGTGCCAGTTGTAATGGGGCAAAAATTAGACCAATCAGAGCCTTATTTAGCCACACGCAATAGTGATTCTGCATCAAAGCTGGGCCATGCTAGCCATATTTCCATTTGACAGTGTCAGGTAAGGGTTAGCTGTAAATGGCAGAAGTGTCCACACTAGCCATGGCCAGGGAACACAACTTGTAAAAAAATACCCATAAAAATTGGGAGGCTCAAACAGAGATTTTCATAGAACTTTATGGTATGAACGTCTGGCTCAGATACCAGCTGATGACAGTTATGGATTCTCCACAAACTAGGTAGCCGATGAAGTAACATCATGATGAGAAGTGCCGGTGACAATTCCAACATGCTTTGAAGAAATATTTGTTGGCTGCGAGCTAAAAATAGAACGCAATGCGTGCTGTCCTCAACTATCCTATGGAAATAGGGTTAGTGCAGCTCAGCTCTTAGACAAAAATCTATAGTTTATCTAGGTTAAATTTTAGCAGAAAAAAAATTCATGAGATTTTAAACTATATTACCGACTGAATTCTGAAATTCGAAAATGCAGCGGTAACCATGCGTACAGATAATCACCCGGTGAAGCTCCAACGCATATCCAGCAAGTGTTCTCACATGAGCCTGTTTTTAGCAACCACTGTTCATCAAGCAGTATGAAACGCTCGGCTAGAAGGCCACATTAATATTATGATGTACGTAGCCCCCCTTGCTCTCCAGTGACCAATCACAACGTAGCAAAAGAAAGTACTCAACACTAATGAGTATCCCACGTTTTTTGTATCTGCTGCGGGAGAGTACTGAGATAGCGAGGACATGAGAGAGTGGGGTGGGGAGGGGCATAGCAGAGAGGCGGCTGGGAGAGTGAAGACAGCAGAGTAGAAAGGAAGGAGAAAAGGAGCATAGGAGTTAATCAAGAAAGAGCAGAATCGGTCCCCAATCATCAGCATACTTTGCTAATGGTCGAGTAAATTCATGCCAATACATTCCAAAGCTCAGCGAGTGTTTGCAGGCTTGCCACATTGTTGGATCAGTGGGCAGTCGATGCATGGACACCCACTGCACTACTGGCTAGTTGTAGCGAGAAGCCAAGTTGAGGTTAGACAGGACTTCATGCTGCGCGGCGACATGCCCTTTGCTTCAAAAGTCCTCATACCTTCGTTAAATAGGGGTCGCTGTGAGCCAAGCACTTCTGTTTGCCATAGGAAGACAGCATCGTTTGAAGTCAGCTAGTTCATAATCTCATGGTCTGAACGACTTATTTTATTCCCAGATTGTGTGTGAATTCTTCAGGTATTTGTGTGTAGATGAATTACATCGCCAGACCAATGGATACTTATAGCCTTTTAATTACTGAAGGTTGGCCATAATGAAGCGCCCAGGTTGACAGTAACTTTTATTTCCCTCTTTTAGAGAAAACACAACAGTAATTGATTGCGCCTTTGCCTGCCACCTGCTGCCAACTTGTGGGTCATTCCAACTGTCTCTCTATAACACAACTGACTGCCTTTTGATTGATCGGATGGACAGCTGTCCCAATACTACAAGCTATATACCAGGGAATCCTTTTGCCAGAAGGTTTTCCAAGCTGGGTATGTAATTAAAAGACCTATCAAAGTATTCGTTTCATGCTTTTAGCAAACACATATGTTGTCCATTAATATATTTTTTGACCCGAGACCAGTTTGTGAAGAAGACTTTATCCTCTTCTATGGAAACTGTCTGCGGCTGGCTCCACCATCAGATGGTTCAGATATCGCTGTGTTGAGAGATGCAGCTGAACTCAGCATAGTGGCATCGATTTCCATTCTGGAGAACGTGACGATGAATGTCAGCCTGTCCAGACGTAAGTCAAATTCACGCAAGTGAAGCTGTCCGTATTCTGACGCATCTTCAGCTTTAAAGAATGGTATTGTGAGAATGCTTATCTATATGAACAGCGCAGGACATGGCGTAAGGCAACACTAGATTGTTTTGTGATGATATGTTGCTGCAACCATGCCTATTAGAAACAAAATGGTGAAAGTATTTACTTGTACCGTTTCCACTAGTGCATGGAGCATGAATAGAGCAGAAGAACAATCCTAAATTAGATGTTCTGCCACAGTTCCAGAAAAATGAGTCTTCTTTCGTGATTGTACTTCAAAAATGGATAGAGAAGTAATATTGCTTGCTATCGATGTAAAATGCAATGACAGAATGATTCTAATTTCAGGCATGTTTGATGAATGTAATGAGACAAAAGTAGCAGGAATATACCAAGGACCAGACGGTGAAATTTCCTGCCCAGGTATGCTCTCAGATATCTCGCTGCAACTCACAAGATGTCTGATTGTTCCAGAATTTATTTCCTCCACTCCACTAAAATTTCATTTTCATGACGCAATTTTCTTCCTAATTATGAGTTGATACGTTAGAAGCTTTATCACCAGATATTCAATCTTAGTTCAGTACGCTTAGCTACCGACCGTAGAATACAGATTCACCTCTCCAACATGGTTTTGAAAGCGTTCTCTCTCACCTCATATCACCAACCTCTAACGGTTGTTAGATATATTTTGGATTGCTTTTATTCTCAATTATGATAAATGGTATGAAATTTATATCGATGTGATATATTTCTACTTTTTCACAGGTTATGGCTTGTCTTATGTCCTATTCCCCTATGCGTTTGGCTTACCCATGGTCATCTATAACGTATTATCCTCTGATGAGTTTGCTTCTCTGCCACATGACAATCCTAGCAGGTGAGAACTTGGTGTCTTCTGCAACATCTCACTGCTACCACACATAGATGGTACTGTTCAACATAGCCTCGCCGTGTTATCCCAGATAACTTGGCTCCATTTCAAATATCTATGTGAAAAATATGTACGCCACGCTGTATGTGACGCATGCTGTGACACTGCATGTGACAAACACGGCCTTGCTTCTCTTTTCATAAAGCTATGTCTCGATATTGCATAAGATTGCATAAGACAGCTATAACATAATTTTGGTTGCCAATTTTATACCTTTCACTGGATATATAGCACTGCTTACATTGATGAAGTGGTACGTTAGGATGTAAGTACGTACACGTAAGTAACATTGATGTATGTACATGTAGGTTCAACTATACTGAGGAGTTTGCTCAGTTTCTAAGGGAACCAACTGAGATACTCCTGGGAAGCCCTGACCACATTGATTTCATGAGTAACTCTAAGGAGATGTTGATGTTCACCTTAACCTTCTGGATCCGAGTTGACACCTTTAGTCAGGTACTCCCATCATTCCTTACTCTGTATCTCCTGCTACAAGAGTATATGTATCAGGTGACATGGTGTTGTAGCAAATGGTTGTAAATTACAGATTTCCAAGTCTATCATATCAATGGATGGGTTGGTTTCTGTCAAACAAGTGATGGTGAATGAGGTGAGGGGTCTATATGGTATAAATCATACACTTCTAGTGTTACAGCAGTCAGCTTAATACCATGCTCTTCTATTAACAGCATAGCGGAAAAATCATGCTTAGAGTGCACACTGGTGCACCACTTTTAGTCATGACTATCCCAAGACAGCAGTGGGTAAATGTAGAGATCCATGTTACGAAATTTACATCAACGATAACGTAAGTTAAAGTTATCCGCCCTCATTTTATCTCTTGATCAGCAGTGCTCTTCCACCCCATGCCACTAGTAAATGAGATTTGGTACGGCTTTGTGAAGATGCTTAAAAACTTTGTTTCAGATAAGTAAACGTTGTACGTATATTATACCATGAGCAGTAGATTTCTCGTTTTCAACACCCACATTGGCAAACTCCTGAGCCAGGCCGTGTATACATGATTGAAGTGCATACATTTTCTTTTCTGGGATTTAGGAGTACATTGAGGAGGTTTCTGAAACTCATTATTCTTGCATTAACATGGGGAACCTGAGAAAATGATAAGTTGTGTTCTGTTTGAGAGGGGAAAGTATATTTGGCTTTGCTTTCATACCTTTCAGTGTTCTTCATCAAACATATCATCTTTATGGAGTTCACGGAGTTCATGGAGTCTGTGAGTTCATAGAGTTCATGGAGTTCATAGAGTTTGTGGAATTTGTGAAGTTCATGGAGTTCATGGAGTACACCTGTCAGTAACCAGCCTGTGAGGTGTAAAATATGAGAAATTGGAAGTATCTAAATCTTAACGAGAACTCCATCAAGCGTACCAAAGGGCAGTTATCTATGGAATTTCATACATGTGCACCCGCAAATTTGATGTGGAATGTACCAACTGGTCAGTTACAGACACTGAAGATGAGCTCTTGCGGTTGAAATTTAAATAGCAGGCAATTTGCATCTGCGAGAGTGTGCGGGAGTGTGACCTGTGACCTGTGACCTGTGACCTGTGTGCTGACAAAATTAAGAAAAATACAGCTTCTACTTTGTGCAGGAATTGGGCTTCTATCATTCTCCCGTCGATATGTGTACATCAGCAGGTATGGGAACGAGCGCGCATGTGTGAGAGTGTGAGGGAATGAGAGTGAGTGTGCGCGGAAGTGCGCGAGCGCATAGACCGGAGTGTGCACGAAAATCATGACAAGAATGACAAAAATCAGAAATTCCATAGAAAGTTGAAAATACTCCAGAGGTCATATATGTTGACTACAACAGAAAAGAACACATGCTTTCGATTAAACCTATTCTTCTCCAGAAATAACCAAGCTTGAAATTCGGATTAAAACTCAATGGAAATAACAGGAACAGCTGCAACTAATGAAGATATGAAGAGGAATTTTTTATACAGTTTCTTTTTTCTCTCGATGAGGTTAGCGTCACGTCATGTTAGCCTCACGTCATAATAGCGTCACATATTGGCTTTAAGAGCTTTACCAGTAAAATCTCTATAAACGCTACAAATATATTTCTACAGTATTTTAAGCTCAGAGAAAGTCTCTAATACCGCAGGTGGACAACAGAGTACGGTGTGTCAGACATGGCGTCGAGATCCGTTACAACGGGAATACCACTGGTTAGACCGGAGGAGATACAAACATTCCCATTCGATGGTCAGATCTACTGCATCTTTGCTTATGGAGTTCATATGTATACTCCTGCGCCTCCATCCTCAATGGCCGCAGACATCTGCGCTGATATGGGTTACCTACGTATGAGCCTTATCACTCACAGCACTGGATAAGTCATATCTGCTACGTAGTTACTGCAGAAATCCTCTTTGTTGTTTCAGTGCGCACTGATGATGACACTCTGCCACGCAATCTATTAGTTGAAACAAACCGGACAGATTCTGACAATGAAGTCAGGAACTTCATATACAGAGTAAAGAAACTGGAAGGACAACTTATAACTGAGAATGGAATCGATGGTAAGATCGTTAAATGCTGGAAAATAATTTTAATTGCTGACTAAACTAGAACAAATTTGAGTGATGAAAAAAGACAGCATTCGAAATAACAATTGAATTAAATTTAAATTAAATTATATCAAATTGATTAATTAATTGAATTTGAAGAGCAGTTCAGGAAAAGGCAAATCTAATTTAATATAGTGAAATATTGACTGCATTGCGGATAGGATCCTTGTAGATGTAGAAGAGAGCAGAGTCACGCTATGAAATAATAAGATTTACAATAGATTACAGCATGTAGTTCAAGCAATTACTTTACTTTTTCAACATTGGGCACCAGTGCAGATCTAGTTGCAACACAATGCATAATGTGCAATGCGCAGCGCGCAATGCACAGTGCATAATTCTGAGGAAGTTTAACCGATTACAATAGTAATATTACACCAATAACTGTTTATTGCCTATTGAAGATAACAGCGAACTTCATGAGACTGAGTCAGTAGAATACTCATGCGATAAGGAATACGCCCACCTGCAACTACTAAGCCTGGCTGCCAACTTTGGCCATTATATCGATGATGGCACTCTAAGCCAGGTGGCTGCTGACGAGCAGTACACAGCGCATGAGATTCTGGCAGGCAGCACTGCAGCTAAATATGACATCGCCCTGTGCAACGCCAGCATGCTCTGTCAGCTCTACCACTATTCTCTACCAAATACTCAAGGTCAGTAGTGAATATTCTGACAATTACCATCATGATTACTTTTATCATCCTTTTTCCTACATAGTATTATTCCCATTGCTACTATACCACCATTACAATAGCTCAGGGTATGTTTAATGTCAGTATCACTGCTGCTCAATGGGAAATCTTGCTTTTGCATATTTGCGGGCATGTACGTGCGCATATGCACAGAGACACCAACTCGTACCCGCTTGTGCCCACATGTGCCCGCTTGTGCCCACATGTGCCCACATGTGCCATATGCACACATATTGAAGGGTCATTGATAAAAAGCAAGAAATTGTTGTACTTCCTTTTTATTGACCACTGGTGAATTAATTTGAAGAGAAGGGAAAGTGTGTTTACATGACATTTTGTGGAAAGTAAAAGCTTAAAAAATTAAAAGAAACTAAAAAAAAATTATGCTGGTCAAATATGGCGCTTTGCAAAAGGTTGCATTTGTAGAGGAGGTGGTATAGGAAAGGTAGACCCTTTCCCTGTGTCATCCATACTTGAGCATCGCTGTCTCAATATTAGTAAGGCAGAACAATTGAAAGTGCGCACTGCGGAGACATTCAACTCTATTGTTTGCTCTATGCTTGACACCATGATTCATTGGAGTAAAATGTGGCATTATTTGTGTTTCTAGTTTATGCTGTTGTCATTCTCCCATCAATATTTTTTCGTATGTGCCCGCACGTGGTCTCACGAATATGCCCGCGTGTGGAGCACATGAGAGCACATGCCTGTATGTGTGTGCATGTGCCATATGTACACATATCGACAGGGAATGACAAGAGCCCTAGTTTGAATATTACCAGAAAGTATCTAAGTTATTGATTTAGTAGTAATGACACTATAAGGTTGCTGGTGAATATAGTGTGATAAATTAATTTTAATAACTGTTTCAGTGCTGAAGATTTTCACAGTCCCTGAAGGTGCGGTAGTGAAAAAGCGAGTCATCTGAAATTTCTATTAACTTAGACAAACTTGATTCTAGGCAATGAGTCATAAATTGCTAGTACCGTTCCTTGAACTCAGCGCATGGGATGTTGGAATATAGGACTGAAGTGTTGCTATTGGTATTTTAATGTTCATCTGCAATTTATGGGCTTCACGCTGCTGATATGAGCTTCTGTATAACTCCTCCTTAGCTTTAGATGGCCATAACCCATCGCTCCACAGAGTTAAATAACTAGGTCAGGTGTTTAAATTTCGTCATGACAATGGTAACACAGCTAGCCTTGTTTCCTTTCGCATATTTTCTCATCGTTTTCTAGCCGTAGTTGAAAGTATACAGTTACCAGCTGATGCCGAGGACGAGATCCTAATTATCACTAGATATCAAAGGAGAGCCATGTCCGCATGGTCTGATTGGTCAACTGACACCAACAACTCGGCACAGATCAAGTTTCAGCGACAGCGATACTGTAAACTGAACGCAACAGAATGTCCGTGCAGCATTGGTGTAGAGAGCCAGGTATTTGTGACAGATATCTTTGTTTTATAAGTCATGCACCTGTACCTGTATCTGTACCTGTACAATGATGTGCGTGTATTTTGTCTGTCAATAGAAGAAGAATCAATCTAAATTTTCTCTAATACCGACAACTACTATCAAATATCCATTTGTTTTCAGTACCTTTCCGTATACTATTCCTACTCTTTCTGACTTCCATTTGTTATAACCTTGCTCTTCCAGAGTAGTTTAGAGTGTTAAATGCAGTTTTTTTAATTCCTCATTGATGTATGTGCATGTGGGCACAAGTGAGCATGTGCGGGCATGTGTGTGCATATGTGCGAGCATGTAGGAGAGGGCACATGAGGGTATGTGCGTGCAGGGGATGCGCATGAATATGTTTGGGCATGTTAACAGGAAATTCACAAAAGCCTAGAATAAATACTTTTCAAATTATGGAGCACCAAGAACGTTACAAGGCTTCCAGAATTTCAGCTCATTAGGCATTATCGGAGCTACGAACGTTCCAGGACGCTGAGCGCAAAAGCTAGCTATTACGGTAATAAATAGTGAACGTGCCGTGAACGCTTTGTTTGGCGTTCTCGTTGAGCTATTTGATACGCGGCTAGGAATTGTCACGTGTGACGCCAGTAGAAAAACACACTTTGTAATTCCTACGTCTATGAAACGATGCTGTCTAGCTAAACAGCATTCGGTAAACATTCACGTGCTACGCACGGCGAGTGGACGCGTCTGTAACTCCAAAAATTCCTATTGAGCCCAATGAGTTGATTTAGCTACATTGTGCAATTCTCAGCTCACTAATCCTCATTGTATTTCAGGAGTACACTTTCAACCTCACCTCTCAGTGTAACTGCAGTAGTGGAATGTCACATACCACCATTTTCAATTTCGAATTCTCTGGCCCGATGGATGACAACAGTACTGCACCAGCTCCTCCTTCGCTTCACCTGGTGGAGGAAGATTGCATGGAGTACTGCCCTCATGTTTTAAATGAGACATATTGCGATTGCGAGACGGCAATGGTGTTTCAGGAGACATCATGTGCCTCATCAGCTGAGTACCAGGTAAGCTCACCATCTCCTGCTAGCCTCAAGCAGTGCTGCCAACTCTAAGATGGTAATTGTAGTTTTATTAAGGTTTCAATTTCATCAGACATCGAATTCACCAAAATAGGTCATTAAATGATCTCTATTGCAACTCAGTGTTAACTGCGAATGTAGTATGTTCATTCAATTTTTCTATCATTACTTATATCTAAAATTTTAGATTGGAGAATGATCTGAAATCCCTGACCATTTTAAGGATGGGTTCAAGCTATTGGGGTCATACATGACAAGTTGTAGGACCAGAGATACTGGAGACTCAGTTTTTCTGAATTTTTGTGAATTTTCGTAAACTTTGAGAAGCTGTAGCTCAAAATCCCTACCTCCTGCAGCTAAGATCTAGCCATATTTGAGCTTAGCTCAGCAAGATCTAACCAATAAGCCACAGGAAAACATTAGGGAACCGATAATAGCAATTTCAGTTCAAAATTTGGACTGGGAAAATATGGAAGCCTCCCGGTAAATACAGGAGACTTGTCATGTGTGATTGGGGTACTCAGCTCATCCATTGACCATCTCTTTGCCTGTTTCCCAGTAGGCATTTCTACTTAGCGAAGTGACTGAGTATTAGCTCTATGAGCTCTATAATGTTATATGAAGTCTATCAATGATAAATAATGTAGATTAATTATGACTTGTGGAAAACACTAAAAAGTTTCCTGTTTTCAACATGAAAAATGTTTTACCTATGGTTAAAAATCCGCAAACTTATCTTGCAAGCATTTAGGCAGCAGAAGGTTAGTACCTGAACACATGAGCAGGAATGTGATCAGATTGAAGAACTTTGGGTGAGTAATATAAAACCATCGTTTATTGAAGGCTGCTTTACATGAAAGCCAGCCTGTGGAGATACTGGGGGGCTGTGAAGTTGAAGTGCTGGAGGTGAGCATGACGACGATGTCATGTAGCAGTGAGTGTCCCTTACAGGAGTGGCCTTACCAATCGTGCAACTGCAGCAACTTCTCTGGGGTACTGCATCAGAACTCCATAATTCAATGATCAGATACTTTGAACCTCTTCTGTATCAATAATTACGTTACAGGTGTTCAGCGGGGAGTGTAACTTCACAACCAATAGTTCTATGGAGCTGAGGAATGTGCTCTGCAATGAAACTGGATCATTAACTGAAACTCGATCGGAAAACTGCAGAACTGCCTGCTTAACATTGTTTGAAATTGAAACTTGCTGCTCTGAAGGGAGTCCTGAGGATACAAGGTCGGATGTTCTACTCTATCTCACGCTGCTCAACTTGCAGGTTCATGATCTTAAGTGCAGAAACCTCTTATCTCTCTCTTCTTCAGAGTTTGTACTGGGGTGCAAACACCACCCACTCTCGGCATGCAAGGAGTTCAGTTTACAAACACAGAATGTCAGGCATCCTGTGACCTCGATTGTCTGAAGAAATTCACGTGCTTCTGTTCCAACGGCGTTGGTAACCTACAAGTCAAAATACAAGGAGAACCAGTATGGAAATATCAACACATCTACGATTGATTTCTGATATACTTGCAATCGGTTACGGTGATCTCTCATCAATTTTCAGGTTGGAGCTGCAGCGTACGAGAAGGAACAGTGTGACCAAGCCTGCAAACTGTAAGTGTTACTCCAGTCTCTACTCACAGAAAAACTCTGAGATCATTGAAAACACTTTTTTTGTGACATAAGACAAGCAAAACTGCCTTTTTTCATTCTCCCATCAATACGCGTGCACGCAGCATGTGCAGTAGTGGGACCGCACGTGCCAGAGTGTATACGCCTGAGTGGGAGTGGGACCGCATGTGCCAGAGTAAGTGGGAGTGCACGCACATGTGTGGGGATGTATGCAAAAATTGACAGGAGAAGGACAAAAGCCACAAAACTAGCGATAAATTTGTTAATAAATAGCTTAAAAGCAGGTGTAATAGGGATAGTGGTGTCTAATGTCTTCAAAAACAAGAAATTGTAAAAATACTTACAGCTTATCGAAGAGTAACTGAACAACTCTTCAGGAATTATTCAGTGATCATGCTAGAACTTTTGGGTTGGGAAACAGACAATTACTTGTTCACTACTTTGTCTCATCACGAACTGCAGTTCCAAATATGAGAACTGTTGTAGACACTATTTTCAGGCAATGCTACATTCAGAGAGCAAATATTTATTCACTTCAGATAAAAGGATCACGCAACCCAAAAGTAACTAGTTTACCATCACACATGTGAGAACCAGAGCTTAAATTCAGGAGGAACTAGTAAGAACATAGTTCCTGTACAAAAATTACAGCCACATCTAGAGGGAACGCTCGTTCTCTTTAAAACCCCATAGGCCACAATATTTTCCGCAAAGAATTTCAACATCAGGTGCTTTCTGCTCAGCTTCATCTGTTTGTAGAAACTGCAGTAGTTGGTTGTCTGACTGTCATATGTGAATAAAGCTTTTCCTTATTTCAGCAGTATCTTAGTGTGGACTGACTATGCATGGCAATCAGCTTGACACCATTATCAAAGGACACTAGAGTTCCCTTATAAAGAAAATTACAATTTAAGCGCTGGCGACCCCCAAAAAGCCCCCAGAGGGGTGGAGGAAGGGGTAAAAGGTTAAAAAAAATAAATATAAAAAACAAAAAACGGAAA
>ERZ1740065.2181-NODE-2181-length-12109-cov-12.204828_pt1 | contig 12109 bp, 18 predicted proteins | sample MGYA00581738_ERZ1740065 | MGnify/ENA primary metagenome ERZ1740065 (study PRJEB43018, sample SAMN04849749) | marine metagenome | isolation source: floating plastic debris | place: Pacific Ocean | collected 2008-09-01 | study: EMG produced TPA metagenomics... | reverse complement strand
GGGGGGGGAGTCAGTGATGTACTGATGATTTATCAAATTATGTATTAGTGATAACATAAGCTGTTCTCAAACAAACGACATAGAAACTGCTTGGCACGTGCTGTAAATCACAACGGCGGACGGATGATGCTGCTGAGACGTCCGATTGGTCACTGTCTGCTACATCTGTGTAACTATGAGGTTCGGTAAACCGTATGTCACCATGTTATAGCAGTGCCTCTTCTTCACCTTCTCCTCCTCCTCCTCCTCCTCCTGGAGCTCCATGCTCTCCGATACGTCTGGCTCCTCTTGTGCATCTGCTTCATTGACATCTATAATTTATGAACAAGATAAATATATAACAATAACAATAACAACAAAAAATAATAATCATGATCATAATGATAAAGATACAAATACGACTAATTATGACGAATATTGAGAGGCAGATAATGAGGGACCAAAAGATGAACACAGCAGACTTCCTTATAGTTAAATATGAATTGCAGCAAGTTGATAGCCAGCAGGCGTAGGAAAATAAAAAAAATGGATGAAAGAACAAGCGAGGCATAAACTGAAAGAATGAATTAGTGCGGAAGCAGTATAATGAATGAACTGCAGAAAAGTTCAACAATCAGGGAGGCTCAGAAGATGACAGACACAGTTGCTATGACGATTTCGCCTATCGGCCAATGCGCAATGTCAGCTGTGAGAGATACGCTAGCCATGTTGTGAGCAGATGATAGGAAGCAGAGAATGGCAGAGACAATCGACTCTACACTAAACAAACCTTTCTTCCGCCTTTTTTGTCGGCTAGATATTTTTTTGCCTGTAATACGCTTGGGCGTTTTGAAAACTTGATACAGAAGTAGTGTGGAGGAGAGACAAGCGAGAAACGATTGCGGACCTTTGGTATCTTTACTGTCTGCACCTGCCTTCGCCATCTCCTTCTCTCTCTCAATTCTTTCCAGCTCCGCCTTTTCAGCGTCGTCTAACACCTTCCTCAGAGCAGGATTGCAGAGGAGCCTTCCAACAGCGCCGGTGGATTTGCCTTTCTCCAAGAGATCTTTGAAAGGAAAGCCATTCTATCAGTATCCCACTCGTTGCAACCATATTCGGCCTGGGTGTGCAATCATACATATTGTAGTAAGAGACATCACCTTTAAACGTGTGCTGGATGTTGACAGAGTTGTCAGGCAGTGTACAGTGCCACTGATTGGACATGATACACTTCACACCAGCCAATGAGAGCATCTGCGTTGTATACAACGGTGTCTCCAACTTCAGCTCCGATTGTCTGTGAAAAAAGCAAAAATTTGACTAGGTGATTCCGCACGACTATTGGTGATGACTAGGAGGGGCTCACTTTTTGAGGACGTTGTTGACGGATCTACGAGTGAAGCTCTTGCCCGTCTGACAGAGATCATATAGCAGACACATCATACACTCAGGCAGATCGAGCGATATCAGCTTCTCCGGCGATATGTAGGACAACAGATGTTCAAACCCATAGAACATGAAGGAGCTGCCCTCCGTCAGGTATGTCTCCCACTCAGAGATACTGTCAGTGAAAGGGTATTACATCACAGCTGACACGGCAGCATTGGCAACAGGTAGAGTGTTGGTAGATGATTACCTCGGCTCATGGTCAAGGTGAGTGATGCCGAGCCAGCGAGTAGTGAACTGCTGGCTGTACTTGTTGAATAGAGAGTCGAATACCTTCATCGGGCTGTCATCGTCTGGAAGAGACAGTAACATGATGTCACTCATGTGACAACGGATCCGTATGTCTATAGATCAGAATCTCACTTACCCTCCTCCACGACGTCGCCGTAAGGATCCACCATGAACTTGATGTTGTTGGTATCGACGCCCGCGTAGTTAGGCGGTATCGGACGATCGAGCGGTATGTACTTTGCTTGTTTCCTGTTAGCATCACGAGCACCTGGTATGCGAGAGGGGATCGCCGCCTTCGCCTGCTGCTTAGCCTTCAGTTCCTCGGCTGATAGAGGAAGGAAATGATTTGAGGGTCAGGCTGGTGTTAGAAACTGGGAGTTGATGAGATGAAAGACTTACGGGTGAGCTGCTCCTCGAAGAAGCGATGATAGAGCATTTGAAGTGACAGATCGCGACTCATTGACAGGATGTGATGCGATTCAAACATGTCTAACGCCTCTAGAGGGAGCTCCAACAGTGAGCTGTCAGCAAGCAGCACGACTGTGTCTGGCGTCTCTGGAGGAGCAGTGGCGTTCTTATCCTTCTTGCCATCCAGGTTAACTGTTGAGCTGGTCGGAGGCCTACAGTCAAAGGAACAAATAACGAATACTACATTCAAAAAGAAAAAAAGTAGAGTGAATATTTGTGCCGGAAGGCTTGTGCGCTTTGAAGACAAAATCAGAAGAGCTTCTCTGAAAATATACAGGCAGATGAGTAGAGGTTGACAGGAAGAGGAAATGTGTGATGCAGCAGAGAAAGCATAGAAAACCAGACTTCGATACCAACTTGTATGCATTATACAGCCTACTCCGACGACGTGACGGCATGCTAACTTGCTGCATCCTACAACACTATCTGACATGAGAAGTGGTAGCCTAGGAACTGATCTAACCTTGACCCTTTGGTTAGTAATAGCTGGCTACTAGTTAACAACAAAATATAGCCTGCGTACCTTAGGTCCAAGTCGAGGAGTTTAGCCAACGGCCCAACGTATTCTTCCATGCCGGCGAGAATCTTGTCAAACTGTCCTTGGAGCTCAGACTCATCTTCCTCTTCATTCAAGTCGTCGAGCTATCAGAAACAGTCCATGTAACACAACACGACGAGAGTATCAACATGAGAGAGGAAATATGCAGAAGATGAAGAAGGAAACGTTTCTTATCATTGCGAAGACTGACGCCTTAGATAGAAGAGGAGAAGTTGGACTAGAAGTCACATGCAAAAGGATTTTACGGCATACAGGACAAAATCTATGAGGGTACAACTAGTTTACCTTCCTGACTCGCCGACGAAGGTGCTAGAAAATTGCCACTATCAGTAACGCCGAGAATAAATGGAAATAGAGGAGCGAGACTGAGATGTGGTTGGAGCAGTCATACCGGTACAGCTTCCTGCCCGATATCTGCGAGCATCCGCTCCTGCTGCTTCAGGATGGTCCGCTGGTACTCCTGCTTCAGCAGGATTGTCATCACTTCGAACCGGTGATCGCGCATCGCTTCAATCATGTTATCTAACTTCGCGGGATCCACCTCTATCCTCTCCACCTTGAAGTATGGGAGAAATATGACTATGCGTTTGAAACTTATGTCAAGGACTATCTGGTTAGCCAATGGGATGGCTACCTTGGCCTTTGATATGGAGACCGGAGCAGGAGCTTTGGCTTTGTCCACTTTTTTGGCTGCTGCCTCAGGACGGTCCAGTAGCGCTCCGTAAAGATATCGTCTGTAAAAAAAGACCTTAAGGGTAGTAGAGAAAGACAGCAGGCAAAGGAAACCACCTCAGTACACAGTCTTTAATTTACCTGCATGGCGAATGCTGCATGATGACAACCTGCCAGTTCGTAGGGAGCTCTCTGATAAGCTCCAGGTGTTGTGGCAGGATAGACAGTTTCTGCCAAGCCTGACCCTGCTGAAGCAGGCGTCTGACGTCTGCATAGAGCGGGCTGGCTGTAAGGTTCGTCGTCACACTGTCCTTCACTATCCACTTGTGCAGCTTAACCATGGCTGCCTTCTGAGAGGTCATGGGATCTTTGTAGATGTTTGTCATCAAGCTCTCCAGGTCTAGGGAAGCGCAGCAGCTCTGTGAGCAGAGAAAATGATAGTACTCATTCGATGGACATAGTAATGGTGGCAGCACTGGTGAGGATATCAGCAGCATCACGGGCTAGGGTTCACATCAAGGAATAGTTACTTCCCAATGCTACATGACATGTGGACAAAATTAAAACCATATATGACTCTAGGAAGATCTCTGTATCTCCTGTACTCTTCGTGACAATAGAATTTTCTCTTCTCGGTGCCGGTGGCATTAGCCCCTATTCTATGATCTTTCATAGTAAAAGACCGTAGTTTAGAGTTCAGAGAGGAGTTCTCAGGTTTCACCTGATAAAGTGCCAAGTATTGGCAGCTACTGCCGGTATCAAACTGGCCATAGCACTCAGTCAGCTCGTAGGAAATCATTTTAGCCTTGTCTATCAGCTGGTGATGCAGGCTTAGCTGTAAGCCCTGACCAAGAAGTTCTACAAGACAAAGAATGAATGAGAACTGTACAGGTCTGTGCCATAGTAGTGCAAATATAGGTTCAAAGACTACAGTTTAATGCACTAGCTCCTTGTAAAGGCTACCTCATATATACCATCAAGCTGTTGGCTAAACCTGGTCATTTCTAAAAGGCTCACTGGCGTCCAAATTGTTGTGAAGAGCTGCTAATGGCTTTTCAAAGCACACAGCTCTATGTGTACTGGACTAGACCATAGACCACTTACCGGTGGCTTGGGACAGCTGAGATATGGACTCAGTCTCGTTGTCAATGATGGAGCTGATCTCAGCGAGCTGCCTTTGGTAGTCCCTCGACTCCATGTCAATCTCGTCCGCTGCTACTTCCTCTTTCTCTGTGTCCTCCAGATCGTTCACCTCCTCGGTGCTTGCCATCAATGTCTTTATCAGCTGCGTCACCATCTGACACACAGACAGACATTGACAGGTGATAAACCAGAGCAGTCGGTCAGGAGAGGGCAGTGAGGCAATTCCTGCTTCTTTTTCCAAAGAAACTAAAGTTTGGAACTAAAATGCTATTCTAATAAACAAGGATGATAATGTTATATCGTTTTGTGCCGTCAGTTACACATTGGTTTCGTGCTTTCATGCCGTATTTTGAGACAATTACAGCAGAATGTGTTCCTAAGATCACCATATGTCTCCCAACAACATAATACAACACAGTAATAAAATGCAATACAACATACCCCATACCATGCAACAATACAACATTATGCAATGAAGTATTTGGGAGTTGTCACCTCTTGATCAACCTGCCACCTATCCGCGGAGTCCATGTTTGTGTAGAGAGAGATGAGTCGGAGGCATCGGCCGCCGCAGTAGAGCGCCTCAACTTTCAGCGACGGGATATTAGAGCAGAGGTGGAAGCAGCCAGTGATGGTAGAGATGACAGTCTGTGATACTGTCGCTGTCAGCTGCCTCCATAGCCGCTCGGCGTCGCTGTACTCCGGGGTCATTCTTATCACGTCTTCCACTATCTACACAACAGCATCATCGGTTGAAATGAAACTGAAGGATAGACTAGTAAAAATACTTGTGAAAACTCAGTCAACTTATGAGTGGAAGGACAAGCAGCAAGATGCAGAGTTTCCGGTTTCGCAAAGGCAATTTCCTAACGCTAATAATTTTTAATTTTGGCGCGGGCTAGCTGTATAAGCATCACATTGTGTCACATACCTTTTGAACGTGACCTTTTGTCTTCTCAAGGTCGTGTTGAGTCTTCTCTTCTTTAACATGAGACTCAAAAATCTGCAGCATGACTTTAGCCAGGGTTAGTTGCACGTTCATGTACTCCCGTTGAACAGGCAGGCTGACCTTGGGAAGGTCGCAGGGAAGGAGGGACGAGAGCGCGTGGAATGTGACCTCACTGGAAGCTTGACAAGCCTCTATCAGTATGTTGTAGGCCTATGAAAGTAAGACATACTGTAATCATAGACATGTTAGCAGTAATCAAACTATAGTGTTTTTCTCAGATCAGCAGCAGTTTGAATAATAACGTTTCTACGTTTACTTTTTAGCAATTTCGTATGAGTTTGAATGTAATACAAAGAGCCATAAAAAATGTGGCATCAACTTTGATAGCATTCGGTTGGCTCGCTACTAATATTATTATCATCATCATTATTATAATAATAATTATCATTGTTATCATTACTACTACGATTATTAATATTATTGTTATTATCATTACTATTACCATTAATATCATTATTTATTATGTTTACAATCTATAGATGGATGTCTGGATGATGTGAGCAGTATATAGCACAGGGAGGGGTAGATTGATTGAGTTACTTTGATGAGCAGCTCATGTTTGAGGTCGATATCGTCATGCGTCTGATCGGCGATTAGACTCCAGGTGGAGCCGACTTCTCTGTAAACCTCGACAGCCTCTCTCACATAGTTGTACTCCAGCAACCTGTCTCCAGCTTCCTTCCATTTCTAGGACACATGAAGGCACGTCATACACATTGACATTGACATTAATATTGGCGATGTGAATGGTCTGTCAATGACTACACATATCTTACGTCTAGAGCATTAGTGGCTGCTTTCAGGTACCGCGGCTTCAGAATTTCCTTCAAATGTGCCGTCTGCTGCAATGCTTTAATCCTTGCCAACCTAAAATACAAAAATGTAAAGTCACAAGCTATAAAACGGAGAGCTGATATGACATATGAATATACTTTGCTTCAAGCTGGCCCGTGACGAATCCATTTGTTGACATTTCTGATGGGCGTCGTTTGAACACTTCTCTGAACATGTTGAGTGCGTTGACGCAAGTGTTGATAGCCTTCTGCGTGGATTGTTTGAGGCTGGAGTCATTCTTCTGGCAGTCTATGACGATATTCAGAGTGTTGAACCAGTAAATCTCGTCCGCAGAGCCGATCAGATTCTGAGACTCGAGGATCATCTTGGTGGCCTGACTATACTGGCACTCCTGCAATCACAACTACCCGCTGTCAAACCAGTCTGGCACTAACGGGTGGTTGGTGGGAGACAGATAGAGCAGTTCACAGTAAGTGGGAGACAGGTGTTACCTGGGAGGCAAGCCGAGCCAGCAAGTACAGGATCTGTCCCTGCAGATCCGTCTCATTGAACTCTCTGGCTGAAATGAGGGAGGCGTGGAGGTACTGCCGCGCTGGTTGGTTCAGTCCCTGCATCACAGATAAGAATAAGACGATTAGGAACTTAGCCTACAGCTGATACGCGTACTCTATGACTAGGAACCTAGTCTACAGCTGATACGCATGCTCTATGACTGCTAACCAGTAGTACAGTATGTGAGGCAGTAAAATCAAGAGATGAGAGAACTAGCTTATATTAATATTAGGGCAGGACTACACTACACCTAAGACAGTAAAGTCGTCAACATGCATAAAGATTGTGGTGCCATTTTAGTCACTTGTGTTGGAGACTTTGATGGGCAGAAATTAAGAATATTCTTTTGAAAGATATTGCACAACAGGAAGCGCAGTCGGTTTATGGACTCAGCTGAGTTGTAGTGAGGCGCATTGGTATATGTGCGCCTCACTACAACTCGTAGTAATAGTGATAGTGCGCCTATACGTATTGGTATTATAATCAGCTTTGGTATTGGTATTAGTAAGTCGGGATTTGCATTGGAATTTGTAATGGAATTCATGTTGGTATTAGTATATCGGTATTTGTATTGGAATTTGTAATGGAGTTTGTATTGGTATTAGTGTATCGGTATTTGTATTGGTATTAGTGTATTGGTATTTGTATTGGTACTGGTATTGGTATTGGTTAGTACATACTTACCAGCCTGATCAGTACAGAAGCCGTCTGAGTCCAGACCTGTCGCAGGCTGAGTGAGCTGAGACGCTCCCCAAGGTGGGGAGTACCGGTTGTCTCCTCATCCTATGAAGTCACAACACAGTAATCATCTTTGACAGACAGGTACAGGTGCACTGAGAACGCTGTGAGCTACGTACACCCTTAGGTTTGGCCAGCTCAGTGGGCAACATGCCATCTCCTGCCAGCTTCTCATCCTCCAGCAGCTCTTGGAGGGACGCCTGAATTCGCTTCTCCTCCATCTCAACCTAATGGAGCAGCGGTTGTCGTGAAACAAAAGCCACTATGATCTACTGCTAACTAACGACTGAGGGAGTAGGAGGACCTGGTGCTGTTTCTCTTTAAAGATGGCCATATCCACCCAGGACGAGGCCAGGTCCATGTCAACTGGTACGATGCGGCTGACGAGCTTCTCATGGAACTTGACTCCGTTGAGCAGGTTCAACTCCAAACAGATCTCCAATGACCTATGAATGATCTTGAACCCATGAAATTTACCCGTGGCTAGCAATGACACTGATACTAGTACTATCACTATTACTGTACTACTACTAGCCATGACATCAATCCCAGTACTGTCACTATTACTACCAGTAGTACTAGCCATGGCACTGACGCATGGATAGCAATGACCTACGGATGGCCTTGAACCCATGATACTGACCCCTGGCTAGCAACGACAGTAATCCTAGTACTACCACCATGGCTACCGCTACTGGCATTAGGTACTTACCTGATGTGAATCAGGATGTTGTAGGCATGGCTCTTGGTCAATGATCTGGACATGAGGTCTTGAAAGGCGAGGACAGGTAGACACAGGTGGTTGTAGCCGGCAGCTCTCATCAGGTCGATAAGACGGTCCAGCATGCTCAGCAGCAAGCTCTGACACATGACAAGAGACACATAAAGACTGTACGCACAATATTACTTCGACCATACAGTGAAGACTGATATCTTACAGGTTTGGTGATGGTGCTGCTGTTAACAGCAGCGTCCCTCATCAACGCGTGCTCGGAGGCATTGACCACCTCATCCGGGGCATCATACGTGCTCCACTCCTCGACAGAACCTGGCAGGTGATCCAGTGGCCCCTTCCTCTTTGGTTTATCTTTGGCCTACAGTAAGACAGGTGTGTTTTAGCAACAGGAACCCCCCCTGACTCATACAGCTTTTGGCTCAGAAAGATGGAGACTTTGACCACCCAAGTCACAACCGCACTGTTAGCCAATCATATTGGTCGATTTTTGTTATCTACGATTTGATTGGGTGATTTTTGAGTTCTACAGCGCCACATTAGACATTGTGGCTAAGATCTCCAAGAAAAGACAGATAAATAAAACTGAGGGTGCAAAGGGACATTGGATGAGAGATCACTGTGACTGATGACAGATAGTTTTTGCTCTTAGTAGCGAAGAATTGGTGAATTATTGTTACCGCATTCTCATCGGTAACACCTTGGTCCATATCCTGAACATAGGAGACAATACTGAAAATACTGCGACTGCCTAACAATGTCTAGCTCTAGAGTTGTAAATTGATAGGTAGCATAAAATAACAGCCAAACGCCAAACTGCTGATACCTTCGATTTAGAAACCTTGCGCTGTAATAGGGTATGGAATTCTGACAATTAGTAACAGAGAATGCTGTAATACAAATCAAAGAAACTTCCATCTGCGTCGTTATTTGTTTCATGCTCCATCAAGAGAAGACAACTCTAGGTACATGCAGAAGAATAAGGCGGTTTGGTGGAGAATATTGACTATTGAATGAGAGAGAACATACAGCAGATGCCTCCTTGTCTTTGCCCTTTCCTCCCTTTTTGGCAGATTTTCCTGTCTCGGCAGCAGTGGCAGCAAGTTTGGCGATTTCTTTAATCACTGGAGTGATCACAGACATCATGAGCTGTGTGAGATAAATCGAAATAAATTATACTTCCTATATACAGTCACTGGGATACAATAATTGCAGTATTACAGTAGGTGCGGTTGTATTGCAGTATTACAGTAGGTGCGGTTTACCAGGTGGCGACGCCCACTTACCTGCCACATGCGGGTCAGATAGCCGTAGGCTGAGAAACAGTGATTGATGAACGACGGATGACCTTGACCGGCTATTGAAGCAGCCATGGTGCTTATACGCACGAGATACTCGAGTTGCTTCATGTCACACAGATCAGTGATCTTGAGGTCCTCTGCCTCGACCTTTAACCCTAGCGACAAGGAGAGAGGGCTCAAATCGTGAGAAATCAGAGAAAACGGCTGATATTGGACATTTGTATAAAGTAGCCCAATTGCAAAAATTCTCAATGCACAAAAATATTACATCTTCCAGTATATAGCTCAGCTTCCATCATTCCAGCACTGGTGAAAATGTGAGGACTGATAAATAACCACTGTGACCTATTAAACTGACCTATTTCAGCCTTGCGCTCCACAGGAATGTAGTCTTCTTCCTTGATATCAGCGGTCTCGGCTTCTTTGCTGTTCTTACCCGCTGACTTTTTGCTGCCAGTTGATTTAGCGCGGGAGTCGTCCTTCTTGTCACCGGCCTTAGATTTCTTACCAGCCTTATCTACCAATTTAAGTTTATCTATTAATTTTAATATAGCTAGCTGTTATTCATTCATTCACTAGGAACTAATGATAATCAACACAACAGTAACATTGAGAAAAATGTAACCTTTGCTTTCCGTCTTTTTATCATCCTTCTTTGCATCTTTCTTGTCATCCTTGCCTTTCTTAGGCTCATCTGCTTTCACATCCTTCTTCTTCTTCATATTCGTAGGGGATTTCCCCCTCTTTCCTCCACGCTTGTCTCCTTTTGTCACTGTCAATGTAAAGGAGAGCATTCATGACAAAACAAACATAATGGATCCGACTGAGAAGAAGAACATTGAGATACTGGGGAACTGCATTTGATAGCGACGGAGACGTTGGCGCTTTCTTCAAACGCATCAAAGAATCAATATGATAGTGATATAATGATATCGATCCCAAGAATGGGAGGACAACTCCTATATAAAGTATAATGGGCATAACTTCTATTGCGACAATTAATTGGTCGTCATTTTGTTACGATGAGACCGCCACTACCAAATCTAGTTCTGCCATATCATTAGTAGAGGAGACTGTTGGATCCTGATTTGGTGATACAGAAGAAACAGTGACAGAGGGAGGATACAGACCAGGTCGTGATTCTGCGGTTTTCTTCATATTCAGCAGAAGATCGCTAGCCCAGTCTAGTATGTCGAGAGTATCATCCAACGAGAAATCGTTAACTTTCAGCCACTGAGCGTACTCAATCAGATAGTCGACTCTCTGGTAAACGCCGTCCACTTTCTACAACAGCAAGTTGTATGATATGAGGCCCCTGATTGGCAATATCCAGCCAATCAGGTGTCTCGATAGACTCCAGTAGCCGTACCATGAGAGCTTCGATGGCATTCTGGTAGCAGGTGAGCTGGTCGCTGCTCTCCTTAGAGAAGAGAGCCAACTTGTGCCACATCTGTGAGAACTGTGATTCGCTCTCGTTTCTGAACTTCTGTATGTCCAGCGATACGTTGTGACCTAGCTTAGCCTTCACCATCACGCGGTGCTTAAACAGCAGCCTGTAAAAGATGTGATACATAAGCATGACCTATATATATGACCTATATATCCGATGCCATTATATAAAATATACATGTATTTCACACAAGTAATACATCTAATACTAATCGTTGCAGCTGGTACACAGTATGACCTATATATATGACCTATATAGCTAATACCATTACATACAATATAGCTAACACAAAACAATACAACGCTATACTAAGTTCGATGTACATAACACCATCATACTTGAATGAATAACATCAGTACATCTAATACCGATAAATTAATAACAATGTTAACATGAAAACCAATACAAGCAATGTACAGTGACATCAACACTATACTGCTACACAGCTTCTCTATCTATTAACAGTGAAATAATTTAGACTCACAGTCGATGTTTGGTTCTTGGCATAGACGAGATGGCGACGTCCATCAACTTGAGTCCCTCCTCCCAATCATTCTGATCGGCGTAAACTTGGAAGAGTACACCATACATGGCTGCTTGAAGGGCAAGGTCATCTTCTCTGTCATCTAGAGTCTTGCTAGCCGGCGGATCAGTGGCTAGATCAGTGGCAATGTCCTCCTCACCAGTTGCAGTAGCGGCCGGTGCTGTTACTAGTGCTGCTGCTTCGGTGGGATTCTCATCATCTTCTGCCTTCTGTAACCTCTCGGCTTCCTACATGAAACAACACAACCAATCAAATTGCTTCAAGCCATCGACATAACTGGGTTACAATCTTTCGAGATTGTTGATTGGTTGGTTGGCAATCAGGTGGCTAAAAGAATGGGCAAGCCATTACTTTACGTATAACAATTGGCCAGTAGAACGACATTTCATGCAAGAAACAGCCTTTAAAACAAGAAACTTTAGAGAGAGAGAGAAAGAGAGAGAGAGAGAGAGAGAGAGAGAGAGAGAGAGAGGGGGAGGGGGAGGGGGG
>ERZ1740065.2180-NODE-2180-length-12111-cov-11.316357_pt1 | contig 12111 bp, 6 predicted proteins | sample MGYA00581738_ERZ1740065 | MGnify/ENA primary metagenome ERZ1740065 (study PRJEB43018, sample SAMN04849749) | marine metagenome | isolation source: floating plastic debris | place: Pacific Ocean | collected 2008-09-01 | study: EMG produced TPA metagenomics... | reverse complement strand
ATTTAGAGGATGTGAACACAATGAGTGGGGTGGCTGCAGATATAAACATGTGGAGCTTTGCTATGTCAGACGACGAGATTGAATCTCTGTACTCCTTCTTCCCCAGAGGAAATGTGATGAACGAAGATACAATCAGAATCGCTGGGACATTGACCCAGACTCTGATTAGTGTGCCAAAGTCCGTTCTACCAGGTAGAGTATCTATTCAAGCAACAAAGTTGACCGATTTACTTCCTGACCAATTGAACTTATGAATAGTTGCCTTCCTAACCAGCTGACCATCATGACAAATTGACTTCCGACCAATTTTCCGATTGCCCGGTCAGCTGTCTTATCTATTGACCTATAGATCTATTGACTTATCCACTTCTTGACCATTTGACCTTCTTACTGAATGAATTATTGACCAAATGACCTTTCGATTTATTGGCGTATCAACTTCTTCTCGTGCTTCAACTGTTGGCATTGCACTATTGGATCACATTTGAATCATCAGAGAACTCAGATTACTTTCTGGCTTTTGTGAATTTCCAGTGGCTATGCCTTCAATTTTCCGCTCACTGCCGACTAATTGCCAACATCTGCTCTTAAGCAGTTGCTCAAAATTGCTAGCAATTTCTCGTATGTACTTTTTGCGACTCAACTTTTCTCCCACCTTTGTTGGTTGGTGGAGATCTTTTAAGACTGAAAGAAAATATGCGCAATCATTTGAGCAATTCAAACACAGATAGGGGTAATTGCGAACAATAGCGAGCAACTGCAGGCAACTGCTTGAGATAACTAGCGGGCAATTGGGAGCACCGAGACAGAAGATTCACGAAAGCCTCACTTGTTTCAAGGTTTGAATGTGAGGAGCAGTGGTGAGACTGATTTTAGAAGCTCGGCTGGTATTATAATTACCAGTTCGGTGATAGCAGCGGAGCTCGACGTTTCACTGCTTCGTTGTGGCATTGAATGCGCATTCAACCCTGAGTGCACTGCAGTGAGATTCTCTCCCGCCTCGAACGGCCTTGGGACCTGCTTCCTTCACAATGAACGTGAATCACCTCCTGTGAGGAAAGGCATAGAGCCATCGACATACTTGTCGAAGCACGACTATGAAGGTACAATCCAAAACTTTCTCTCCAAAAGGTGAGAGTGTTGGAGTATGTTTAGCAGCTTATACTTACCAGGCATTGCCAACTACAATATAGCATCTACTGTAACAGGCCTGTGGGTGTTTACTTTCGTGGAGATGCTGAGATTTAATTTATTTTTGTGTTGCCTAGGAGACCAAACACAATCTCGATATGTGAGCCGTAGTACCATTTGCAGTATGTAACTGCTACGCTTAACTCTGAGCTATTGTTTAAGGTTTCTATGTATCAGTAATCAATGCTCCCTGTCTGGGATTTCTCTTTATGTTGTTTTCTTTCATATCATGGGACCAATGCCAAGGGCGGATTCAGGCTAATTTGACTGACACGAGAGGCACCGTATAATAACCTACATCAACTAATTCCTGTCAGCTAGTAGTAAATAGATAAAGAAACCACCACTGCACTCATCTCACAGCAACACAAACCTCATTGGGCATCACTAAACAATCGGTCATTCAATCAACAGGCAGTTATTCAGTCTACAGATGCAAGTAGCCTTACATACAGCTACTAGTTGATGACTTGAGCGTCAGTCAAAAAGATTCCTGGATCCGCGCCTGCAGTAAATCATTTATTTTTTGAAGTTGAGTTAATTTTCAATAAAGTCAGGCTGAAGAACTAACTCCACACAGGCGTAATCCTCTCATAAACCCCTGGAAACTGTAATTCCTATTACCACATGACTTTCTTGAACCTCCTATCACTCTAAATTTAATTGCCAGGATGTGCTCTATACTAGTGGCTCGAGGCTGCCCAAAATGGCCCACATATGGGCTTTTGTGACTATGTCATTTCCTTGCCTTAGTTGGGCATTGGGGTACTTTCTATGATCAAAAGTGAATGTGGCAATGAACTGAGTCATGAAAATGCATTGAGGAGCAATTGCGAGCAATTATGGGCAACTGCTTGAAAGCCGACAAGGTAAATTACCTGAGAGACAAGCAAGCAATTGCAGGCCCGGCGACTGGAAATTCACAAAATCTACTGTACACTATCGCACAATGGCAAAAATGTGCTTCTAATTACTTCGTTTCTTGTCCGCTGTAGTGACTTCAACGATGTCGCAACACTGCCACACCAATAGTCAAAAATTTCCCCGGTTTATCAGAGTCAATAGCAGAGCGTCAAAACTTCCAACCGGAGGCGGATTTATCTGTTTGTTTTACTCTGATTCTCAGTTCAAAGTGTTTTACAACCAGATTTCCAGCGTATCGGATTAGCACTTATGTCATAAACAGCTATTGGTTTACTCACGGATTCGTTTGAATTCAAAACGTTTTTGCTTCTCATTTGGTTATCGATCTCATTGAGATGCAAAAGACGAGTTGAAATGGGCGTTACGATGAAACGAATCGTGTTTTGTAATTGGAACCATTTCAGTCAGACACGAGTGTCCACTTCAAGAGCTTTAAAATATTTCAAACTATAATACATTTAAAACAGTTCTAACTCGATCAATACCTCTTATAAACCTTGGGTGACTTAATGGCCTTGTTGCAAAGGGTAGTTGTGCAAGAACCTTCAAACTGCGCAGTTGGGTAGTCCATGGTTCGAGGAATGGCGCTGTTGAAGAAGAGTACTAGAGCCCGGCTATTTCTGCTGATACTGACTAAAGTTTTCCTGACTATTTTACCATGATAACAGCTCTTGACTGAAGTGAAACCTCTATCATAGCGCAACAAACTGTTTCTTTGTAGGTGTCTGGAAACAGAGTTATCCTAGTATCAACAATACAAGTTAATACCTGTAGTCTGATATTTGAAGAATACTCCTACCATAGTATTGATGTATGTGGTTTGTATACTCCGAACTGTTACTGTGTGGGATGTGAGAGCAGTCCACAACCTTGCAACGAATTTTTATGCCTCAACATGAAAAGTTGTCTGCTGATGAGCAACAATGTAATGAAATTAATTTAAACTGTGAAACAGAAAAATGCCTTTGCTCTTTTCTTCAGAATCTGTATTATCATGTAACTATTCACAGCCAAGGTCAGGAATGAGGCCTAACGGTTCACCTGCTGGTAACTTTCTTTACGAAATTCCAAAAACCTTCTGGAGGAAAATTCAAACTGGTAGAGCGTGATCAAAGAAGATATCACGCTTTGCTTCTTTGGAAACGATGTGGTTGTATGGCAGGCCCGCTGATGATCTATGTGGTGCCAATAGCGGATGCAGTAAACACACCGATATTCTCCAGGCCCTAAGTATAGGACTATTGATATCGTCACAGTATAGATGTTCAAGTAAGACCGCTTTAGACAATTCATCTCTTCGAGTTACTGTGGGACATATGGAAGTACTGGACTTGATTAATGCACTTTTGGTAGCCTTGCAATGACTCCGGTTCTATGTTTGGAACACCAAAAATTACTTAAAAGATACCTAACTATGAGGATCTGGACGAGACCAATGATTTATGTGACAAGTGCATGTCATAGTGTTAAGCACCACATATTGCAATCGCACAGCTACCTGCCTAAGATTTAAGCTGCTGAACAATCAGGTTAACAGAGTTTATCCTATCTCAAGTTCTGCAGCCGCTCATGAACAACTAATAAAATTACAATCTAAATGATACAATTTTATTTTTCAGATTTTGTCATTCTGTCAATTTCCAGTTACTCATATAATTATCATCTAGTTTCTGATCCCTCCTACCGGAATCCCTGCTTTGGGATGCCATCTTTTAAACTGAGCTCGTGGATAACTGTTCAATTAATGCTAATTGAGCTTCAGAAATGAAAGCAGCTAAGCCTGTCAAATATCATGTGATAAGTCAGCATACTATAAAAAATGCAGCAGAAGAGGCTGAGTCTAACCAGGAAAATTTTAGCCAAACAAAATGCAACTCCGGGAGAAGAGTAGTTGCTGGCATGTGTAGTGAGCTGAGGACATGCGAGGAGTTCAGCACATTACTGGCCATGCATCGTGGGGAGATCGCAGCATGTATTTTTGGGCTGGGCTTTTCCCAGTGCCTGTCAATAGTACTGTGATGTGTGATGGCGGAATTTTTGAATGCCAGCATATCTGTAAAAGCAGATAATGTTCCTACCTAGACTTCTAGCTGCCACTGTTGCTCGTAGAGCATTATTCAAAGCGGAACCTTTATCCGTCTTATGCTCTACTTCTCATACAGTTATGGGTTTGAATTTCTCGCAATAACTATCATACTCTCCGCTCCAAGCGAGATATCAATTATAATTTTTATCTCAGACTATACCCAGCATGTCCTGCATAAGGAGACGCTGTCTAGTGTAAGCTGCGGAGGTGGCAGTGGTGAGCATGCCTGCCTTGCAAGTGGGAAACATGCGGTTCGAATCCTGGGGATTGCACATTTGTACACTATGAAGATCACGCGGACAGAGGTAATTAAAGGTACAAGGGTTCTACAAGAATAGTGAGCCTGGTAGGAAATGATAAAGAACGATGTCAGGCTCTGCCTCTCTGGAAACGATGTGGGAGCCTGATGATGGTCCATATGGCGCCAACGACAGATGCAGTAAACGCATTGATATTTTGAAGCCATAAGTATGACACTGTTGATACCCACCACAGCATAGACTGTTCAAGTAAGATGGCTTCAGGCGGTTCCTTTCTTCAGGTTAGTGGCAGACATAAATAAGTGCTGGATTATCATTAATGTACTGTTGATTGCCTAGCACCGCGCTGCCTCACTCCGGTACCATGTTTGGAAAACCGAAGACCAGTTAGTAAATCTATGCCAGGGTGGGTATATTAATGTTCGCAGCAGGAGGCGAGCCTCACTACCCCATCATCCACCACAGACAGGGTATCTAACACACATTGTAGTGACTTTTCTTTCATCACTTTCATTCCTTCGCTGTTTCATGTTGCCGTCACTTTAAAGTGAAATGTGTGCGCCTTGCACGACAGCGGTTTACAAAACGTTCTTGTCTGTCTTACATAGGTTGAAAGAGCTCTGCACTCAGCTATCACAATGAAGATACTCTGCTTTTTCCTTACGGTGCTTATCTGCGTCAGCTTGATCGGGGCACGCGGAAAAAGGAAGTCTTTCGGTGGCAACAAGAATGGAAGCAAGAACGGCAATTTTAACCTCGGTAATAACATTAGTACCTATTTAACAAAGAGTATTACGTCAGTAGTGGATCACAACAATCGATGCACACCTTTAAATTGTGTCAATGACATCATTAAGCTGGCAGGCTGGCTAGGTGACTGCACTTATGATGTTTTTGAAACTACATATCATGCATGAAAGTCAATTTAAACAACCTGATATCCGAACCAAACTGTCTGCCATAAGTAGCGACCGCCATCGAGTGCAAGTAATAAGTTTCCTAAGAGATCTGTGACATAAAGTTGCTCTGGTAGCTGTTAGCCTGTTTTCATTTATACTGCACGTCAGCTTTTTCTTATTCTCCGCAGAGCGTTATGTTATATTTATTTCCTTTGACACAGACTTATTTGTTTATATACTTATCCGTCGTAGGGATCATTAAAATGAGAAGCGTGATTGATGACAAACGTAAAATGTGGTACCATAACATGCATTAATCTATAATCTATAACACTCTAGCCTTTACTGTTCAGGCACCAGTCACGAGGCCGATGTAGTGTTGTTGGTCAACTGACTTCCCTAACTTTCAGGTGGCATCAACAGTAATGTGAATGGCCATGGCAATCGAGGCCGCAAGAATGGTAACATCAATGGAAATGCGTAAGTGTTTTTCGAGGCCCAATTTATGCCAATTTATCATCGCCTCATTGTGACGAGAAAATTTTTGTCACAGCAACATAGGCTTTGTAAACGGTAACGCTAACTCAACAAGGGTCGTAAAAACGGAAACGCCAATGGCAACAGAAATTTTGGAAGTTTCAACGGCAATGGAAATGGGAACAGTAAGTAGACCACCTTTAGGGTCACCCTTTCCTTCGTCATCGGCTAAACTAAGCATTTGTTGACAGAGAACGCTGGCCGTAAGAACGGCAATAACAACGGCAATGGCAACATCGGATCCGGTAATGGCAACGGCAATGGCAACGGAAATAAGGGTGGCAAGAGAAGATCAAAGCGTTATTAATAAGTGATTGTACTACCCTTGCATTTTGCTGAGGGACCAGCATGGATGTAGCAGGAATAAAAGTTGCTACCAACCAAGTTTCTTGACTTCATTTTTTATTCTGATCCGTTGTCTACAGGTAGTTTCCTATCTCATTTTTAACGTGACAGGTCGGCTATTCAAATAGTCCAGCCAAGCAGCTGTGACTATGCGGCCGGCGTATATCTTAGAGCTTTCCAGGCAGAATTCATTCTGGCGTCAGCTTCGATACAGTGTGCATACCGCCTTTGTATCTCTTTCACACCAATCCGTGGAGGCCAACATGGAATTTGGCAGATAGGCACGGGCTGCTGACTTCTGCCTCCTAATAAAACCGCGTACTACTCAGGCAATTGAAGCAACAGCAAACAGCAAGATATGAGGCAGCTCCAAATGTCATGAGCAACTCCATCCCTCAAATCAGCGCTTCTCCTCACACAAATTAAATAACCACTGATAATTTTTTTCATCCAGCTCTCTCCACCCAGCTACGCTGCGTTTCTCCTATAAGTTCCCCGCGTGAGTGACAATATCGGCTTCGGCAACACGCGCAGGAAACGAGTAGTTGTGCTGGTAGTTATGTAGATCAACACGATGATCAGAATCCAGGTCATGTTGAGTTATGTCAGCACATGCTACTTTGGTGCAGTCCTTAGTTCCATTGAGAAAATAGATGTCAAATAGCAATAGCATAGTTTTGGCATAATGCCTGCAATGTGACGAGCAACTGTGCATGGACACAGATTCCAAGTTAATGTTAATGTTAGGTCCAAGGCCAATTTTAAGATAATTGAAATTGCCAATTAAATATCCAAAAAATGTTTTCTGGTTTCAGAAAGAAACATTAGTGGGGGGTCGGACTTGGCTTCCCACAACTATCTATTTCTCCCTTAGAGGAAGATATAAACTAGAGACGCAACAAACGGCGAGTTGTGTCCCCGTTATTTGACAGTGAAAGATATACAACACACTGGAAAGGTACATTAGCGAGACGTTACGTTCCAACGGCTTGGCTTTACTAATAACGAGACGCAACGTCGACTCGGTGTACAATTAACTGGGACACGATCGGCCAATAGCGCGATATAGCCGCTACGTCTCTAGTTCATATTTTTCTAAGATCTCTCCCCAATATTTAAGCTAGAACTTTGAAACAAACTTCACTTGAAGGACGAAGAACAGGAGCATTTAAATAACTTATGAATAGAAAACTAAAAATCCCACTCTTTAGTTGATTATGTCAGCGCAGGTCTTTTATGACTCAGTTATTTATTCGCCTTGGTTGGGTGTTGGGCACTTTTTAGGATTGAAAGCGAATCCGGTCAATGAACTGAGTCATGAAAATGCACTAATGGTTAATTGCGAGCAATTGTGGGCAACTGGTTGAAAGCCCACTAGTTAAATGGCTTGTGAGGAAAGCAAGCAATTGTGGGCACAGCGACTGGAGATTCGCAAAAGCCACCTGCACACTATCATACAGTCGCACAAATGTGCCTTCTAATGACTTAGTCCATTGCCCACTGTAGTCACTTCAACGATGTCGCGACACTGCCATACCAATAGTCAACAATTTATCCGGTTTATCATAATCAATAGCAGTGCATCAATGCTTCCAACTGGAGGCGGGTTTGTCTGTTTGTTTTGCTCTAACTCTCATTTCAAAATGTTTTACAGTCAGATGTCTAGCGTATCAGATTAGCACTTACACCATAAAAAGCCCTTAGTTTCCTCACAGATTTGTTTGAATTAAAAATATTTCATTTGTTTTACTTCTCACTTAGTTATCGATCTTAGAGAGATTCAAAACACAAGTTGAAATAGGTGTTGCGATGAAACGATTGCTATTTTGTAATTGGAACCATTTCAGTCAGATGCAAGTGTCTACTTCAAGAGCTTTCGTATATTTCAAGCTGCAATACATGTAAAACAGTTCTGATTCGATCAATAGCTGTCATAAACCTTGCGTGACTTAGTGGCATCGCTGCGAAGGGTAATTGTGCAAGAACCATCAAACTGAGCAGTCGGGTAGCCGGATTGAAGAATGGCGCAAGTGAAGAAGAGTACTGGAGTCGTGCTTTTTCTGCTGATACTGACTAAAGGTTTTTTGACTCTTTTACCATTATAACCAGCTCTGGACTGAAATGAAAACTCTATCATAGCGCAACAAACTGTTTCTTTGTAGGTGTCTGGAACCTGGTGCAGATCCCTGCTGTTGTTCAAACAGAAACCGCCAACGGATACCTGTTCCAGGAAAGTATACAGTATTCCTTCAGTAGAATGACAGTTTGCTTCTGGTTTGATGGATCTTTGTCCACTGATGGGAACATCGGAACCTACATATTCTCCATGTCTCCTACAAGTATGTTATCTTGGCATTTTTATTCTTCTACCGGTGCGCTGAACTCATGCTCTTGCGTTACGCCAGTGCTACGCAAGTTTTTGTCCACACGTATTATGCTTTTACTACACCTAAGCTTGCTCTAGCTTAAGTTTAACTCCGGCGTTTACAAAACTGACATGCCTACCGATGGAAGAGTAAAAAATGCCATTATCTGTACAAGTTTTTTATCATGATTTCATCACTTATCCATAGATTAGTATATCGGAGAGAAGAATTGAGTCCATCTGAAAACATCATTCAATCCTTCTATCAGTCCTTACCTCATTCGTTGCTTTTGTTGAGTTTGTTGCGTAAAGCATCCAAATGAATAGTGCAGACTTTTATAGTTTCCAACGTCTGCTATGTATAGCTGCACCAATGCAGGTATTCCCTTTCCTAGTAAGAAGCTCTGGCACTTTTACTCTCCAATCAACTGGCATGCGGTTTCATAACTGCCGGTGTTAAGCTAGTGCTACGCTGGTATTACACTAGTACTGAGGCCGGCGAGCATGCTGAGTGCGGACTAAACCCGTTACCATACCAGCGTAACACCAGTGCATAAAACAGGCTCGCCTGTCGATAGGAGAGGAAAAAATGCCGGAACTTCGATGCATCTCCCATTGCAATTGGTTAACGGAACTAAGTCTAATTTATTTGCAGACCAAATGGGTGACTTTTCTGTCGCCGTTGACTCAGCAACGACTATCGAGTGGGTAGCAGGAGACCAGGTCTACCGCTTGGGCAACTCATCTGATCTCATCAAGCTCTTCTCCAGCCTCCATTTGCACTGCTTCTCTTGGGATGCATCCGAGGCCATCAGGGTACGAGAAAGAATTTGTAGAGATAAGCAATGAATTTCTGTTGTAGTGTAGTTGTAGGTATCATGCTTAAACAGAGTGGTCAAGAAAAAATGTATCTGATATATTGCTTAGTATATCGAAATAGGTGATCACTGACAAAAGTAAGCAGAGAGATTCTAGGGGACATAGGACTTTTTCCCAACTGACGCAGATGTCATCAACTAGTGGCTGTTCAAAGGGCAAATTGCATCCGTTGGCTGCATAACTGACGGTTTGCTGCAGCTGATTGAGATTAGCGTGGCAGTGTGATGAGTGGAGTCATGTCTTCTTTGCCTATTTACTACTAGTTGACAGGAAATAGTGACTTTTGTCATTCTCCCGTTAGAATGAGTGCATGCGGTATGTGCGGGAGTATGCACACACATGCTCGGGAGTGAGCATGAAAATTGACAGGAAAATGACAAAACTGAAATAGTTGAGGCCGATACTCAGACCAACACGGGTGTCAGTTGAATTAGTCTGAATCCGCCTTCGCAAGAGGCTGCAAAGCAGTCTAACAGTTCTTTGGTGTAAATGAGTCATGTTAGAAGATTAGAGTGTAAGGCAAGGCTAAAGCGTTGGTACGAGCTTAGATTTTGCATTTTTTACATGGCACAAAAATTTTTTAAAACATATTTTTGCATTTATATTGATTAGTAGGTTTGTTCATTCTCCTGTCAATTTTCTCGCTCACTCCTGCGCCTATCCACGCTCATTCCCGCCCATTCCCGAATGCGCTGATGTACGCATGTATACGGGAGAATGACAAAAGCTGATTGTTATTATAACTATTTTTATTATTAGTTGTATATTCATTGAATGAAAATTGATCAAATAACATAATATATGTGACTTCTACCTCCAATAATTTATTAGGATGACCAAAAATTCAAAAATAATATGGGCAAAAAAGTTTCTTACTTCACGGAAATGAGTATTCGGTCATGCGGCGGCAGTATTGTAGCAAGAAAGTTGCAACATCTCTATCTTCCTTGACTTTTTTTCTCTTATAAACTGCATTAACTTTACTATATATTATGTACAATGGCTTTTATTGCTACTGCTAGTGGTACAGTGACATAACGACAGCCGGTAACATGCAGCTGGTTGCGAGGAGGACAGTAGATACTACAGGTGTTGGATACGGGGCTAATCTTGCTTTACTACGACACTACGAAGGTACTTTGGTATTTTTACCTCCTGTCAGCATGCCAGTTTGATAACATCTGTTGAGGCACTTATATTCTGCCTGTAAGCATAGAATGATATTTTACGGGTGATTATGAAAGCCAGTAGCAACGCTTACAAGTCTGCGGTCACTGTCGACGCAGAAGCAATAGAGCGCCTGAACCTCTCAGCGGTGCGTTTAGTGACTAGAGTTCTCTGAACACTGACACTAGCACTGGCAAATAGCACTGGCAGCACTGGCAGCACTGGCAGCACTGACAGCACCGACAGCACCAACAGCACTGACAGCGCTGATAGGACTGACAGCACCGACAGCGTTGACAGCACTGACAGCACCGACAGCGCTGACAACACCGACAATGCTGGCAGCAGTTTGATCTGAGCTACGGAATATTTTCTTACCATCTTTCCAATGATCTCACCATATAGCCAACAATTACATAATTTGAAGTCATTCAGCTGCACAGGCTGCTTATTTGAATTGTCCAGCTACAATCGCAATTTTCTTTTTCAGCTACAGCATATAAAAATGCTGTTGGTAAAATCGGTTGGTTTAACATATGGGATGACCAACTTTCCTCAAAAGACATCGCCGAGTTGTCTATATCAAAAAAGGGTAACGTTGTGAACTGGGAAACGCTACGAGTATCCGGAGCTCCTGAGTTTACAACCATGGTTATACCAAGGACAGTGAGGGAATACCTTCCAGGTAGATATAATACCAACTGGATTACCTCAGAGCATTTATGCAGCTTGAATATCTTAGTCATGTGAGAAGTGATCAAGTATTTTTGTTACAACCACATGCTCATTACTTGTTGCCACCGGCAGGTGCTTAGTACAATCTTTCTCATGTGGCCTGGCCGGCATTTTTTACTCTCCTATCATCGGCCCAACAGTTTTCATGAACGCCAGCACTACCAACGGGTATGTCAGTATTAAAAAAAGGGTGAAATCACCCGGTATCTCTGTGTTGACCCACTAAGTTGATGCTGCAGAAGTCAAATATGTTGGTGAAATAATCCTAAGCCAAGTCATTTTGAAGAACTGAAGCAATGAAAGATGAAGGTCTGTGACGTCAGATTGACGCTATAGTCACTCTGACAATGGATTATATATAAGAGACTGTATTTACATAGCTCCCACACAAGCTACCAAAATGCAATGACATTATCAGCACCTCATTTGAGGATCATGATCAACAAGTCAATGAATGTTCATGGAGATTTTCTTTCCAAGTCTCATTTTATTTGGATCAAGTTTCAATTGATAATCCATTGTCATAGTGACTGTAGTGTTACTCTGACAACACAGACCATCAACTTTCTTTGCTTGATATCTTCAAAATGACATTGTTTAGTCTCTCCCTTTCCTGCTCTCTCCCCTCCCTGTCCCCTCTCTGGCCTCCCTGATACATCTCTCTCTCTCTCCCTGATACATCTCGCTCTCTCTCTCCCTGATACATCTCTCTCTCTCTCTCCC
>ERZ1740065.2179-NODE-2179-length-12112-cov-11.154350_pt1 | contig 12112 bp, 4 predicted proteins | sample MGYA00581738_ERZ1740065 | MGnify/ENA primary metagenome ERZ1740065 (study PRJEB43018, sample SAMN04849749) | marine metagenome | isolation source: floating plastic debris | place: Pacific Ocean | collected 2008-09-01 | study: EMG produced TPA metagenomics... | reverse complement strand
CCCTTTGCTATCCCCCTCCTGTTGCTACTCAATGATAGAGCTGACATTACCAGTTGCTTCCAAACTGTGTAATGACACAGGAACGGGTAAAGAATGATAACAAGAGTGTTGTACATTACTCCTACTTGAGCTTCTCGTCTTGATCATGACTCGTATGCTACTTCCTGGGTTTTGAGTGGTTCGGTCATTTTGGGCTGATTTGCTTCTGAATTCCTAGGTTTGATCTTCTTTCTTGAGTCCCTAAGTTGTAACTTTGATTTGCTGCTGTGTTTACACAGCTCAAGGTTTCCCAAGCCAACTATGGATTCAACACTATGCAAGCGGTTGCACGATGCGTGCACTAGTACCCGCCTACGATTATGTTAGTGCAGGTGAATTCAGGGCAGCCAGGCCATGCCCGGTTGATTTCTCTGGTTCGCACATGATGTGCCACGTGACTCATGCCACATTGCTAGCTCTAGACAAATCCAGAGCTGTTTAGACCTTCTGTGGCTAGCAGAATATTGCGAACTAAACGGTGTTTTGGTGCTACCGACAGCTACGAAACCTGGATGTGTGGAAGCATGGCTTTAAAGACCACTGCTTAATATGAACCTTGCCATTTTCCTGCCCAATTTCAATCATCAAATTCGTATTTGGAGCTTGAACTAGAGCAGCCTGTGAGCATTCATCGTGACGAGAGTAGTCCCTACTTGCGACCAAAACTTACCCTTTGATTGTTGCTGCAGTTTCCATATAGCATATATATAGTTGACCTCTCAAGGCCCGAAAAACTGGAGACAAAGTTGGCGGATTCACGCAGCAGTACAACAAAATGTGCCACGGCGATAGCTTGCACGGCTACCGGCAATACTTGCCGTCCCGCCTATTTTTCTCCAGTATGTTCTGACCTTTAATTGTTGCTGTAGTTTCCGTATAGCACCGCAAACACAATCAGAAATGCTTTGATGGGATATGGAAGCCAAGCCCTTGTCATATTCGGGGATTTCATGTCTCACTCTGCACACTTGGAGAAGGAGAATAAATAACATCTTGTGTAGACTCACCAATGTGCATGATGAACTTCCCAAGGGTGATGCGGTCTAACGACTTGTCTTTGCTCATTGGATGGTGCTCTAGTTTCTCTTTCTTGCCAAGGATGGTATCGATGTCCTCGATTAGTGCGTCTGTGCTAGTCTTGTATTCGGCTGCAGCAACGGCATCGTCATCACCATCGTCTGCTCTGACCGTATCGATGTAGATAGAAGCGTGACCACTCAGAGCTATGTAGAAACTACAAAGATTATTACTCTACTTGTCACCTCACTCCTGGTTTATTGAGAAGCCTTGAATTGTCAATGCAGTCATCTAGTCCTACCCACTCCCAACTGTCGATTGCTAGCAAATTCCCCTGGCCTGGACTCGATCATGGTACCGATCATGGTACCGATCATGGCACCGATCATGAACACGTTTTTTCACTTCTAGCTGATTATTGAAAGCTAGACTAGCATTCCGTGGCCTGAAGTAAACCGTCAATGACACACTGCCAAAGAAATGGTGTATAAATATGGAGAATCTGCTCCCATTGCTGTCATGGTGACCTCTGGATGTGAGGCTGTCACTGAAAGACTCTGCGTATGATGCCTAGAAATTCCCCGCAGCAGTGTGAATATGATGGGAGACTGAGCTGGCTGTAATCTATCACAACTACTTCATGTTATCAGTCATCCATCACTGGTCGCGTTCACGTGTCAACGAGATGCCTGACAGAAAGCATACCTTTCTTTCCGACCCCTTCTTCTCTACCCCATAATCATTTTTGACCTCTTGCTTCTTAAAGCTTCGTCATTCATCATGTGCCGACGAGTGAAGCAACGAATACAAATGGGATGACATTTATCTTCAGAAGTAAGTACCCTGATCGGTGGCAGAGACCACTGCTCAGTGCCAGTGCACCTGCGGCTTCCTGGCAGTCAAAATTGATGGGCCTATGCCTATGCCTACACCCTCTTGATAGGAATCCCAATAATGGATTTATTATATCATTTTGGGAACTTGTTGCAACTGAGCTATTACGAAACCATGTTCAGAACAATCACCGCTTTATTCTGACATCTTGTTGTTTAGTAATCACAGCCTGTTTTACTTCTCCAATAAATTGCAATCCCCATGGCTACAGTCAACACCAGCCAGTCAACACCAGCCAGTCAACACCAGCCAGTCACTCACTTCCCATGCACCGACTCAGGGTGCAATAGGATTAGTTGCTATACTTGTGATCCGTACGATCAGCTCGACTAAAAGGTGGAGAAGTTCCAACTTAGTTCTTAACAGCATGAGATACAGCAATTCCCCTCTTCAAAAAAGCAACTTTGCTTCAAGGTTCTAGTTTGGTTGTTGGTGAATATATCACCTTCCATAGATCAAACTAATGAGGTGCGCACTGGGGCGTACCAAAAACTAGTTCGAACTAACTCTTTTCCATAGTGCGCACCCGGTTCATATCACACCAGTTCGCACTGTGAGTGCGAACTAACTTAGCTCCGTTTGGGTTCAAACCAACCCATTTCCATGGTGCACACTAGCCTCAGTACGTACGCGCCGAGTTCGATCCATCGAAGGCCGGTGTATGAAGATGTCAGTGTGTCCCATCTGTTGATAGTAATGAATAAAAATTTTGTTGTCGCTGCAACTGATCCGGGAGATGGCTTTTTGTGGGTTTGGAGTCATTGCACCTTAACTTTGTTTGGCCTTTTTGACCAACTAGAAATGCCTTATTTTGCTCAATTGTGATAGCGCACATGGAATCTTATCCAGATCTCTAATACCAGTGTGTCTCCATGGTATGAAACAAACTCTAACAGACTTTCTGCATGATATAATTTTCACACGAGGACCGGCCTGTATTCCCTTCTCCTTGATGAAAGCATGGCTGATAGCGCCGAACAGGAAGTACATTTACATTTAGGACGTGTCAAATACCAGGATGGCATTATGGTTCTCCAGAAATATGTCATGGTGAAGCAGAATTCTTGAAATTGTTACTGCCACACTGCGCTAGATGCTGATGCCAGTTGCTATTTCCTATTGGCTACGCTTCCACCAAGAGAAGCTGGTAACTCGCTACATTTTAGTGTTTATACAAATGTACATTGCACAGACATGCATTAATTCATTGGTACACCGTAGTGCCTTTAATTTATTAAGCAACACATGTCAAAATATCAACATGCTGCCACGGTATTCATTATGATGAAAATATTTTAACTCCCATCACAAGGGAGCATGAAATGATGTTGCCTATGCCATTTTGCTATTTAGAATTATGAAGGAAAATATACTTAATTTTTCATGATCTCTTTGGTATTCTATGCTTACGTTGCTGCAGCCTAACACTTGCATGTTGTGTTTAGCGGTATTTACACGTCCCCGGACTTCGTAGCCGGACTTCGTAGCCGGGCTTCGTAGCCGGACTTCGTAGCCGGACTTCGTAGCCGGACTTCGTAGCTGTAGGCAGCACCAAAAGCGTCTGTGGTAATGCGCTGACGACAGATCATTTACAGAGCTGCGTACGACGGGGAGGCAAAGCGGTGTGAGTCACATGAAGCATAATGCCGGAATCAGGAGATAGCACAGGGTCCGAATTCGCCTGCGCTAAAATAATTGTAGATGAGGAATTTTTTACATACTGTAAAATGCAGAGTCCGTATTCGGCTTGCAAAATCCGGAGATGTGTAAATGCGCTTCAACGACATTCCAACAACCCTCATTCGCTTGGTAGGGGTTTTATACCATGTTGCGTTGAAAGAATTTTTATGGAAACCAATTTTTGAGAGCGTGTACTTCAATGAAGTTCCACGCAAACATATCGCTTTGCAGTCAGTTATATAGTTGCTATGCTAATGGGCTGCCAGTGCTGCACCATCATTCATCATTCCTTAGTAAGTTGTTACTGACAGCAGTGCTTCATCCTTGTGCCAACATAACAGATGTAGCACTGAATGCTATGCTATTGGCAATGCGACAGCAAAGTTTGCTACTAAATCAACTGCTCCGTGTTGCCTGTTTTGACCATTTGGAAAGCGTATCCGACTAACCATAGTGACACCACCTGCTTGCAAAACCGTCATGGATTGTTGTAATTCCTGGATTTCTGAATGTGATTTTTGGTAAGCATTGCAGATGAAACATTCATCTGAGCTTGCAATGAAAAAAGCATTTATATTGGTTGTTTTGGTAATTTTTAGTATGAACAACCTGCAAGTTTCCCTATCAGCCGTTCTTTGCAACATGTATGATTTGTGTCATTATCTAACACAACCTACACAACCTACACAACCTACACAAGCTGCACACGCTACATTTATACCATGTACATCTTATTGTCTTCAGTTTATAGCGCTCCGAAAATTAAGACTTGTCTCCCTTGTCGGAAGTAGATGTCATTTTATAGAAAGATATGTAATATTTTTCCTTCCATAGTTTTCCGAATGTTGTCACTAAGGTCTGGAAGAGTTTTCATAAATTATTTGACAAGATAAATTGTTTGAATGCATTCTAAAACTATCTATACTCAGATAACACCGCACACTCATTTTTTACAAGATGCTTCCATATAAACAATATGGCCACCGTAGGTACATGGGTCACGCGACATAATACCCGCCACTAGTTGACCAATGATGGAAAATCATATAGCTATTCGCATGTCAAAGTTCAACATGTTATACAATTCGTGAAGGCATAATTTCACAGATATTTTTGCAAATAACAACGACTAAAAATAGCAGATTTCTACGAATTTGCAGATAGCATATGACGGACTGTGCACCCCTTGCCCACCTCACCTGCCGGCCACAAGCCAAGCCAACTCCAAAACCTGCTGGACAGACACTGAATCCCAGGAAGGGTTTTGACATCAGACATTCATGGTCCACAGGGTCCTTCTATTGAGTGGAGACCACTGCACTGGTCTACTAGCAGCTGGTATTGCTAGAAGGCCTCAAAATGAGTCGACGCTATGATATTTGAATAGTGTGCCACCATTGTAATCATTTTGCCCCCTTTAAATCTGTATCTCTGTGACTGTGGTCAAGAATTTTAACTAGTTAATAATGTTCTCTGATGGACTTAGGACGCAGGTGCGTTAGCTGTTGGTCAGCTTCTCTTCGCAGAGCTATTGGTTTATATCAAATCTTTTGGTTGCCATAGGCTGAATGGAAGCAGGTGACAGCAGGGACATCACTGAGTAAAGATATTGCTTGATATGTGAGTATAGAATCCGCCACATAGAAAATACACTGTAGGAAAATACTGACCATGTGCCTCAAAATGAGCTTCCAATATGCGAAGTTTGTATGGTGGTTTTGACACTGATGTGCACATCTGCAAAGGTAACCATATCGGTTACCTCTGGCGGGGTTTGTGGTCAACAGTTTCTGCACTAGAGTTGAATGGTCCTATTTAATAACATAAACTGGTTGCTGGAGAAGACGGATTGTTATGCACCGAACTTCGCAAATACCAACGCTGTTTCCATGCTTTTCAGTGATGTGCAAAATGGAGAGCTGAACAATTTTTAGGGTTTGAGCACAACAAAATTTGCTGTTCAGGCAGTTCCTGCATGAGATTTCTGGAAGTTTTACATGAACCTTGGTTTCTGATGGCTATGCTCAATTGCGGGAGCAGTTATTCATGTTTATCCCCATACTTAAGCAACTATTCTGAAGTCCAGCAGTGGGAGAGGCTGATAGCCTAACTTCATGGCATCTATCTGGTAATGGCTGTCTAGGAAATTGAAGCAAAATATGTATTAGAATTTCATTGTGCTGAGAATTCAACTGAACATTGCCAGTCAAAGAAAACACCTTTCTGTGATGATGGCTTTTGATAGTTTAATAGCCGACTTTATAATTGCTTCTGGACGTTACGTCGGTGCGTAGGTGCGTCGGTGCATTGGTGGTTGGTGCGTCAGTGCGTCGGTGCGTCGGTGCGTCGGTATGGCTTTCGACCACAGCTTACCGCTAACTAATGTAGGAACTGTCAGGTGGGAGAACCCAGCAGGACAGCCGCAGCATATCGCTGAGATGATCCATTTTTAAGTATATCGTTGCCACACTTGCTTGTGGCGTCTTGTGGGAACTACTTCAAGAAGAAAGTAGACAGACTATTTTCCATTTGGCTCAGAAACCAAGTTGGAGGAAATGATTCACTGCATCAATCATTGCTCTCTGATTTGCAGTCAAGCTATGATATTTTGCAGTCACACTGATGTTTTGGAATTCTGCCGGTGTGATGACATATGAATGCTCCAGGTGTTCACTTATCACTTATCACTTCCTGTTCAGGCAAAAGGAGCTGTAGCTAAGCTTTGTCACGTGATAATTCAGAATTACTGCGAGATCAAACATTTCCTCCATCCGGCTAATGGGTGCGTGGGTGCAAAACATCACTGCGAATTGACTGCAGCCTCTGGTGAGGATAAGCTCCATCAGTCTGACCCCAGCTTTGGTAGAGCTTATGCTCCTCTCTGATGGAAATCTGGCTCATGATGTCAAACAATGTCATCGAGTCACTAGTAGGTGTCGGTGAGAAGTTAGAGATAAATGTTCTAAAAATGGGTAACAGTCTCACCCATACCTAGCGCATGAAACTTCAAAAGCTGCCTCCTGTTGCCAAACCAATAAACATCACGCCACTGTAAAATTCTATATGTGTTCTGCATGAATTGAGTCAGGGTTCTCAACATGGGTCAACGAAAAATCCTTGCAGAGGTCACAAGGCCACGAAGAAAAATTGGTTTTATATTGGGCAGTATTGCGCCGTCATGAATAGCTCAGTATTATATATAATTACGATCCAATATCAAACACTGGTTTTTATTTCATTTTGAGGATACTTGGGTACACAGGGGCGTTTTTTCAGATTTTATAAACTAGTGGCTCTATGGGCCGGGGTCCAGTGGCAACGCCTCTGGTGGGGTCTGGGGCAAAGCCCCAGCGGGGTGTAGAGGGGCAAAGCCCCAGCAGGGGGGGGGGCTAGAGGGGCGGGGGCTAGAGGGGCAGCGCCCCCAGAAAAAAATTTCCTTTTCATGTTGAAAATATGATTGGAAAACAATAAAGAGACAATTCTTCACTAAAATCCGCAATGCTTCGAGGTGTCAACATGTCGGGCCGTTTGTAGCTGCAGCTGCAGGATGAACAGCTCTAGTGTTAACGAGCCTCACTGCAGTAGTTATCCCTAGTAGATCTGTGTAAGAATATCTGAGCTGCTCAAAAATCCTAGAGGAAGTCCTGCAGAACAGGCTCCAAAATCTGAACGGTTACGGTACAACCCACCTCTAGTGACAATAACTGGTCAGGATAATTTTATATCTGCCTCTGATGACTTATAACTGTGGGCAATGGGTGTACAGAGCAACTGATGGTGTGAGCCTGTTGGCAAGATGACCAAATCATAAACAAAAAGTAACCTCGGGTAGGATGAAGTAGTGTCCCTGTGAATTATCTGATGTAGTCCTATGCAGAGTGCCCCAGTGACGTATATTCATATGTCGAACTGTCGAGAGTTTGACTGCTCCAGAGTTAGACAGTTTGAAAAGCTGTACAAAAATTCATCTCTAACACCTCAGTTCATTGCTAGCAAGTACCGATAACAATGAATGAATGGTGATGCCAAACAAACCAGAACGAAAGCTGTCAAATCCTGGTGCCGAAGAGCAGTACACGCAAGTTTTAAAAGCTTTTTAACTTTAATTGCTGAAAGTTAGACTGCTCAAATTCTTATAATATACGCCCCTGGTGTGCCCACTCTTTTCGCTTTGCAAAGCAAAACATTTCTCTTCTCAGAGAGGCAATAAACTCTATCTAGACTCGATATCTACTTATCGAGTAGAATTCTTACTTGTCACATGCATACACTCAGTTACATATGCTGTGCTACATAAGCAGATCCCAGAGGGGGCTGTACCCAGGCAGTTATCGTAACCCAGTTAAGTTTCCAAACCTGAGGAAAATGTAAAACCTGGTTTCCATATAGCATCGCAAGCCGTCGCACAATAGCGTACAATTAAAACCTGCGATATGGAAGTACTTGCTGCACAGCACCAGCGCAGTCCATCGCAGATCTTTGTAGTACCAGCGTAAGGCTACCTCAAGATTCCAACTGGATGGATTCCTGCGCTGCGACTTCGCTGCGTTTGCACTGCGACTGTGATGCTTGCAATGCTATATGGAAACCAGGCTTTATGCTGCGGTCAGACGAGCTGAAGTTTCGTCCATTCTGACGTTAGATGACTCAACCATAGGAGAGGGACACAACGGATAGGTGTCTCCATCGCACTTCACTCATGCCCAAAATCCTAGCCAATCTGGCACCTTGTGATGTACCTTGACCAGTTAATTTAACTGGTGCCAGATGTTAAATGGACTCTCTACTCGCTGCCGATGGACTAACAAAACAACAGCTCATCTGACTGCACTATTATGGCATAGCCACAGGGGACTGAAGCTGACATCTGATGGCGTTCAGACGTCGAACAATCGCCAACGTAGTTGTTTTCAGAACTGGTGCGCAGACCAATCAAATTTGATGGCCTGTTTCAATCCCATCAGAAGTCCATCGGAATACCTTTTGATGGATTCAACCGAAACGATGGTAACTAAGGTCCACCCATATTTGTTAGCAAATCCCGCTTGCTTCGGTTAGCCAACTGACGTTGTGTGCAGTGTGGCTACGCCATTTGAATCTCTGCTATAGTTGATGTGATGTTTTTCCCACTTCACCACCGCATTCAGCTTTGAACGGTGAGGAAGAAAGAAATATAACAAGTCGATGATGTCTGCAATTGATGAAAATATTGTGACTTTTAGTATATAGAAACAAAGAAATTGTAACAAAACACAAGCAAGCGCCCAATCAGTATGCTAAGTGATTTGGAAATTATTTCTGTTAAGTTCAATATTGGCACTACGCGTTTTGTATGCGAGTCCCAGGGTTCTCCGTCATTAGGGCAATAAAGGCGATAGACCCCTATGAAATTTTTGGACACCCTAAAACAATTCTTGTTGCTGGAAAAAAGTTGCTAACTACTGTTTTTGTCTGTCAATGAGACGTAAACAACTGCGGTGGACTCAGTGGTTTTGAAAACGTCTTTCAAGTTGGATCACTAATTTAGCACGTAAATCTCATCCAAGCATTGAGCTCTCAATATAAATCAAGACTGAATAGTTAGCCAGAGGTCAGTACATCAACACTCTTTGGATCTAAGTTCAAAGATTCAATGCTGTCTCCTCAGTACTACACAACAGCAACAGCATTGTACTTATCTTTTGTACGCTAAGAACTAAGCACTAGCGGACACAGCTCAATGTGAATACAAGGTATGAGTCCCTCACTGTCAGGTTGAAATGGATGGTTGTGACAGCAAAACTGGCTTGTGACATGGCTCTTAGCAACGATTTCTTGTTTTCTGAAAATGTGCGTAAAAATTCATTCTGATAGCCTCTGAGATAAGGCAAGGAGATCATGCCTAGTATTACTTGCAGTGGTGACTATTGCTTTGCCTCATAGTTGCTCTACTTCTAAGCCCTTCTTGACAAATCATGGAGAGAAATGGTCACACCCTCGGTGTGGCAGAGACCTGACATATCCTAATACGCTCCATGAATCGGCTCCTAGCCAATCTCAGAAATCTTAGGGAATTACTTGTGTCATAGTTGGTCCTTAAGACATCCTCAGACAGTCTTTAGTTTTAGCACTGCCTACATGGATGACTGAGCCCACAGGCTGGGAAAACAGCCCCTTGAGCTTTGGAGCTCTGCAGTTGATAGAGCTCACCGCTTTTTCAACAAGATTTGTGTATTGTCATCATTCATCTCTTCCATATAATCACTTCTAGCAACAACACAGCCGTCTCTAGCTGGTATGTCTCAACTTGGTCAGTACAGAAAATATAGGAATCAGGCAGCTCCTCTTCAACAGTAAAACATATCTGAAAGACCCATCTGCATCCAGGACTGTGTTGTAGCAATATATCAGCTGAGTTGTATGCAATGTGGTGTAGTCATCTATAGGACTCGCGGTATTTCTAAACTGACTTCATGCGGTCTCTCTAGAGGTTTAGGTAATTTATATCCCTAATCTCCCACGAAAGACGTCAATTGTGTATTTTGAGGGTTAAGGGCAGCTGTCCAATAGTACAGTGATCCATCTAGTTGAACTGCTTCGCCACGCAGTTCTTATGTCTGTACTGGTGCACCGAGTTCTCACATGTTACAAATGTCAAGAATAGCAGCGAACTAGAATCAATGACACACAGCCAAATAGAAACAATACATGACAGATCCATGTACCAGTGAGCGAACTGCTACACAGCTATTAGTGATAGAATGGTACAACATATTCTCATGATTTAGGACAAACTGATATTTCTCTATGGAACACCAGTCTACGTCACCATGACGTAAGACCTTTGCATTCCTTCTGCAACATCTAAGCTCCAATAATTGCAATTGCAGTTCTTTTCCGCAAATTTAAGTGAAGCTGAGTGACTTCTACATGATCCAGCAGATGAGCAGCTACATCCAGCATTGCCAACCTCGAATCCCAAAAAAGAGTAGATCAACTCTTTCCTTGCCTGTGAGTGGAGCAAAACTTGCGAAGCTGGAGGTGGGTCTGGAGGGGACCTCCCCATACAAACTTTTGCATCCTGACGCTCTGAGAGCGTATTTCAGGCTGAGTCTGAATAGCCAACCATCAAATCCCGTAGTTACATGTGCCTTAATCAAATGCAATGAAGAACTGAAGGCTGGTTGTAAACAAATAAGTAGTTGTCAGTTGACATGAGCCGGTTTTAAGAAAACAATGGCTGACAATTCGGCTCAGTCCAACTGTACCCATTGCATTCCCCTTACTAGATGAGTTCCTATACACATCCTCTCTCAGCTATTCCTGGCTGTACTTCTGTCTGCACCTTCATCTTGGCAAATTCTGATTTAGAATGTGGTAATAAATCTTTCCATGTCAAGAACATGTGGAAATTTAAGGTGACCTTGACATTCAACTTGGGATATGATTCGGTGCTTTCATTTCATAGACTACGAGCTCTGTGTACTAACGTACTACGTCCAAACTAGTAATTTGAGTGTTCTATTGGTATTTCCTTCATGTTTCACAGGATTGCAATCACAACTCGGATTAATTATGCTTTCTGATAGTCATCCATAAGCTCTGTGACAGAGCAAAGTGGAAAAGCGTAGAAACAGGGCAATATCCAAAAAATCAGAGGCGTAGGCGATAGACAAAGCGTATAACTAAAAATCACAAAGTCCGTAACACTAGCCACATCTACTTCATAATGGGTATAACAGCTTCCTTTCTGTAATACTTCTCAATCACAGGCGAGACTAATAGTAATGCTGTACACACGCTGGCTCGTAAAGGTCCGCGCAACGTAATGACAACTAACAACGCCATTTCGTGGACAAATGCAGCGGATTGATAATTCCCGCTGTAGACGCCATGTCACGTACTCAGAGTGATTGGTTTAGTTATAGTCGAGTGACTTCCCCTTTCTACAGCGCCACCCTGGTACTATATTCAAAATTCACGCCTGCAGGCTCACTGTGAATGAATGAAAAAGATATTTGTAGCCGAGAACTGTAGTCAGCGATTATTTTCTAGTTCAACGAGAGACCAATTGGTCGAGTGAGTAAAATGTTACCAACGTAAATCATCCCTCCTGTTTTTGTAGCCAATACGTGGGCGTTTTTTGTGGATTTTGAGCCAACACACCTTTAGGTACGTACATATTACATCTAAGCTACATGAACAGTGACAGGAAACCTTGACAAAGTAGACATACCAGTCTCCCACAGTTCCCTGTCTGATGATGACATCATCAGCCTGGCAGGTTTGTAGACTACAACCTCTGATCAGCTCCAGCAGTATTCCTGCAAGTTAAGACCCGTAAGAAACTGAGCACAAGATGGATGTGACATGTGGTACACAAAATGGTGGGGAGATGTTTCATTATCGCTCTGGAATGGCCGTCACTAATCATGTAGGGTTTTTCAGTGTACCTGAACTAGTGCATGAAGGCATTCAGTGTGCTGCGGGGGGGGGGGGGGGG
>ERZ1740065.2178-NODE-2178-length-12118-cov-12.620410_pt1 | contig 12118 bp, 10 predicted proteins | sample MGYA00581738_ERZ1740065 | MGnify/ENA primary metagenome ERZ1740065 (study PRJEB43018, sample SAMN04849749) | marine metagenome | isolation source: floating plastic debris | place: Pacific Ocean | collected 2008-09-01 | study: EMG produced TPA metagenomics... | reverse complement strand
ATTATATTATTATATTATTATATTATTATATTATTATATTATTATATTATTATATAATTATATTATTATATTATTATATTATTATATTATTATATTATTATATTATTATATTATCATATTATCATATTATTATATTATCATATTATATTATCATATTATTATATTATCACATTATATTATTATATTATTATATTATTATATTATTGTTATTATTATACCACATAATGTTACATGTTTGATATATTCTTCATGTGTCATGTCATTGATTTGCTATGAGCTGAGGCGGAAGTTTCGACCACAGCTGCGATGAAAAATCACAAATATTTTCTGATCCAGCGAAGATTTTGTCTTCAACCTTCCATTGATCCTAAAATGCGTAACCAGCAACGTAGATCACGTAGGATGACCGGATGCTTTAAGTATCCAGTCAGCTAGATTACACAGCCATTTCACCGGCTTAACTGCAGTGAAATTGTACTAAGTGAGGGATAAAGCCTGCCTAATACCAGCCTGACACTGGCGTAGCACAGCTACTGTAAAGCCGCATGTTTTAGCTGAGAAAATATTATAGCTTTTTGCTCAAATCAGTAGTATTTTCAATAATAGCGCCTATAATTTTTAGCAATTTCTTTTGAGCTTATATATGACATGAAAATCTATCAAAAATATAGCAATAATATCGTTCTCTCCGAGTCACTATTATAGCTACTATTTTGAGGTGTCGAAAATTTTTGGATTTACAGTACATGACACTAACACGTATGCTGACTTACTAGTAACATATGCAAAACATTGTGGTTAATGCTGTCAGTACTAATATCATGTTGGGAAGTACTGCAATTACTAGGATAACCTTGATAAATACTGCTAGAAAGGTTGAACCGAAGTCACTGGGTTTGACGGGAATTCTGATTGCAACTTTATGGCTGGCAACTAGCGTGACCTATGGAGGCAACTCCACGATCGAGTGAGACACAGACATCCGGTTGGTAGCTAGATTTTTTATATTTTAGTTTGTGATGTTCTGTCAGGCAGCTTTATTCGGTTGTCCAAACATCTACATCCTCAACACTCTCATCATCAACTACGCCACAGAAGTGATCGGCATATCTGCACTGTCAGCCTCCATCGGGGTCACTCTTACTGGTGTGGCCGGATTTCTCGGAATGCTGATAGTCTTAGTTCCTCAACGAATAGGCCTCAGCAGCTTCATGACTCAGGGCGTCATGGTTCTTGGGCTAGGTATTGGCCTACTCGTGATTGCTGTGGCGAAAAATGAAGTAAGTAGACCTACAATCAGTTATTGTTCAAGAGAACAGCCGTTATAATTAATATTATAGATTTTTTGAGCCAATAGAGTTTGATTCTCCTAGGAATATTAGAGTTCTTGGATTCATATGATTGATTGGCCTCGCTATATACGATGAGCGGTGTTAAAAATAGCTTTTTGGTTTTTTTCACCCTCCTGTCGATATTTTTGCATCAGCACGTGTGGGAGTGAGCGGGAGCGAGCGCGGATAGGCGTGGGGGTGAGCGCGGATATGTGCACAAATGAGCGCAAAAATCGACAAAAACTGAGTTTTTAAGGCATTCGATATGTATGTGCGAATTCATGCTAATGTTACCAACGCCTTGGAGTTGGTAAAAAATCGTCATCTTTTACTTTTCTATCGGTAGGCGGCCGGTTTCATAAACGCCGGTGTTAAGCTTAAGCTAGAGCAGACTTAAGTACTCCAAAAGCATAATAAGTGCGGGGGGGGGAGGGAAGCCAGTGTAACAATGGCGTAACACCGGCAGACAAAAGCTGGTGTAACACCGGCATCGCATCACCACACACGGTAGAAGAGTGAAATATGTTAAAAAATCTACATTAGCTATTATTCTTTAGGCTATTGAATACATGTACAAACCGTGGTTGAGCTCATCGCACAGGCACTAAATATACAGCCATCACAACTAAACAGTCGGTTATGTATTCAACAGATGTGACGTGTCTTATGGTCAGCTAGGAATAGTCAATGACTTCTATGTCAGCTAGAAATTCCTGGATCCACTTCCTGCGCCTGTGTAGTTTCCGATCATGGCTCTAACAGCATCACCCACTTTGAAATTCTGAGCAGAGTCAGCCTCACGCTACAACTGTTGTCTATACTTCGTTCGATTAGACACAGTACCTGATTCTAATGGCCGTATCTGGAATATTCTATGGAGGTATCATTGGAAACTACAACTCAGCTGCACATGAGATATGTGGTGGAGCTACCATGACCCTAGCCGTGGCCATATCATTCTGCTTCATTGGAGTCGGGGTTGTATCAGGCGTCCCGCTGACTGGTGAGCATTGATATTTCAGATTTGTGACAATGATTGGGCAGTAGGCTAAAACTTGGTGCTGCATTTCTACAAATAAATTATTCTCGATTAAACTTCCAATTAATTTTTTTGATCTTGAATTAATAATATTTTAATATTTTTACTAAAAAGTAGTTCATGAGCTATAGAATTCGCGACAGTATCATTGCTACCAGCTGCAGCAGCTGACGTTGACATCACTGTAACATCTTTGGTGGGTCATTAGTGGTAATTAATGGCTCTGGTATTTTGAGTTAGGTGTTCTGAAGTTTGCTTAGATAAATATGCTATCTTACTTGTTCATATATCTTTGCAGCATATTAGATTTGGTTTATGAGTGAAATTTAATGTCGGACTAGCCACAAGATTACTCTTGTGATATAAAATTAATATTCTGACCAACTAATCTTAGTTAATCTTAATTAACCTCAGACTAACTCGCAGCATCACTTCAGCGTCATAGAAATACTAGAAGACAACTCAAATGCATTAAGCAAAAAAAGGGGCTTAGCCTTAGTTTACAGTAAATATCAGTGTCGCCAACCCCAAATGGTAAATATCGTAGATTTCAAAAATCTAAAAATATAAACCCCCCAATACTGCCTTAAAACCCAGTCTATGACCTTGATTTCAGTACATTACTGCTCATCTAATAGAGTTAGTCAGTTTTTGTGGGCCTGTGATGCACACAGAAAGCAATTACATGACCTCAAGTGATACATTAGCTGGCCCAAAAGTTCAAAAAGTCATCGATCTACGAGTAAAGTTGTAGGGTTGACAACACTGGTAAATATGATTGTATATATGAAACCCACCGGTATGATTTGCTATAGAGAGCTGATGTTATTGCTTATTGTCCACCAGCCTGGTCTGTCTTGGCAAGGTGCAGCAAGTGATGTACTTCTGGGCAGCGACTAGTGCTTCTCTGATGTACTAGCTTGTTGAGCAAACATATTGGTTAAACGTATCCAGGTCACCAGCCTCAGTCTCCGCTTCTCAAATGATTGAAAATAATTGAAGTGAGTGCTAAAAATTAGTTTCTGATAGCAAATCTAAAGAGTTATCTTCTCTTTTTTAATGCAGCAAACCTTCAGCAGCTGATCGGCCCGCAGTATGGCATCACCGTCCCAGCAGCATTTGGCGCTGCCAGTGGCGGACTGGTGTTGATAACCCACCTGCTTCAACCAGTGTGTTGGTGGTGCAGGCGGTCATGACTCACCTGGGAATGAAATTTTGCTGACGAAAGGTTCTTGAACTGATATGATTGCCTAGAAACTCATCTTGCATTGCACCGTAGAATGAGATTTGGTAGCGACAGAAAATCGAGCATTTTATTCAAAATAAAGAAATCAAAATATGAGCGATTACACCAAATGAGATGACAACTCCAATAGAAGGAAGAATAAGCAAGATTTTTATAATGCAATCTACTTTTTGGGATTTTCCCTGTGCTGGGCCCACAATTGTCCTCAAGTGCTCCCACTAGTTTCCTGCAGTTGCTATCAATTGCTCTTAATAGCCTGCATCTCCTTTCTGACAACTCAGTTACAACATGTGTTATGTACAAGTGTGAAAGCAGTAGCGAAGTGTGACGAGCCATTATTAAAATAGCCCAGGATTTGAGCAAACACCATGACACTCTCTCCACATAAGTATCCGTGTATGCAGTATAATGAGCGAGAGCATAGTCATAGCCAGAGGAGGCAAACGCTGTCAATTATCAGCTGTTCTCTGTCTGCGACCGTCTGTCAGGCAGTGCTGTTTCTTCATCTCATTGGCTACACAGAAGAATCTGTAGTAAGAGGTAACCTAATTAATTCTCTGCCAATTGGGCACTGCAGTTATTATTTCTGACCAATCACGGATACGCCCGCCCCCCCACTGAATTCTTAGTGCATGCATATCGTGAAAGAATATTGCCACTATTCTCAGTATCACATCAACTTTGGTTCATCTCAGGGACAAGGGTCAAGAATTAGCCATGATGTGTCGGTGCCTTAAAGGGCCTACTACACGCTCGTGAAAAGAGCCGCAAACGAACAAACGGATGCAACATACGAATGTATATAGTTCATAAAATGCGTTTGTTGAAGCTTCACGTGTCCACTTTTTATGAATGATGAATGACGAATGCTCCTAATACTATGATCTGATTGGATTCGTTCGGCCGCAGCGCACTAGTCAGCCGCATGTTATGCAAGGCTTGTCAATGATTGGCTAAATATTGCAAGAAAACAAGTGTCTGGCCAACTATCTGTTCATTCGCTGATTTGTTCATTTATCCACCTCATTTGTTCGTTCGTTGCTGTTTTCACCAGCGTGTGGCAGGCCCTTAAGTTTATTATTCGCACCGAAATCATATAGATCACTCGACACTAACAATCCTCCCATTATGACAATGATGCTATCTCTGCAGCGTCAAACATAAGTTGTGCATCTAAAAGTATAGGGAAAGCGCAACGCAATTGCTTTAGTAAGATTTATATCGCCTATAGAGGGGTGGATCCATTTTTTTGGAATGATGGCTTCTACAAATTCATGCTAAAGTTACTAGCAGCTTCACTCTCTCAACTGGCAGGTAGATGGATTCTCCTCCCCCTCACTGTCTCCACTGCTTTTGATCAACTAGGCATTGTTGCAAGCACTACGGCTTCCATCTCAAAAAAACTGCTGGCAAAACCTATACATCCACTCCTTCATAGGGCCTCTTTACTTGAATGTCTGCTGAGGAGATGCACATGTCCTAGGGACGTTCAATATGGCTGTAAAGAAAAAATACATCGTCCTAGTCGGTGCTTTCTTCTCTATGATGACTGGAATGGGATTTCGTGTGGGTATGCAAGGACCATTGACTGAAGAGTTGACTGTACGATTCAATGCTACGACAGTAGAAACCAACTGGCCATCAACGGTTGCAGAGGGAACGCACTTCATGCTATGTGAGTACCCTCGCTTCATGGTTACGATTTAACTTTCAGCTATTGACCGCTACGAATAAATAGATTAAATCTACTGTACTCTCCTTCCAAAACAAACAGGACTGGAATTATAATCCGAATGGTGGTGTAGTCTATAAAAGATGTGAGGAAGAGTTGATCGTATGAGTGTTGAGAATAGAGAATATGTTTTGTTGATTACGAAATGCCTGTTATTATAAAGACTTCTCAGTATTGCCAACCCTACAGTTTTACCCGCAAATATACGATTTTTTGAACTTTTGAGGTTTATTTACCACTTTTGCTCCTTTAATTATGGTCTGTGTGCCTACCAGGGTCATATCAGGCCATACCAGGGTCATATCAGGCCATAACAGGGTCATCCCAGGGTCATATCAGGCCATACCAGGGTCAGACCAGGCTCACAAAGACTGACTGATTGTATTTGGTAAGCGGTAATGTATTGGCCTAAAGGCCAGAAAGTGGGTCTCAAGGCACTATGTGGGGGTTTTATTTCTAGATTACAGAAATCTGCGATATTCTGCTAGTCGGGGTTGGCAACGCCACCTCCATTGCTGAAATCCCAATATCCAGGAAGTACAATTGATTAGTGGTGATTAGCTCAAATATTGAACACAGGTGGTCACACCCTAGCAGAAATGGTCATAGTTCAGGTCAACCTTGATTTCAAAACATCATTGATAATCTCTGTATGCGGCTATCTTGAAGTTGTTCATCTTTGTTTTAAGCACCTCTGGCGCCGGTTTTGTTCAAGCTATTCAGCAGACGTCAGATACAGATAGTTGCCGGGCTAGCAGGAATGCTGGCTGTAGGTCTCTGTAGCCTTACAACAGAAATCTGGCAAATCACCCTTATATTCGGATTGGTTTATGGTAAGAGACTGTCTCTGCCTTCTATTCCTCCAGCTCTGGCATGACTTCTGATTCAGTTGATAGAACAGATTTGATATGATGGGGGAAAGAGGGCTAATTTTAGCTCAGTTTATTGCCTTTGACTTCATTTTCGGTCACTCCACGGTATATTGGTTGGTCACACTAAACGAGAGGGAGCTAACACTCTGTGTAAAATTTGCTGTTATTGAAAAATCACACAAAAAAAGAAGAAAATAACTCTTGGCCATCTTCTGGAGGAGGGAAATAGTGACACGGGATCCTGATGCAGCGTTATCCTCTGCGAAAGTTATCTTGAGATTGTCAAAATTACTTCGCTATGAAGTGGATCGTTGGCATATTTGCAGATCTAATATGAGATCAGATCTTGCATGCAGATTGGTAGCACTATCAGTGCTGTGAGTTCCAAACAGTTAAGATTGGAGATTTCAGTATTTTACAAACAACCACATCATACCTCTAAAGTCTCCCCGATCCCCCTCCATATTTTTCATGCCAGAATTTTGGATCAAGATTGCTGCTATTGGTTTTCTAATGTTCTCTTGGGACTGAACAGTTAGAGCTTGCTGAACTAAGTTGAAATATGACATAATCCTAGCTGTGAGGTTTAAACTATGACTCCTTCTCGAAGGTGATAAAAACGTGAGCTCCAATATTTTCAGCCTGACAGGTTGACCGGTCTGAGTTGCATGCTGACTCGGGCTCACTTCATGACATCACACAATCTCTTAGCAACTACTATTGGGTTTCAGTACCAGTTTTGTACAAACCTAAAGCAATCAAATAACCTTTTGTGGTAAAGCCACTGCCTAAAACAACCAGAACATCTACTGCAATCTAACACTACTTATCGTAGACATCAAAGCCGACAATATCCTTTCATCTTGCAGGCGCTTCTACATCGATGACACGAGTGGTATCAGGAGACATCCTGCTGTTCCACTTTGATAAGCAAAGCATAAGTACAGCACTAGTGATACTGATTGCAGGCTACGGCATCGGAACAATCATAGCTCCTATTCTAAGTCAGTACCTGTTCGACAGCGTCGGTTTCGCTGTAGCTATGTTAGTGATGGGATCTATCAGCTCAATCCCGGTAATTGCCGGTATTAGCTACACAGAGACAGAAGACTATCCGAAACCATCCATGTCTGGCAGTGAAGGTGAAAGTGAAACTCTTGTGAAGTCAAGGTTGCAAGATAGCCTGACAGCACAATTGGGAAAGCTGGTCCAAAATGTCAGGGTGAGCGTGGCTCCGGGGCATCATTTCTATTCTGTTGCTAATCTAAATCAAGTAAAACCAATCAGACTATGTCTCAACTTAGATTACTCATATGATTACAGATTAGATTTGGTGACGATCGATGTTAAGCGGAGATGATTCATATTTTTTGAGTACATGCTTGTCGGCTTCTGATGTCAGAACCAAAGTTCTCACTGGTTTTCCTGCTAGATCAACAACTCACTCAGATATCTGGCTTTTGTCGTTCTCCCGTAGATATTTGTGCATCAGCACGTGCAGGAGTGAGTGGGAGTGAGTGCGGATAGGCCCGGATGGGCCTGGATAGGCGTGTGGGTGAGCGCAGATGGGAGCCGGAGTGAGCGGGAGTTAGCGCGGATGGGTGCCTGAGTGAGTGCGGATAGGCATCGGAGTGAGCTCGAAAATCGAGAGGAGAATGACAAACACCTGATATCTCTCATATATTTCCCCATCACGCTCCTGTAGCAGAGGAGCTGATAAATATCTCCTTTTATTTCTATGAGTATTTGGCCCGGTTGCATTGATCTTTCGGGTTTTTGACAGCCCTATTAGTAGACGCACCGCTGTCATGCAATGGAGTCATACGCCGGCAACAGCAGGTGATATGCGCCGACTTTAGTCCACACTTCGTACGCTTTCACTGGCTCTAGTACCGATGTAACACCGGCGTAACGCTGGTGCTTATGACAACAGTATGTCAATAGGAGAATAAAATAATATTCTGATCTTTCTAGTACTGGGTGTTCCTGATCAGCGTACTGCTGATGGTTTTTGCCATGAAAGTAGTCAACAACCTGATGGTGAACTATGGCACTGAAGCCCTTGGTATAACATCTTTCTCTGCCTCCGTGGGCGTTACCCTCAATGGTGTTACCAACCTGCTAGGGACTCTAGCAACTTTGGTGCTGAAACAGCTTCGCTGGAGTGCCTTCCTCACGAACGGGGTGTGTATGGTTGGATTGGGAACAGTCATCATCATCATGACCAAAATTCATACGGAGGCAAGTCTTGGCATGTGTCAGCTTCTGTAACCTACTACTGGGCAGCAGAGAGTTGGTTGAGGGAAATCTCAAGTTGTTAATCAGTGCTTGATGTAGTATCTATGTATTCATGTATTTATGTATTTATTTATTTAGTATTAATTCATTTCGTATTTACTTATTTAGCATTTAGGCGTTTTTGTGCAGCAGGAACGCAAAGCTTTTGTCGCGGGTGGCCCGCAAGGGAGCGTAACGAAAACAAAAAATTCAACTAATCTTTCGCGATAAAAGCCTGGTGCTATCCTGTGCGTAACTTCTGACCAGCTAGTGGAATGGCTTCGTGACAGAATGCAAGCTTGACCGTTCTCAACAACTATCGAGACACAAACAGCTAATATCTTAGTCTATTGCAACCATAGACTACGCTTTTCATCAGCTAGTTTCTTTCTTTCTCACCTCTAAATAAAGCCAGAAAAATTTTTCCCTTCAAACAGAATTGTCATACTTACAGATTTGAAGCTCTAGAAACAAGTATCAACTGGTTTCATGTTAATTACTAGTGCATTTCGGCAATGAGAAGTCCTAAGAAACCAGAAATGATAACCAAAGAAACGTGTTAATTATATTCGCTTAAGTCGTATATTGTAAAGAAGACAATTCCACTACAGAATTATACTCGTACCCGCGAACAATTACCGTGACTCTATTCACAGGGTATACAGCACGCTAGCATTAATATTTTTTGCATTCCAGCTATTTTCAGAAGGGTCGCGCTCTAACGCTTCGCGGTGCTTGAATATGCCTTTTATCTATTTAGTATTAGCTATTTAGTGAATGAGCAGCTGATAGAAAATGTTTGCTATTCGGCATTGCAACAGATGGATTTATATCCAGTGAAATAAATTTGTTCTTCTCCTCCGCTTCTTCCCTCCACGCATCGAATTCAATGCACAGTACAACATGAATTATGTGATTTTTCAGACGGAATATCTAGTCTTAATGTCAGCTTGCGGAGTGGCTCTCGGTGGATTCGTAGCTCTCTACAACCTCACATTGCACGAGATCTGCGGTGGAAACTTGATGACACTCGCTGCTACCATTGGCTTCCTTGTATCTGGAGTCAGCATTACTATAGGCGTCCCAGTTACTGGTAAGATCGATAGAAATAATTTCCGCTCGTTAGTTCTGCTGATATATCATACAGCTGCTCATCTAATGTCTGGTTTATACAAGCTGTAGAATAGTAAACAAATTAACATTCATAATATATCGCGTGTGATATTCGCCCAGCTATTTACATAGGCGTAAATCACCAAATTTTGCAATTGTGTCTCCAATAGCTATTTGGTTTGATGCAAAACATAGCCTGACCAATCAAACATTCATATCTGTTAGATGGTTGCAAAAGATTGGCCACATACATAACCACATGATATTTTCCCCAATGTAGCTAGCTTTGACCTTGGCCTTGCCAATATGGTGGAACGAAGAGGTGTCGAATTATCTGGCAAAATTGCAGACTAATTTGACTATGATGGCAGCAATACGATTGGGTTCAGACAGCCAATAGTGTAATAACGAATAGCCTCGTTATACGGCTCGCATAAACAGGGCATTAGTGCAATTGAAATTGGTTTACATCTGTTGCTCTCTGAGAAATTTTAGTTATTGCATTTCTGAAATAGGCAGATTGAAGCACACTGATATCAGTGGAGTTACTAAAGGCCAGATCAAGTAGAATTGGCCACATTTAAGTCAGTTCTGGATACAATGGTGGAGCTGGATTGACGAAAATGTTCTTCGGCGGCCAAAACCACTATTCTTGTAGAACTCCATATACCACTAACTGACCAATCAGCTCTCAAGAAGTCCTGGCATTTTTTACTCTTATGCCGGCATGCGCACCTATTCATTCGCGCCTGTACTAATAACACAGGCACGCACGAATAGGTGCGCTTGCCGACATAAGAGTAAAAATGCCGAGGTCCCTTGCTTGTGACCCTGTGATCATGTTACCCTGTTATTTAAGGTACTGAGGAGCTGATCAACTACTCTTATTACATTCCAGCATGGCTCCAACACAATCTTGGGATGCGTCAGGGTCTGCTTGTTCCTGGTGCTACTTCCTGTATTGCTGGAGTTGTGACAATAATGACCTACTTAATAACCAAACCATCAGGAAGCTGATATTGGCTTTTATGTCACAGGAACCTTTACACATGTGTACAAGCGTGTACTATGTGTTTTTTTCAGCTTCTGCAAAGCATCTCTTTATGCAGTGGCATAATGCAATAATTTCATTTCGTTATCACCAATTTTAATCTAGATTTCTTTCGTTTTAATCTAATGCAAGAAAAATAAACCTTTTTAAAAATAAGCCTCAAATTGTTGACCACAAACATATTCACATGTTTCATAGATCGATATATGCATGATTACACCGTTTAATGCTATAGCTAAAAACCCCAATCCCATAAATATTCTGTTATATTTGTCTGGATTTGAAATTTTGATATCTCAAATACAGGAGTCTGGGGAAGGGAAATACTGAAGAGTTACCAGGTATGCACTCCATTTTGACTAAAATCCCAGCTTGTAATTATAGTTGGCACTCATATTTAGGAAGTCACCTTTGAGAAGTTTTTTCTGTAATAAATGCAAGGTCAGCTGACATTCCATGGCTGTTCATTCTTTGATATGTTCATCGCACAGCCCGATTATGCTACAGCTAGAGATTTCATAGCTGTGGTCAGTCATTGACTGCAACACTAGCAGGCTATTCCCAACATGGAAATTTCTCACCAAATATTTTGGGAAGTTATTAACCAATCAAAACCAGGATTGTATTAGAATTAGGTCAGTCCGTGTCTGCATAGCTTTGGTGATAATAGGCAGAATACTGCAGCTAAACATTCCGTTCTAACTCACTCAACATGACGCGCATAGAGCAAAGATAATCATAGGTAGGATGCATATGTGTTCTACTGATAGTTGAGGAGCAATTGTAGTTCATATGCAGAATTGCCTTATGGCTTAGTTGGATTTGTCCCCTCTTGGTGAAGACAACTTCAAAGTCTGAGCAGTGGCCAACGATGCCTGGAAACCCATCTGTAGGCCATCCCATTACTGTCTGCGCATCGTATGAAACTGGCTGTAGTTATGTTCAATCTTACATTTCTGTAATATTTATTGCTGCAGAGTATAAGTAGATTGCAAGCTGGGGGTGATATAGTGATATAGCAAAATCAGGAGCATTTCTTATGCCTGGAACACAGGAGTTTGAAAGATTGCTTGGTACGTCCACAGGCATCCGATCATGCATTCAACGTACCCCAAGAAACTGAGTAGATCCAGTTATTCAAAGGCTTCTCTCCCTCTTGCCTCTCCCTTTTTCTAATTCACCTCATTTCTCCCTCTGCCACCCTCTGCTGTCCTCCTGTCTCCCTCATTTGCCTGATTATCCCCTCTCTTTGTCCGTCTCTCCCGCTCCCCGGTTCTTTATCCTCTGTTCTATCTATTTATTGTCCTCCATTCATTCATCTCTGGCTCTCTCTCCTTCTGTGCCATTCTCTGGCGAGCGAGCGAGAGAGAGAAAACACAAACCCCCCACGCAAAAAACACCCAAGACAAGACACCCCCCCCCCCAAAAAAAAAAAAACACACAAAAAAAAAAAAGAA
>ERZ1740065.2177-NODE-2177-length-12126-cov-11.338663_pt1 | contig 12126 bp, 9 predicted proteins | sample MGYA00581738_ERZ1740065 | MGnify/ENA primary metagenome ERZ1740065 (study PRJEB43018, sample SAMN04849749) | marine metagenome | isolation source: floating plastic debris | place: Pacific Ocean | collected 2008-09-01 | study: EMG produced TPA metagenomics... | reverse complement strand
CTTTGGGACACAGGCAAGATTATGTTCTCGCTGCGTCGCGATATGTCGGACAGATTGATCATCGGGTCGATGGGCACTGTTATGGGCGCGGCCGGGCGCGGGTTGTCCAGCCGTTGGGCGCGCAAAAAGCTGGCGCGCCTCTTTCCTGATCTGGGTCCGGTGGAGTTCGAAGAGGCCTGGCACGGTCAGATTGCCATGACGCCTGACCATTTGCCGCGCGTCCACCAGCTGGATCAAGGTCTTTACACAGCCATCGGCTACAATGGCCGTGGCATCACGACGGGAACTCTCTTCGGAGAAGCAATCTCTGGTCTTCTGACCGGCGCGGATCCCAAGGATCTGCCCCTTCCCATCACGGATGTGTCTGGCGTGACATCCGCACCGATCATGTCGCGCCTCTATCAGACAGCCTTTACCGCCAACCAAATTCTGAAAGCCATCTGATCCATGACGACCCAACTCAACCGCGTCGGCGTGGATATTGGCGGCACCTTTACGGATGTGGCCCTGGACCATGCTGGTGGTCGAGCGACCTGCAAGGTTCTGACCGACTATGGGCAGCCTGAACAAGCCATACTGGATGGGATCATGATTGCCGCCGACAAGGCTGGGATTGCGCTCGGCGAGATCACTCAGGTCATTCATGGCACGACCCTCGTGACCAATGCGCTGATCCAAAGGCGCGGCGCACATCTGGCCTTTATCACGACCGAGGGGTTCCGTGACGTGATCGAGATGCGCTCTGAGAACCGGTTTGAGCAATATGACCTCAACCTCACGCTGCCAAAGCCGCTGGTGCCACGCAAAGACCGTCTGACGCTGAATGAGCGCATGGGGCCTTCGGGTGAGGTTCTCTTGCCGCTCGACCCGGCAGAGGTTGATGCCATGGTGCAGACGGTCTCAGCGGGCGGGTACGAGGCCGTGGCCATCGGATTGATGCATGCCTATGCCAATGACGCCCATGAGATACAGATGGCAGACGCCCTTCGTGCGGCGGCCCCGGATCTGTCGATTTCCATCTCCTCGGTCATCTCGCCGCAAATGCGCGAGCTTCCCCGCTTCAACACGGTGATTGCCAACGCCTATGTGCAGCCGATGGTCGCGAACTACCTGGGACGTCTGGTGGGGCGTCTGCGGGATGAAGGCGTGGAGGCGCCGGTCTTTATGCTGCATTCAGGGGGCGGCTTGATGTCGGTCGAAGACGCCGCTGAACAGCCTGTGCGACTGTTGGAATCCGGGCCTGCGGGCGGTGCGATCTTTGCCGCAGATTATGCGCGCGCCCACGGGATCGAAAAGGTGCTGAGCTTTGATATGGGCGGCACCACGGCCAAGATCTGCCTCATTGAAGACGGCGCGCCCAAGACAGCCAACACCTTTGAAGTCGCGCGAACATACCGGTTCAAAAAAGGGTCGGGCATGACGGTATCGACGCCGGTTGTTGAAATGGTTGAGATCGGCGCGGGCGGCGGATCCATTGCCTCGATCGACGCCATGGGGCGCATTCAGGTCGGGCCGCGATCGGCTGCGTCTGAGCCCGGGCCCGCCTGCTATGGCCGGGGCGGGGAAGAGCCTACCGTCACGGACGCCAACCTTTTGCTGGGCCGTCTGGACCCCGAGAACTTTGCCGGCGGCGCGATCAAACTGCACCCGTCTGCATCAGAGGCGGCTGTGTCGGCGCAACTGTCCAAAGACACCGGGCATAGCGTGTCAGAGGCGGCCTTTGGTGTCACCGAGATGGTCGACGAAAACATGGCCAATGCCGCGCGCGTTCATACGGTTGAAAACGGACGTGATATTGAGCACTTCACCATGATCGGTTTTGGCGGTGGCGCGCCGCTTCACGCCTGCCGCCTCTGTGAGAAGCTGGGCATCGCCTCTTTGCTCATCCCGCCGGGCGCGGGTGTTGGCTCTGCCATTGGATTTTTGAAAGCACCGTTCAGCTACGAGGCCTCTCGCGGTCTGTTTCAACGGATGTCTGAGTTTGACCCGGGCGCCGTGAACACGCTGCTGCAAGAGCTGGAGACAGAGGCCCGCACATTTGTGGAGGCAGGCGCGGCCGGTCAGGTCACGGAAACCAAGCTCATCGCCTTCATGCGCTATTCCGGGCAGGGCTGGGAGATACCGGTGCCTTTGCCCCACAAGACATTCCAGAGCGATGACACCACTCTCATCCTCGCCGCGTTTGAAGAGGCCTACCGCACCCTTTTTGGACGCACGATCGCGGGCTTGGCGACGGAGATCACCAACTGGTCGATCATCGTCTCGACAGTGTTGCCAGAGGTCGCGCAGGCCGAACAGTACCGCGGTGGGGCCCTGGGCTCTGCCATGCGCACGCGTCAATTCTTTGACGCGGCCGAGCGTCGGGTGGTGGATGCGCAAGAGGTCGCACGCGAGACATTGATGCCCGGGGTCGAAGTGTCTGGTCCGGCTGTCGTAGTCGAGCGTGAAACCACCACCATCGTGACATCCCGGTACAAAGTGATCGGGCAGGGCGATGGCAGCCTCCTGTTGACGCGCAAAGGAGAGGCGTCGTGACCCAACCCAGCAGCATTGATCTGCAGATCATGTGGAACCGCCTGATCGCGGTGGTGGAAGAACAGGCCACGACCCTGATCCGCACCGCATTCTCGACCTCGGTGCGCGAGGCGGGGGATCTCTCTGCGGGGCTTTTTGACCGTCAGGGCCGAATGATCGCGCAGGCCGTCACCGGCACGCCCGGGCATGTCAACGCCATGGCCGAAAGCGTGACCCACTTCGTGCGCGAAATCGGTGTGCAAGACATGTTCGAAGGGGACGTTCTGATCACCAACGATCCGTGGATGGGCACGGGCCATCTGCATGACATCACCATCGTCAGCCCGGTGTTCCGAAAAGAGATGCATATCGGCTATTTTGCCTGCACAGCCCATGTTGTGGACATCGGGGGGCGAGGCTTTGGCCCGGACGGAAACGAGGTCTATGAAGAGGGGCTCTTGATCCCGATCATGAAGTTTGCCGAACGCGGCGTGGTGTCCAAGGATCTGATCCGCCTCATCCGGTCCAACGTGCGCACACCTGATCAGACCGTGGGCGACATCTACTCCCTGGCCGCGTGCAATGAGGCCGGTGAGCGGCGTTTGCAGGCCATGCTGGACGAGTTCGACCTGGGCGACATTGATGCACTGTCGGACTTCATCATTGAGACCAGCCGCAAAGCCACGCATGAGGCGATTGCCAAGGTGCCTGACGGGTCGTTCAGCCACACGATGCAGGTCGATGGCTATGACGCGCCGGTGCATATGGAAGTGCGGCTGGACATCGAAGGCGACACTCTGCTGGCTGATTTTGCGGGCACCTCCGGCATGAGCAAGTTCGGTGTGAACTGTCCGGAGGTCTATACCCGCGCCTATGCCTGTTATGGCCTAAAATGCGCCATCGCACCGCAAGTGCCCAACAACTCAGGCTCGCTTGAACCCTTCCGCATCATCGCGCCTGAGGGCTGCATTCTCGCCGCCAGGCGGCCTGCACCTGTCTCGGTGCGGCACGTGATGGGCCATCTGGTGCCCGATGTGGTGTTGGGCGCGCTGCACAAGGCGCTGCCGAAAACCGTCCCGGCAGAAGGATCCTCTGCGCTGTGGAACATTCAGATCTCTGCGCGGCCCAGCGACCCGGCCAGCAATTTGCCCGGCAGTGAAATCCTCATGTTCAACTCAGGTGGCACCGGTGCGCGACCTGCCCTTGATGGGCTATCGGCGACAGCTTTCCCCTCGGGGGTGTCCACCATGAGCGTGGAAGCAACAGAACATGTCGGCCCCATCACGGTCTGGCGCAAGGATTTGCGCGCGGGCTCCGGTGGGGCAGGCGCCATGCGCGGCGGGTTGGGCCAGATCATCGAGATTGAAGCGCGTGACGGGTACGACTTTTTCTTCAATGCCATGTTTGATCGCGTTCAAAATCCGGCTCGGGGTCGCGATGGCGGCGGGCCTGGCGCGCCTGGGAAAGTCGAATTGGCAGACGGAACCGAACTGCGTGCCAAGGGCCGGCAGTTGATCAAAAACGGCCAGCGCCTGCGCCTCAGCTTGCCGGGCGGCGGTGGCTATGGGGACGCCAAAACCCGTTCCAGGGATGCTGTTGCCGAAGATCTGGCCTCTGGCCTGATCTCGCGCGCGCAGGCAAAATCTGACTATGGCTACGAAGAGGAACAGGACAACGACCATGACTGACGCACCTATTGCACTTATCTCCGGCGGGGCGCAGGGCATCGGGTATGCCTGTGCTGAGGCGCTGGCCGAGGACGGACACAAGGTCATTTTGGCAGATGTCAAAGACAGCGTGATGGATGCGGCCAAGACGCTCGGCGGTGTAGGCTACATCTGTGACTTCAGCGACGCGGACGCGATAGGCGGGCTCTTTGACGCGATCGAGGCGGATCATGGCCCTGTCACGGCCTTGGTCAACAACGCGGGCATTGCGCAACCGGGCGATTTTTTGACCTATGACCTGGCCGCGTTTGACGCTGTGATCAACGTAAACCTGCGGGGCGTTTTTGTGGCCACGCAACGCGCCGCGCGCACCATGGTAGAGCGCGGCATTGAAGGCGCCATAGTGAACATGTCTTCTGTCAACGCGCAGCTCGCAATTCCGGCGATCCCGGCCTATTGCGCCTCAAAAGGCGGAGTGATGCAGTTGACCAAGGTGGCCGCTCTCGCCCTGGCCAAGAACAACATCCGCGTCAATGCGGTGGGCCCTGGCTCTATCGACACCGAAATGATGGCGGGCGTGAACGCCAATCCCGAGGCGTTCCGCGTGGCGATGTCGCGCACACCGCTGGGTCGTTCCGGCACAGCCCGCGAGATCGGCGATGTGGTTGCCTTTCTATGCTCGCCCAAATCCAGCTATGTGACCGGCGAAACCATCTACGTGGACGGCGGTCGCCTCGGCCTCAACTATACCGTGTGATGGCAGTCTTGAGCATCTTGTGACCCTCAGCCGGGGATGACCTCCGTCAACCACTGCAAACGCTGGCGAGGGACAAGCGCCAGACACCATGTTTTTTCGTCTTTTGTCGCCACAACGAGATGCGTGTCGCGATTGATGGGAACCACAAAACACTCTTTGTCACGGTGTTTGATACGCCCACGGTTCGGCGCAAGGCCCGTGCGTCTGACGTAATCAAGCCAGAAGTTTTGCAACTGCGCGATCTCGTTCTGGGTGCCTTTGGCCTCGGAAAATGATAGGCGCGGCGTCGCAAGGAGGGACGCTACGCTGGCATCTCGAATGAGGCTGAAGTCCTCTTGCGTGCCATCTATCCGAAGGGCGGGCTCTGCTGCTTCGCGCAGCCCCAGAACATCTGCTAGGAGGGCTGTAGAGACCGAAACGCCGACTTCGTCGAACTGCGCCAAGGCCTGGGGTTCTTGCAGAACAAGACCATCGGCATCGTGAATAGCCCCGCGCAGAATGGAGGCGAAGACACGGGCCGCGTCCTTGGGCGATTGCGGCGGGCGTGCCGGGGGTGCGCCGCGTTTTTTGACGTCGAACAATCGGCGGTTTGATACATAGAGTGTCAGATCATCATGCGGAGAACAGTGAACGGAAATCCGCCGTGGCAGCATTGTTTGGTCGATTTCAAGCAACAGCTCACGCATCGCCGCGTCACCCCCAAGGCCGGCCCCAATCATAACTCTGTAGCGTGGATGCTCTTTGCACGCATACCTGTCGACCATCCGCTCTAGGGCGGAGGTGTCAAGGGGGAAGTAGGGCAGCACATCAAGGTGCATGGACATCACACATCTCACAAAACCAAAGAAGAGGTTCTACGCCCATCGGTGACGAGGCTCTCTATCTCAAGACCAGGCGCGCAGACCATACAGAGAAATTCCGACGTCTCCTTGCTCTCGCGCACGAAGAGGGTCGTTGTCTTTGCGTTTATCACGATGGCTTCTCGAGCAGGCTCCGGGGCAGGCTCTTGGTTGTGCCAGGTCGCTGCCACGCTCTGGAGCATGTCGAATGAGGTGGCGGCTTGCTCGCAAAGGTGGTCGAGATGTTCGCGCCTATAGGCGGGTTCATGACTGGCCCGCAGGACAAGCTGCGCGGTCGCATCTCCATAGGCGACCACGTGACAGTCTGGTCGGGATGCCCGCAAGGCGTTGAGAAGCTGTTTCATAGCATACCCCTACATTTGCACGTCTGGGCTTTGTTCGGATGTCGTTCGGCTCGCGCGTTTGCGCGTGGGCTGCGGTGTGATACGCCGTGGCATCACGCGAACCTTTGTTTCCAGGCTTTGGGTAGTACCGGCATCACTGTCAGGTGACGCATACGGGTCTGGCGATGTATCTCGGTCGGCTGCCTGAAAAGGGTTCGTTTTTATCTCCGACGTCTGAATCGCGCTTCGATCAGCTGGAATTCCATCTTTGTCATTCTGCCGCAAAAGCATCTCGACAAGATAATCGCTAAACGCCGCCGCGCCGCTTTTCTGCCAGCTGTCTTCGTCAGCGGCATTGATGGCATCGATCAAAGCAAGGGGGAACACGTCGCGGAAAACATGCTGGGTTTCCTTTTTGACCCGAGACAGCAAACGCGCCCGATCCCGTTCCGTCCGGATTTTATCAAATTGAGTGATCACGAGAATGTTGTTGCCGTTTGTCTTTTCGACGATCTCCTCCCAGGTGGCGGCCTCGGATTGACGCCAGGCCTGGGTGGCATGGGTGCACCATATGACACTGTCCACCTCTTCGAAGGCGTTTTGCCAAATGGTGTTCGACATATTGGGATCAGAAATGCCAGGCATATCAAAGAGATCGCAGATCTCCAGCGCGTCGGACTGCATCGACAAGCGAATGAATTGGGTATCTTCGAGACCGATCGTCCCCAGCTCGTCGAGATCAAACGGCTCTTCGCTTCCATCCGAGCGGACGCGTGTTGCGGCCTCCGGACCATGGGTAATCCAGACTGGCGGCACGCTCGTGGCGGTCACGCGCACGGGCAGGGGATTGCTTGTCAAAAGCATGTTCAGCAAGGTGCTTTTGCCAGCACTGAATTCCCCCATCAAGGCGATGCGTGGTTTGCGTTGTGATCCGGGGGCGGAGGGTTTGAAAATGTCGAGGTCGTCACCTGTCATGTCGATACCCTTTCGGAGGTCGCAAACGGCGTCAGAACGGCGTGCAAACGCTTGATCTGCTCCAATTGTGCGCCATCACCATGCGCGCGCACGGCCTGGCCCACGTTCTGTCCTTGATCTGCGGAATTGGCGATTTCCGATAAGATGTCTCGTTGATTTTCGAAGAACTCTGTCAAAGCGGTGACGAGCTGTTGGCACACGAGGTCGGTCTGCGTTGTTTTGATTTGCGTCATGAAATCATCTGTCTCGCCATGGATCAGCTGGCGAAATTGCTGGGCGAAGGCGTCATAGCCCCGGATCCGTTTCCACCAGGACATCCACCACCCATCGTTGAAATCGAGCGCGATCGTCTGCCCAAGGGTCACCGGGGCGGGGAGCTGAGGAACCGTGGGGGAGGGCAGCTGCAGACAATCAATGTGATCGCCGAACGCATGCGCATAAAGCTCCGCCACGTCTTGGAGGGCAGCGTCATAGTGCTGCAAGGCGAGTGATTTGGCGCGTTGGCCAAAAACGCGGTAGTTCGAGCGCATCAAAACGCGCAACCCTGTCGGGTCATAGCGCCACCCTTCCTGCGGCCCGAACTGTTCAAGATGCGAAATCAGGGATTGGCTGGCACGTTCGACGAATTGAGCCTGCCCTCGATCTGCACGGTCCTGATAGTCATGCACGACCGCGTGCAACGCATTGCGCAGGGCAGCGATGTGCCGCTGAGACAGGGTGCCGAAGGCCGGCAGCGCCTCTCTGGGCGTGATGCTTGCCTCACGCACGCCCTCAACGCGGATCTTTCGTGCCGCCTCCTCACTTGAGGCCACACTGATCGCGGCACCCGCGATTTTGGTGAGAAGCGGCTGCCCGATATCCGACACAATCCGGGTCGACAACGCGCTGAACAAAGCCGGCATACCGGAAAGTTCCCAAACCATTTTGTCGGGTCGGGTTTCGCTGTCTTTGGCATCCAGCGCCAATTCGGCCCAGCCATAAAGGGCATTTGCGCTCGTTTGCGGCATTCGATTGATGTCACCAGACAGCGCAACACTGGCCCAATATGCGCTGCCAAACACAATCTCCACGTCCTCCATTCCGATGTGCTTTTTCATCGTTTCCCGGATAAGCCGCTCGACCTCAGGCACCTGTTGCCCAGGATCAGAGAGCTCATCAATCCGGTTCACGAAGATCACGATGTTGCGGGACTTCAAGTTCGAGATCAGACGGATGAGCCCCATATCCACCGATGTCAGCGCCTGACAGGCGGAGAGAACAACGATGCAAAGTCGGCTTTCGCGGATCGCCTGCACCGTGATCTGTTCGCGCATCATGAAGGTATCATTCACGCCCGGCGTGTCGCGCAGGCACAGATTGCAGGGCACAGCCGTGCTGTTGAGATAGAGATCAGCCGATCGCAAAATATCGGCAAACCGGCCCTGATCGGCCATGTCGGGATCGATCTCATCCCCAGTGAAATCATCGCCCAGACAAATGTATTTCTCGAGCAGGTTCTTGTCGAAATAGCCGTATTCGTGTTCTTCCCCGATCAGAAGTTCAAACTTCTTGCCCAAACGCTGACGGGCTTTCTCGCGTACTTTTTCGATCTGTTGGGCAATCTTTTGAAGCTCGCTTTCGGCACCGGCGCGGCTGGCCAGCTCGCCCATCCGCCCGCCCTTATTGAGCAGGCGATCCCATTCCTTTTCAGACATGAACCGGAAATGCGCCCGGTTCTCCGAGCGCTCATCGCCCGGCGTGAGGTGCAGCGACGTGACAACCGACGTCCATGGATTGACATCGGAGGGCAGCAAATCCTCCCATCCTGCCAAGGCGTTCACGAGCGCGGTCTTTCCCGCCTTCACCTGCCCCAATACTGTGATTGTGGGCTCAAATTCCGAGAGCTCATTCCTGAAACGTGCAAGGCTCTTGGCGGAGTTTTCCCCGACAAGCTCAGACAGTGCCGACACGGCTTCTTCGACCGCGCGCATGTCGTCGACAAAGCCCTTGAGATGTTCCAGACCAGATCCAAAGTCGCTCGGCCGGGGGGCCTTGCGAAGTTCTGTGGCCATGGGCGGTTTTGTTTCGATGTTCATGGATCTTCTCACTGCTCAAGGATCGGAAACCAGGTGAGGCACTTGCAGGCTTGGTTGGCCGCATCCACACGCTCTCGATGTGGTTGGTTTGATGTGCCTCGCTACGCGCACGCCTTCGCAGCAATCTCCTTTTTAAGTTGCACCATGAGGGAAACCGCATCCGTGGCGGCGTCTTCATCATCTTCGAGCTGCAACAGCAAAAGCATGCTTTCGCCCTGCTGAGTGTCTTGCAAAAGCCCTTCGACGACGCGGTCATGCTCGGACACGCTGGCAAAGGTCTCGGACAGCCCTTGCGCCGTGGCCAGGCATCTTGAAATGAGATCAGAAATGTCTGGCGCACCTTGCTTTAGGTCCTCCGCCAGGGCCTGAGCGCTGGTTTCCAAATCTTGCATCGCCTGTTTCAGCGCCATGTCTGCCGAGCGGGTCTTGGTCCTTTTTTCCTGTGCGCTGTGCGGCTCAGGATACGGCGCTGATAGGTCTGCGGTCTGATGTTTGGCTTGGTCGTTGGGCGTCAGGGCGGTTGGCGGGTCCGATTTCACCGCATCCAAAAGCACCTGGGCACGATCGAGGTCTTCGGCACGGCCCAGCGTCACCTGCTGGTCGATCGCATCGCTGAGGGCTTTTCCACCGCTCAGCGCCCATAGCTGAGGGTGTTCTGTGGATGCCCCTGTGCGTGCCTTCAGTGCCTGCAGGATCGCAATCGGATAGAGCCCGTAAAACTCCTGCGCGACAAAGTCCTCAAGCTCGTTGATCCGTTGCGCAAGCGTTCCTTTCATCTGGTGTCGATCCGCCATGGTCAGCACCAGGAAACTGTGATCCTTGATGTGATCGGGCATTGTGCGCCAGAGCGCTTGTTCGTGATCCGTGACGGTGTCACTGCACCAGATCACCATAGCTGATGTTTCAGATACGTCGCGCAACAGGGTTTCGATGTCGGCGTCTGAGCCGCTCACTGACACTTCGGTGTAGGATTGGCTGAGCAGATGGTCTTCCGGCAGTTCAAGGGTCACGCGTAGGGCAGGGCGGGTGAACGCCGCCTCTTCGATCACACCGGGCATCTTGTCAATCGTGCCATCTTCATACTCGATCAATGTGCGCGGTTGCGGACCATAGACGACATCGACAACGCGTGCCTGCGGGATAGACGGGATGGCCGTCCATCCCAGCAGCATGTTGATCACACTGGTCTTGCCGCTTCCCGGCAAGCCAATAACCGTGACCTGCACCGCCTGCTGCAGTTTCGCCAAGAGCTGCGTTCCAAGGCGTTTATGCAGCGCCGGAAAGGCCGCCTTGCCAAGAGAGGATTCAAGCTTGCGGCTCACATTGGTGATGGTTTGTGCAGTGCTCACACTGTGACCTTTCTTGAAATACGATAGATGCTTGAGCCGTTTTCGGTCTTCGCGCTGACAACGGTCATGGATGAGCGCTTGGATGCTCGACTTTCTTGGGATCCCGAAGGAGACCTGTCTGCATCAGATGACGAGCGGCGGCATGTCTTGATCACACAAAGACAAACATTGTCTTGATCGGGGTCGTCAAACCGGTCGACTTCACGCAGGAGCGCGGCGCTGATCTCGGCACTTTGTTTGTCGCGATTGTCTTGGATCACTGTGTTGATCTGCTCGGTGCTGAGATATTCAAGGCCGTCGCTGGCCGCCACCACGATGTCGTCATCGCGCAGACGCAAAGGGTCTTCGGGGCAATCAATCTGGGGGATCTCATACCCGGCCAGAACAGACGTCAGGCAGTAACGATCAGGATGATTTGCGGCCTCAAAGGCATTGATCTCTCCGCTTTGTTGCATCACGGCGATCTTGGCTTCCATCGAGTGGATTTCATTGAGCCGCGTCAGTGTGCCATTGCGGAACAAAAACAGCGGCGAGTCCCCAACAGATATCCAGTAGAGACGGTCATGGAAGAGAACCGGCGCAAGCAAGGTGGCGCCCATGATCCCATCATCGTCTTGCTGTGCTGCGATGCTTTCCAGTCGAAGGTTTGCGTGCCGTACGGCACTTTGCAACGACTGTCTGATCGTGCCTTCCTGCTGCTCAGGAGAGAGTGTTTTGAGCTTCAGTTCACTGAAGACCTCCGTCACGACAACCCGGCTGGCGATGTCGCCTGCATTGTGCCCTCCCATTCCATCGGACAGAACAGCAAACCCGTGATCCACGCCCACGGGGAAATCAAAGGCAATCTGGTCCTCTTGCCGCTCGCGCTGGCCTTGGGAAAGCCCAGAGGCCACATCGTAGAAAAACTCACTCTGCCGCGACATATCCGGCACCGTTTTTCTGAACCTCAGACCATGAGAATGTCGCGCCGCACAGCGCCACAAATCGCATCGTCGTCTCCCCGATCCGGATCAGATCGTCTGACTTGAGCTCTTCGGTGCTGAGCACCGGACGCCCGTTCAACCGGACAAGGTTTGTTTTGCCGCCATGACCGAGGAAAAAGCTGCGTTGTTCGTCGTCATAGGCAATTGCCGCGTGATTTTCCCGCGAAATGCTGTTGTCTCCAAAGGCAAGGGAAACCGTCTGATCTTCACCGCGCCCGATTGAGGCGACCCCGTCGTGAAGCGTGAACGCAGATCCCTGGCCGGGGCCTTCGACAACCACCAGCCATCCGACAGGATGTGTCGATGGCGTCTGGGGTTTCTGCTCAGCTTTGGCGCTGAAGACGTCAAGCTTTGCGGCCTCGGGCTGTCCAAAGCCAAGAACCCGTGTCTTCACCCGGCCCGAGCGACCAACCGAGCGCCCTGCGGCGGGTTGCGGCACCCCGACCGGTGCTGCGGTGGCGTGTGGTTCACCACGGGCGTCATGCGAGATCGGATCCGGTGCACTTGGCGCATCTGCGGGTGGGAGCGGGTCCGCCTTGGCCCTCTCGGGCATTGGCATGTCGCTCGGATCATCTGCGCGGCCTTGAAATTGCTGATGCGCTTTGGACCAATCGGGCTCCTCG
>ERZ1740065.2175-NODE-2175-length-12138-cov-12.977158_pt1 | contig 12138 bp, 10 predicted proteins | sample MGYA00581738_ERZ1740065 | MGnify/ENA primary metagenome ERZ1740065 (study PRJEB43018, sample SAMN04849749) | marine metagenome | isolation source: floating plastic debris | place: Pacific Ocean | collected 2008-09-01 | study: EMG produced TPA metagenomics... | reverse complement strand
AGCTGGCTCCAAGAGTGGCATGCCTACCTCCAAAGTACAGCGCCATGTCAAAGATGCAAAAACGAACCAATTAGGATAAGAAGCACTAGTTTTTCAAGAAGTATGGCGTCTGCTCGTTTCGTAGACCAATAGGACCACCGTGCGTTGGTTAGTGAGAACAAGGAGTGAAAGATATTGACGAACTTGGTTTCCTAGATGGTGTGTTCTTATGAGTTAAGAAAAGATGAGACAACTCTTTGCTCTTGTAGAACATGGGGCTTTCCAAGGAAGGTCCTAAACATGAAACGTACAGGAATGTCTCAACTTATTTTTGAATATTTGATTCGAGGTAATAGTTGACCGTAATACCCATCTTTGAAAGATTACAAAAATCATATTCCAGAATGAGAATCATAGAACTATAAAACAATATGCCAAGAAGTCTGAGGGTTAATCCTGGAAATATGGTAAGTATTATCGTGTTTAAAGTCTGATTTTTGACCCTATTTGCAGGTAGTGCACACGCGAGTCTAAAAGTACTTTTCACTACCAAGTCGTCTAGCTTCCATTCTGCCGCTGTCTCATCAATCAGCACATAGTAAAATTGGATCAAATTCCATCTTTTCCCTTTGACATTAGCGTACACCTTACAAGTGTTTCCCTGATTAAGTTTACTATATATGTAATGTAGGTTGTTAGTTATAAATATTACTTATCGTAAATAGGAAATTAAAAGCTAGCAATTTAGAAGTCATTTAGAAAGCCAAAATTCCAGGGAGTTTGAAAAAGATGCTTATTTCATGACTTCTGTTGTCATGGCTGACAAACGCTTAAGTTGTTGTATGGAGTGGTTGTGACGCCTGCTATGAGCAACATTGGAATGAATTCAATTTAGCCATTCCCCATTCAAGTGAAAATGGAGTGTATGGAAACCTGAGAGGAAGGAAGTAAAAGTCCTTTCGCTATCTATCAGCCTCCTCTTTGAGATTTAAATCACCACAAAATAGTCGGTGAAAAGTAAAATAAGGGTAGTTGAGTGATCTGATTCCATGAATATATGAACTCATCTCAGTTGGAGGCTACTAATAATTATGTAACAGTCCAACCGCTTTCAAACTTTCACTCTCAAAAAGTCATGTAAGAACCATACAACTGTGATGGATATTTTTAAAGAGCTAGAGTGCGTGGCTTGCCCGATGACTAATTCCTCTGGTTCATAGAGCTGACCAGAGCTGGGAAAAGTCCCAATTATCAAATGTCAAGTTGAGTTCATTGTCTCAATAGACCATGTGTTCCGATGTATCAACCTGCAGAAGTGGACCAACTCTCCAGACTCTCCATTGCAACGTATAAAATAGTGCAATGTTGGACACATATTGCATGCTCTTAGCATTGTTCACATGTAACGCGTATTAGTGCAAGTTTTAGGTTGAAATCTTAGCTTTTTGAAAAGCTTGGTGAATTTTCTGTGAAATGTGTGGAAACGTCTGAAAGATGCATTTCATAAGAACAAAAATTTAGTATTCTGAGCCTCGTGCAGGCACTAACCACAGTGAGTGGCTGGTGAGCCTACTAGCCTATTAGCTACACTGACAGGGTAATCTAGTCTGGGATGGCTTGCTTCACCTCTCCTTTGCCTGTTAGCTAATACAATGCTGACAACCTCAGCTCCACCCAAGATAGTGCACACACAATGAGATCGAGAGAGAATCATACACCGCACGCTCAAAAGACTGTGTGGATATTTCTGATCTTCAACAGCATATTAATGCTCCTGCTCTTCCATTTCTTTTACCTCATCCTTTCATCTCAGCCCAGAATAGACAACCCACTGCTAACTTTAATCCATTTCAATACACTCTAATACACTCAAAATACATTGTAAATTTCTCCGTCCCGCCATCCTAAACTACATAACTGCAGACAGGGGGTGCCGATGGTTCTTTGTTGCTTGCTCAACCTCTTGGTTTCTAGATGGTGGCAGTAGCCACCCTCTGTTCTGACTCAGACAGGCTGTCTCTGGCACCCAGCAAGTTAATAGTGAGTCAATTTATGTCAAAATTCCAATGTACTAGTTTAGTCTGTCACCAAGTGGCAAGAGACTGAGAAGCAAACCATCTATGAACTGGCTCATTCTGTAACTAGCTAACATTGCAGCAACATGTCCTTCATTGATAATGGTAGTGACAAATCTTTTGACGAAATATCTATGAGTGTGTCAGCTCCTCGGGATTAGCTCTCCAACAGATCGAAGCAGGCGCTAGTGGCGTTAGTTTATGGCTGCAAGCAGTGACTGCATTATTGTGATCTCTTTGTGTACTCAGAATACGGCTCAGTAATTCAACATATTTGCTACAATAAAGGATTTTGTAAGAAAATGTTTATCTGCCTTGAAAAATGCTTCAAGAAACATCTAGCTGAGCCTTTCTATCAGTCAGGTGACTAACAGTTGCATCGCAGATAGAGATTTAGATCATGACGTAGCTGAGCCATGCTTCTCAGATGTTGAAGTAAAGCGAAAGATCAGGAGACTTCGATGACAGTGTTGGTATTCCCTGTATATGTGCATGGCTGTGATGGTGTGTACATAGTATAATAAAACTAATGTTGGTCACAATGTTATTGCTCAGTTGTCAGCACTGAAATAGGCAGAGCACATCATAATGATAATGCACCAGTGGTGTGCACTATCTTGGATGGAGCTGAGGTTGTCAGCATTGTATCAGCTGAGCCTGTCACCCAGCATTCATTGGCAGGCAATGGAGAGATGAATCGAAGCTATCCCAGAACAGATCACCCTGTCAGTGTAGCTAATAGGCTAAGTAGGCTCACCAGCCACTCACTGTGGTTAGTGCCTGCACGAGGCTCAGAATACTAAATTTTTGTTCTTTTGAAATGTCTTATCAGACATTTCCACACATTTCACAGAAAATTCACCTTAACAGTTTACATGCTAGTTTACATGTTTACATGCAGATGACGCACGAAAAGAAGAGTATAATAAACAAGAAAGAAATACATCTATTTTACTTGATTGCTGGGAATGGAATGAACATGAGGTGCCGTGTGTAGTTAATGATTTTACAAGCATCTCTGCCTGTCTTACTGCAGTTTTCACATGTGAACTATGAAATGGAATCTGTGTTACAAACGAAAAACAAACACAATTTTCGGAAACACTCTTCGCAACGAAACACGCATCTTTTGTAAAGAATCACTTGCTTAAGCGGAAAACAAGCACTTATCTTTTGAGAACACGCTGTTTAAGAAAAAACACATTTTTTTGGGAAAAACTCATTTTGTGCAAAGAAACACTCATAATTTTGGAAAACCTTACTTTTGAGAATAGATACCAAATTATATTTATTTTTCAATATCATATAAGTTCAACATTTTGTTTATTTGTTTTTCTCAGGCTGGCGTGGAATCTGTGACACCGCAAAACAAATAAACAAGTGCGCACTAAGGCCCTCCGCAGGAAATTAGTGCAACAAAAGAAGACAACTCCGATGAAGACGTGATCAATTGCATACTAGTAGTCAGATTGCTATTCATATACTAGTTCATGATCATTTTTCATATTAAATATTCAGTTGGGGATTATCAGAGAGTGCTTTCTTGTCTTGGTCCTCAATTGATTTTGCTTTTACCCACCTGTTTACAAAGTAAGTATTGTGGTACCCTGACGAGTGGCCCTAAATTCACCTCTCCTTTGTCATATCCATATCCATCCACTCTTTGGTATGTACACCAGCATCTATCCGTCAATCACCTTGTCTGAAACAGAACAGGATCTAGTTTTGTGCAGGGAAATCTGGTGCCTATTGTATTGCTGTCATTTCATTTACTAATCTTGGACCAGAGTAGGATTTGATTCTCCTCTCTTCCTACATACATGACCAGCCCGGAATGTAGTGCCCTCCTGATAGGAGGAGGGCGGTTTATCATTATAATGAATAAGAAATTGATTAAGTCTACAGTAATCAAGAATCTGTGTCTTTACTAAGAGTGTTATTCTCCTAAAAGTAATTTTGTGTTGTTAATCATTTGTTGAGCTATTACTCGGTTTCAGTTACAGCAGTTTGACACTGATGATCAGCCCTAATTCAGCACTCATGGATTATGACGTTTGTTCAACAGCCGTTATCCCTTATGTGCGAAGAGGAAAAACAATAACTGCTGAGTGTTGGTGAGAATTACGATAGCACAGTGACTAATAAAGATTCAGCCTCCCCTGCGCAGTGGAGACAATATATAAATAATAAAAAGGGGATGTACTATTTTCATAGATAAATCTCTTATATACTTTCCGATACTTTAGTTTCTTGGTGAGGGCTGTGATTACAGCTGCTCTGTTGCATATTTATAGAAATGTATACTATCATCAATTGAGTGCACTTCTTGCACATTGATAGATGCTACCCTTTCCTGTAACTCATCAGTCAAGTGAGCATCATTGATTGGTGGTGGGTTGACAGTCACTATGTCATCATCATCATCATCTCTTGGGATAGACCTCTCCCAGTCTATGCCATCACTGTTCTAAAATACGCAATGGTTGAGTAGCAATAAACGAACTATTCAATGACACTGTCAACAAACTGAAGTACAAATTTTTGACTCCCCGAGTTGTTTCCTGACCCAATGGCATTGGTGAGTATATATAATGGTTAACACACGCAATGCCCTGTCCGATAACATACCTCTTGTGGGTTATGACATGTTTGCCAATGCTGTAGGGGAGATTTATTTCCTGCAGTTCTCAATTTGTGGTTGGTCCATCCAGCAACCCACGGAAGAGCAGGAATATGGTATGTATGCTGAACAGGTGCTCTTGGTTTGAAGGATACAAAAGTCCCACATGTTCCATAGTGTGAAACAGCCAGTAGAAATAAATTGTCACACGAGAGTTAACATCTCGCCAAAGGCGTTCAATTCTTTGGCTGTGTACCTGTGTAGGTATGAGTGACTGATAAGCATGTACTGCATTCATATTCAGTGTGATAGTAGTCATGAGGTACAAATGATAACTATTATTCTGGCTTATTTTGTCAAATTTTGTCTATCACTCTATATCAATGACGCTACTCATAATGAGCTGACAGATTCAACATATGACATACCCACAGACGCTCTACCGTATATGTTTTACCAATGGAACTAACTAGCGATGTAGCACTGAATTCATCAATCAAAGTAAAACATATCGATCGACCTGTAATGAAAGCTATTTCCGCTCCATGGCTCATCATAAATTCAGCTATGATGACATTGTCTACCCCTGAAACACCAGCAAGAGTACTATCCCACAAGTACAGAAGAGTGCTAATGTTAACTCACCTCTGTTTAACCGTACAGTTCTCAGCTTCCCATATGTCTGCACACCATCTTGAAATAAGCTGAAACCGGTTTCAGCTTTGTTGTTGTTTGAGGCATGCGAGCATACGACCAGACATGAGGAACCATTGATTCTACGGTGCGTGACAATACTCCATCTAGAAATGAAGTTGTCGCAGATTTAAGCTGGGAAACCAGCAGCTCTCTACCGCTAGTTTGTTTAAGGTAATACTCCTTACCGAATAAGTGTGATGCCCATCTATATGTCACATAATATCGAGACGTGAGAGACTATAGCCTCGCCTCCTGATCCACCTGCACTGTAACTGACGTTGCACGACTTAATCTCGATCCAACCGTCTCATAGATGCTCTTACTCGGGCCTCCTGAACACGGTGGTGTCCAATTAATTGTAGGTCGACGTCTGGAAGTACAATAATATGGTGACAAGCATTGTGCAAGCAAATGTCATTTGCAAACCATGCTAAATGACTGGTTCCCACTGACCCACAGTCAGGATCGCCAACAGTCAAGCTCATCACCAGTGAGCACAAAATAGTTGGACCCAATAGAAACACTCTACTCTGCAAACCTAAAAATTCTAGAACATGCTCACTGATAAGTTCAATACAGAGGTGTGAGAGCTAAATTCACGTCAGCCCTATTTCTGTATAGAATTCTCCGAGATTCTCTGGATGAGCAATTTCTCCATCTGTGAGATTCATGGACAAAAGAGTAATGATCTGTTGTTGCTCTATGGGGATTCTGTTGGCATGGAATGTCCTAGGTACATTTGCCAGATGAGATGCAGAAGAGACGCTAGCAGCATCATTCTGGATCTTTGTCTGGAATAAGAATATACAGATGACAAGCAAGGAGTGTTGTGGTGTGGAGATCTGCGACATAATTGTTTGTGATAACACGACAGTGACAATGACAATAGAATAAACTTGTACATGCATTGTTCTACGGCGTTGACATTTATAGTAATTGAGTAAAACGAAGATGATAAGTAGCAAAGGTGTAGTTAAACGTACTAAAAGCAGTGGCAGTCGCTTGGATAAGTAGAGATAATTGGCATCGCTCATCATTTGCAACAGCAGCATATCCTCCACGCTCTCCAGCAGTGATGAGAAGCTCAGAAAATTTCTGAGTTATGTTGATGGCATGGAAAGGTGCTAAGATCAACAGCTGCCTAGTGACCTATTACCGCTTTATTACCGTTCTACGTTCAACGCAGGCGTTTGCGCTAGATGCTCTTGTCGTTATGTCAACTCCCAAGGAATCTGTCCAGGCAAATGATCTGGTGAGATTAACATCTCAACAGGTTGTCGATGTTTTGGCATCTGCAGGAAAGGAAGCTGCAGATAGAAGACAGCAACGACCGAACGACCAACAACGATCTTGTGTCTCTGCTATTAGTACATGTGATACTGGTAACAATAGCATATCATTGTTTGCTGGTGCTGCAAGTGCTGTAATATTACACTGTAACTGTCACCAAAGACTGAAAGACACCGAATCTGGACTCCGTGGATTTGTTATTACAGCTGTAATGGTGAACGCTTATCATGCCGTACATAATGCCATGTAGTGGTATTTGTAACACTCACATTTACTCGTTTTCAGAACTGACTGTAAACAGCAACATCGATGACCATACCATAGGGAGAGGTGCTTCTCGTTATGGCGCGTAAGTGTGCTTGCCACAAGTTGTATTTTTAGCTTAATTGGCAACAATTTTTATTGTTATTTCCCCAGCACTAACTGTGATGGTGCTGGTGAAATAATGATTGCTCTGATTCAGCTGCCGTTCTTGCTGATCATGTTTACCAATCTTAAGCATTACTTGTCTGCATTGTTTTAGAGATATGGCGAGGTCCAAATTTACGGCGATAGGCAAAAGAACAATGAAACCAGCTGACGACCATGTACGCTGTAGCTGATCACCAATCTGTAATCATCTGTAATCATCTGCAATCATGTAATAGTGATCAGATAGTCCGACAGTTCCGGTGTTGAAAAAGATGTGACGTGATTCAATTTTCTGTAGAACCTCCAAAGTTGTGTATATTTCTGTTGTTGGATATTTGGGACCCGGCATATATTTGCATCATTTTAGTTCAAATAACCTGGTGAAGAACAGCAGTTGAAGCCGCTGGCTGCTGGTCTAGGTGAGCAACAAATTATGCTCCCCCAACATGCTGATGAGGTTCAAGTAGAAGAGAACATATTCTTGTTTACATGAAATATACGAGTTTTCTGCGAGCTTTCTCTCATTTGAAACATGTTCATACTGCTTGCTTCCTTGCTCAACATCGTCCTAAAAAAGTTTCTTCGACTCAAGGGATGTGGCAGCTTCAAGATCCTTAAGTCAACGTGACACAAAAAGAAGCTTGTGACTGTGCTAAGGCCATACTTTGAGTTTACCGCTGAATATTTGGCTAAGGCACGAGGGAAAAGAAAGCTTGCTCTACAATAAGACCTCTGCAGAAGTCTGTGAAGTCTCGTGTATTCAAAGCCAGTACCAGACGATGAGCACTGCATGAAAAACAATAATGAAATAGAAATGTTCCTCTATATTGTTGCACTACTTTCAAAGTATCAACTCAAAGTGATATGACATCATACAACAAGTGTCTCACATATGGTTTGGCGTTTTCGTTTAATGAGATTAAAAAGCATGCCGATGAATGCGAGTAAATTTGAGTTACCTGCAAATACCGAGTGACTGATGTACATGTTCCAAATATTGTGTTATTGACATATGTATTGAAATTATCACCTTTATCCGGTGTATTAGTCAGTTCATGAGTTCATATCTGATTGGAATACATCCAGTGGACATCGCTGAGTGTAAATACAAACATTTCGTTTCAGAAATGCTCTTGAAAGTATGAAGAGACTGCGGAAGAAGCTAAGAGTGAGTATGCTGCCTCAACATAAATGCTTATTCATTCATTCTCTCACGTAGTTGTTATCATGATGTGATCCGCGAAAAATAATTACGCAGATTGATGACTATGTGTATCTGAATGATCCAAAAGACTATGCGATCTACGTCCCAGTATATACATGTCCATGAATATGAAACCATTTCCTGTAATAACTCTTTTACATGACAGCCCATAGACTCTTGCTGAAAATAAACATGGTCAGCTTTATGAATGGCACATTTTCAGGATGGCAGCGACACAGTGATGAGTTGCAGAGGTAGACTTGTTCCACTGCTTGCTACAACTTCTATAGCTGTTTTGCTTGGTTTATTGGGCTTGCCTCTCTTCTTTGCTGTCCAGTATATAATATTGTACCCTTGATTTGTAGCTATGATATCCATGGCATCTCTGCCAACTGTTCTGCAGCCACATCCTCATCTGCCAGTGCTTCATCCATATCTTCATCCACTGGAGGTACTGCGTCTGCAGCCACGCTCTCTTCTGCAGCCAGTGCTGCACTCTCATTCCTTGGAAGAGCTGCGTCCGCAGCCATCCCCTCCTCCGCAGCCATAGCTACGTCCTCCATTTGTGCACTAAACTGAATGATCCAGAAATATCAAAGTCAGTGATTGATGCTATGGTGAGCCATTGCATGGTGTTTTGCAATATTGGATTGTTCTGAGAAATGGTATTGGGTGTATTAGGACAACCATAGCAGGGAAATGCACAATACGCACTTCTACACACCTCTACAAGTTTCATGATAGAGGAGGGGTGGAAAATAGAACTAAAAAATAACACTTACATTGAGATGTATTTATTCACGCTATTGATTGCTTATCTCTGTAGAAGCCTGTCATTCACGACAGAAAGTAAGTAAATGTCTTTTTGTAGGGTGATGGAATTTTGCAACATTAGCTTTGAAGAAATCTTGATAATACATTGAGGTTCGAGTTCCCGCAACATTATTCGATCTCGTCTTGCTACCCCAGGTAGCACTAGTTTCACAATGGACATTGCCGAAAATGATACGTTTCACTGCAGAGTGATTGGTGCAAGCAAATCCGATCTAGCCAACTGGATGTTTTTCTGCAAGGTGAGTTCTTATTGTGTAGTGTTAGTGTAGACTGTTATTGCATGCTATGACCAATTCACTAGAGTTGGAAGTTAGGATGATGTGGATACAGCGTAATTACTGCAATCAATTCCATGTCAATTGCTAATCAAGCCTCTCATGGATGTGTTGCTAGCAAAGTGAAAGTTACCTGATAGAAACGAGCATGCAGTGATTCTGCTGTCTGTTGTGCTGTAAAACGAATCAACATATCAATATAGGTGATCCAGCTGTTGGGAGTGCTGTTCAAAGAGATTTAATTGTGCGAGTGTCAGCAATCATTGAACATGGCATCCGGTTCGACCTTGTACAGGGCAGTAAGTAGTAAGTAAGTTATATTCATTTCCCTAGTCTTACTTTTTCTGCTGATTTTGCAGCAGATCTTCACACTTTGAGAATACCCATACATGCTATTGTGTAATGTTTGACCCCAAATCGGTAGATGTATTGCAAACTGTTGCATCCTCAATGGAAGAGAAGCGCTGGTCTGTATGTTACTAGCGTTCGATGTAATATTTTCCAGAGAAAGACAAAACTAAACTCGTTCTCATTGGCGATGATCAAAGTAGACTGTTCTCCAATTCTGCAGGGTTGCTGATGGCTTAGCTGCCTGTAATCATAGGGAAAATGATTCTACATATTTCTATGGCTAATGGTCCACCAGGGGGTCGAGTATCGCCAGTGATCATCAAACTCCTCTCAAAAGAAGATGCCTCAGATACTGTATCCGTTGAATATCTCCCAGACTATGATCTACGTGTCGCAGTATAACAGGTAATATTAAGCTAGTTCAGTGTATTGTTCGTCTGCATTGCTTACTACTGTAAAAATGCAAATATTTTATATGTATATTACCAACGTTACGCACAACATGGGTGAAAATTTATCCAGTTCTTCAAGGATGGGACCATCGCTGAAGTCCCCGAACAGGAGTTAGTAAATGTTGGTATCGACACCCAACAAGTCACTCACGGAGATATTTTATCTCTCATGACAAATAAGGTTAGTGGTGTATTGCTTCAATACTTCTATTGAATACTTGGTGAATGCTGCACATACATGATAGATAATTGACATATCGGTTCATGCAGGTCATAGAATGTCAGTAAGCCACCATTCAAATGGTGAGGAAGAGTTTGTTGGACATGGGTGTTAAAGTGGCCGAAATCCATTCATCATGAAAGCAGTCATCATGACAGAAGCTCCAACTGTTACAAAAGAGATGATGCTGAGTCGGATCGAGTTTGAAGATGGTAATGAGGCTACTAAAGCCATGTTTTTGACATGGCTTCCAGAACAGGAAAGTATCTCGCTATATAGTAAAACATTTTAAGTTGATACCTAATGTATGTAGGATATCAGCTCCGTATGTTTGGCATTCAATATCTCCTACTTGCAATGAGCTTTATTTTTAGTACGTGTGATCATCAATATATACATAGTTTGTATGTGTGTATATTTAGCTACATACATATATACATTCGCGTGTAAGTGCTTACTTGCATGCTTCAAGGTCAAGAACAAATAAGAAAATTAACTTGGTTGGACAGCCTTACTGATCAGATATACCTTTTTAGGTGATATGTTGAAGAAACTCGTATCGCTTTGGACAGGATGGACATGTCTGCCACCTTCTTTGTCTCTGTCCTACCAGGACCACGGAGCATTCCCAGTGGCACTTGCGTGTTTCAATCAACTCGAGTTGCCAACACAGCATAGCAGTGCTGCAGACTTTAATTTGCATATATCTGGTGCCTTGGGATCCGAAGGATTTGGAATGTATTAAAACAAACATCACAACGTGAATCTGTATCAACTGCCACTTGCTGTTCAGCTGAATTATTTGCCCTGCAAGTATCGTATAGTCATTTATTAGGCCTCATCTTTGATTTCTAAAGTTGGACGCACTGAGAAAATGGGACACATGAGCTTTTTAATTTCATTTGGTTGATTTTGGACTAGACCATGATTTGGTTTGCTTCTCTTTCTATCTATACCAGACTGTAGTCTGGTCCCCTCCTGATATACGATGTGGAGGGAGGTTGATTATGATAATAATAATGATAAATCGGAACTTGGTAAAAATTACTGTTGACAAGAGTGGGTGATCTCTACAAGGAGGGTTGTTCTCCGATATGAAGATAGTAAGAGCTTATTGTGTTGTTAATCATTAGTTGCGCTACTACTCGGTTTCAGCAGTTTGATACTGATGCTCGTCTGGAACCAGTGTCGGTGCCTCTCTCTCTCTTTTCAACTATAGCTCAGGTTGGAGCGGAGATAAAATAGCCTTGTGAATCCACACACAGAATGATATTCTGTTTCAGAGAGGGGGGAGGTAAGGAGGGGAGAGAGATGGTTCATAAGGATTGATAAGGGAAGAGGGGAGCAGTTGAAGGAGAAAGATTCCCATTTATTTTAGAATGCTTTTTGTTTTCAAGAGATGATTAAATGATCAATCACAAAAGTCGAGGAGTTGTCTTCTTTTCTCGCACTACTTTCGTGCGGAGGGACATGTGGCGCAGATTCCACCGTGGCACCAAGTAACTTATACTTACATAGATAAATTTTTGCTTATACGCTAAAAAAGTATATAGTTCCATGTGTGGCACAGATTCCACGCCAGCCTGAGACAAACAAATAAACAAAATGTTGAACTTGCGTATTATTTAAAAACAAATACACTTTTAGGGCGCTTTTGGATACTGGATGCGTGGTTTGCATCAAGCCTTGTATGCGATCATAGAGCTAGAAACGCAATGCTATTCGCTCGTG
>ERZ1740065.2174-NODE-2174-length-12139-cov-12.175273_pt1 | contig 12139 bp, 6 predicted proteins | sample MGYA00581738_ERZ1740065 | MGnify/ENA primary metagenome ERZ1740065 (study PRJEB43018, sample SAMN04849749) | marine metagenome | isolation source: floating plastic debris | place: Pacific Ocean | collected 2008-09-01 | study: EMG produced TPA metagenomics... | reverse complement strand
CAGGGAGGCAGGGAGGAAGGGAGGTAGGGAGGTAGGGTGGCAGGGAGGGAGGATGGGAGGGTGGCAGGGAGGGAGGGACGGAGGGACGGAGGGAGGGAGAGAGAAAGAGAGAGGTGTATCAATCACAACTCATCACCTGCACTGGGGGCACCTGACAGCTCCATCATGCAGACTCATCCACTCCTTGAGACAGTCGAGGCAGGCTAAATGCTTACATGGCAGTCTCCGTGGAGACGAGAGAGTAGTGACGTACTGTAGACAGAAGGAGCATACCTCCTCGCTTGACATTTTAGTTGATGTTCAGCCTATGATTAACACAAGTACTATCGATGCTCTATGACTTCATACTATATCTACCGAGCTACCATGGAGTTAGGTAGTTCAACTTCTGTCATTCTCCCATCAATATGCATTGAAGAGGAATTTTTGCATCGTTGAGGCTAGTGATGCAGTTAACCACAGCGTATGACAGCATGGATTTTGACAGGAGTATGACAAAAACCAATAGTTTTCTCACAGTTCATCTCACCTGATACTAGTAGGTACTTGTTGACAAACAGACAGAAAAATTGACAGATAATCTTCAATCATTTAGCGTGGCAGCCATGCAAGCATCTGTTACAGAATAGAAGAGCCAACTGAGTCCACTGGGTGTAGCTAACTGACAACGAACAAGTTATTCCAACTTATTTTTAAGTGCACAGTCGCTAAGGTCCGTGCACACTCCGTCCATTGATTATTGTAACTGGAATATCAGAGCACCATAAATGTAAGAATAACTCTGATTGTTTTTTCCATTGAGCTGACTATCCAGTCGTGATATTAGCAACAATGGCAAACGTCATCAATGAATCAATGGGGCGGATCAAGAGGGGAAGCAAAGTAGTTCCAGATTATTACTTTTAACATAAAAAACCACATCATCAAGAGTGGACAGACGAGGATCAATTGGTGATAAGGCCCAGATGCACAATCTAGGCTTTTTAATTTGAGTTGATACACTGTAATGATTTTGATATTCCTAATCGCAATGCTGGATCCACCCCTAAATCTTTGTTTACAGAATTTTGCAACACCAGCAGCAAACTTCACTACTATGTGCAACATTCACATTGGCCAATAGTAGAGCAGATAAAAAATAGATACAGATATGTATGCAAAACAAGGCAGCATGTGGCCATTGAATGGTTGCTGTCCCTAACCAGTGCTCAGTGCTTATCTTGGCTTGGAAACTTCGGAGGGTATGAAAAAATTTACTTCAGATCAAAATCTAGGCTTGAACTACCTTCATGATGTTCAGCCAATCCGCTGTAAAGAACAACACAACAATCAATCAGCAGGAGCTATCTCTCACATGAGTATTGGCTGGTCCACATCTAATGTATTCTCAAGCTCCAGTTGCGGGCGACAACTTGCTGTACGCGCCAGCAGTGTCCACACTAGCCGTTTATGCACATAAACGAAGTGGTCATAAACATCTAGGTAGCCAATCAGCGATCTTCTTGGAATTTTATGCGGTCCTGATGCAGCCATATATAAACGCTAATTAGGAATGCGTATTTCTGGGACCTAGACAGCCAATCAAATAGCACTTCACTGAAAGTGTCACGTGCAAGTTCAAACATGCTGAAACTAGCTGGGGACTGTCCAAGTTGACGCTCGCAAGCTAAAAATAGAAAAGATTTTGTCGCGAGTGTGACTATCATGTGGAAATACTTCTAGTGTGGACCAGCCTTAACTCCTGGGTCAGTCTGCATGTTATCAGAGCCATGGAAAACAACAGATTCTCGTAAGAGTTACATAAAATATGAACACTCAGGCCGTCTGCAATGCACCAAAGAAATAGCCCGGTGATTTTTTTAGTACAAACATCATAGAAATGTTGGTTTGTAAAGACTACCCTAACCACAGTCAGACGGCCTCGCTTTCAGCTGTCTGACAAGCCTAGACTTATAAATAGATACTGTAAGCATAGGAATGCAAACTCTAGCATTTTCCTCAAACCAGCAGTATTTCTAATATAAGCGCCAGGTATTTTTAGTGATTTCTTTCGAGCTTGTATGTAACATAAAGAGCTATCGACAATATAGCGCTCAACTCTGATATCTTCTTCCTACGAGTTACTATTATTGCTATCATTGTGAGGTCACTAAATTTTCTATGTTTACAGTACATGTAGTTGATTAATTGTCTGTAATGCAGAAGCAAGCACACCTCGACTTGGAATCCGGGAAATCGCATGTGAGCTGAACAAATCTCAAAGTGATTAAGTTCGCATGGCAAGGCTCTCTAGTGAAATTCTAGAATTCCTTTAAGGTTCCCTAAGATGATATGCAAGAAATACATGACTTCAGTGTTTATTCATATAACATATTTACCAATGAACGGTCCAGATAGTAAAGTTCGCCAGCAAAGTTTGTTATAGCGTAGTAGATTAACTTCACTACTATACTGTGATTGCATGGAAATACTCTTTGTATATATTACTGGAAGTAGTTGTATTGCGTTGAGGACTATGGTCTCTAAGCGTATTTCAGTGGAGTATCTTCGAATCCTCTCTCCTCATTCTTTTCATCATCGTTTTCACTGCTGCCAAGTGGTAACTCTTCATCGGATCTGGTAGCGAAAGAGAAAGTTTCAGTTAGAATATGTCAGGAGGGAAATTATACAATCTCAAAATGCTGTTGTTCAAAGGCAAAGCTTTAGTGGGATACTGCGGTGGACTATAGTTTAAAATAATTTTCCAGTCGGACTTCTACCACTGCCAGCACTGGTATTACTGACAGCACTGACGATACTGACAGTACTGACGGCACTGATGGACCAGACAGCACTGACAGTACTGACAGCAGTATGTATACAAACACCTGTATCAAGCATCAAGCTCTGATTGAAAGTATATGTGATAACAGAAGATGACTTAGGAAGAGATCAATGCCTTTCTTACGTTGTAGAAGATATGGTGCCCAACTGCTGCCTCTTTGAATTCCATTCCGGTGAGGGTTGTGTGTACTTTTGTATCCTCTGTAATAGAGATGAAACATTGTGAGTCAACTTGGGAATACAAACAGGAACATAATGAGGTGAAGATGAGGAAGGAGTGAGAGAACTGAGTCGAAGAGGACGGGTCAGCACTAATGTGAAGGAGAACATGCGAAAAGTGAACAGAGAGGAGCTATGCACAGGAAGCTTTGGAGACTGAATCAGTTGAGCTGTTATGTCACCTGCCACAACGTCAGTTTCTCATGTCGAGTCGTCCACATCAGGTAGGCGGCATATGCAGGGATGGGGAGAGCACTGCTAGCACTGTATATCCATGCCAGAGCGATGGCGGCTGCTGGATACTTGATTGTGTTATTGTATAGAGGAGCTTCATACGTGGCGAACAAGTACATCCACATCACCTAATGATACGTGAAATAATAAATAATAGCATAAAAATAACAATGTAATAATATAATGATGTATAATAATAATGATTACTTACAGCCACACTATCACACGTACAGTACTTACAGTCGGCTTACTAAGGTACATACATTACTCACGACCGCAGTATCATACTTACGGTACTTATATTTTACTCACTAAAGGTACGTACATTACTGGTGACCGCAGTGGTCCGCAGTATTACATGTACATTAACTTATGATCAACTTACTGAATGTACTTACCGCTACGATCAGAGGAGTGACTATCTTCCACATGTACTTCCATATACTGAATGGCTGATAGCCAATCATGACTTCGATATCTTTGTACAGCTGGTCTGAACCTTAGAAAGAACCAAGATATCAATGAATGAGATGGAGCTTGGCTTTAGTAAACTTTATGAAGTGACAGCTGCTGTAGGCACTGACCATACACCCATCCAATGATCAGTAACTCTAGAAGGCTGATAGCCATGATGGAGAAGCTGGCGATGTACCAGTCCATTAGTTGGAAGTAGTAGATGCCTGCCTGTAAAACAGCGTTCATGTCTGAGTCATGTCGGGTGCAGCCTTGTTAGTTGCTATCGGGCTTGGTGAGAGGAAGTATTATTCAGTTTGGGCAAACTAGGGAACTAATAGGGCACTACTAGGGCACTAATAGGACACTAATAGGGAACTACTAGGGAATGTACAACTCCAAGATACACATAGATTTTTTCAACATTGGCCTGTTTAAATTCTGAACTTGCCATTAAGTTATCGAACCAGGTGGACGTATGATTAGGAATTCTTGAAGAACATATTCACTCGTTATTATTATTATCATTATTATTATCATTATCATTATCATTATTATTATTATTACTATTATTATTATTATTATTATTATTATTATTATTATTATTACTATTATTATTTTATTTTCTAAACGCCACTATAGCGGGAAGAATCTGGGGCGGACTACAGCTTGTATTCTAGGCACACCGTCTAGAAAAAGGGAAAAACTCCTCACACTGCCAGCACCTTTCTGAAGATATGGGCAGTCCCTAATACGGATGATTTCTGGATAGTTTCTATTGATGTATCTATCTTCAAAAGCCCAAGAAAATGGCTGAATTGCACTGATATAGCACCAAGTTCACCAACTACTATCAGTACAGTTCTGGTGTCCACATCCCACATTTGAGTGATTTCTCTGTCCATTTCCTGATAATTTTTCATCTGTTATTATCATTATTATTATTATTGCTGTAAATGTGTTAAATATAACAGGGTTCTATTAATAGCATTTATAACAAGTTGATCAGCAACGTTATCAAAACGTTCGTTTTAGTTATATGGAGCTTAGTAAGCCTAGATGTCACTCGTCCCACTCAGTTATAACTGGTATATCTTTGCCTCACTTGAAACAGTTATACTTTAGGCCGCAATCAATACCACGTCTACAGTTTTTTATTATCATTAATATCAAATTTAATTACTCAAATAATTATCATTATTTTCATCACTATTATTATCATTATTATTGATATTAAATTAAATTACTTACATCTGTGCAGCATATTAGTCCCAGTAGATAAGTCACTGCACAGAGCGATGCAGTGAATAGCACTCTCCGGAGTCGTGTCGAAAATATGCGCGGGAGCTCATCAAAGACAACAGTCGTCAGCGTCTCCATCATTCCAAACTAGATTAAAAATATCAGAAAGGTAAAGTTTTTTCACATGACTCGCAAAGCTGTTTTAGAGAATTCGGTTTTCATGCCATTTATAACTGATAGAAACAATAAAACTATAGGTTTCTTTATAATTTTTTCAAAAACTGCAATCTTATATGCCTGAAAAAATTTCTCTGCCTGCGTACTAGCATCATGTACTAGCATCGCCTAATAGCATTACATATTAGCATTATTCAAAGGAGAGGAATAGTGTAAACTAGCAATATATTTAGGTAATTCTCCATTTCCTGGCCCTGGAAGTTTTTGAAGAATTTGTCAAGAATTCTTAAGAATTCCTCAGACTTCTTACGAATTCTTCAGGGCTTTTTATCTAGACAACTACCAGCCTTTAATCTGGATTAGAGCATACCAGGATTACAGTAGATGTCTAGCAATTCATCATGAAAACTTACCTGAGTGTCCAACCCGACGGAGAGTAGCATGAGGAAGAAGAGGACAGACCATAGCTGTGGTACTGGGAGAGTAGAGATAGCGTACGGGTACGCCACAAACACCAGTCCTGGTCCTGTAGAAATAGGCTAACTTAGAGAGCAGCAGAGCTTCTTGAAAGATAATTGTGCTTAAAGAAAGTTGGCTAAATGATGCTTAATCCCAGCAGAACTGCAATTAAAATAATTAGGATTAGCGAGGCTCCGAGGTTGTATCAACTTGACCCCCACCAGCCTGGCAATTCAAACCTAGATTCAGTGATTGGCTATTTCCCGCCCTGGAAGCTCTTGAAGTGCTCTTCAAAAATTCTTAAGATCTCTTCAGGAAGTCTTCGAAAAGGTTTCAAGAAATTGTAAGATTCTTGTTTTTGAAGAAATCCAGGTAGAGGAAATAGACAACCACTCTAGATTAACACTGTTATCACAGTTTTATAGAAAATATGAAAGGTGATAACAGGCATGAATTTCTACCCTACTCTCTGTGCTAACTTTCAAACAGTGAAACATGGATGGTAAGAAAGTACCTCAGCTATGACACGCAGTTCTATGAAGGTGGAGTGACCTACAAGTTTACTTCAAAACACACATATTGATAGAGTGGATAAACTCGACGTCAAAATAATTTCTCTTCCTTCAGGAATTTTAACTCATGGGTTAGTTCCATACTATATTGGTACTGTTAAATGCTTCAAATACGTGCTGTGAGGGAGAAAGTAAAGCAAATGTGTCACGTGTGTATTCCGTTGGAAGAGTATAATATACAATAATAATATGTAATATGCAGTAAATAAAGGATAAGATACACAGAATACATGGTAAATACAAAGTATGGTGAATGGTAAACCAAAGCGAGCACGGTACGTACCGCTGCCTGCTATATCCTGGATGTCAACTCCAGCCTGTTTAGCCATGTACCCGAGAACGGAGAAGATGACGAATCCGGCATAGATACTGCTGGCACAGTTAAGAACAGGCAGCACCATGGAGTATCTGCAATGAAATGTCAGATATAAAGCTTGGGTATATCTTATTTATTATTTTGTTCTTTATTTACTATGATAGATCCGATAGGCTTTTGTCATTCTACCGTCGATATGCGTGCGTGCGGCACATGCGGGACGCGCAGGAGTGTGGGCGCATGTGTGGGAGTGTGAGGGAGTGTGGGTGTACATGTACGAGAGTGCGCATGAAAATCGATAGGAAAATGACAAACACCATCCAATATTTTTCATGCAGCTATGATTTGTGCTTAATAGCAGCAGCAGCTCGGAGGCAAAATTATAGGTAGAAGTTCCGCCATATTTCTTGGTACAGACATCTGATGCTAGGAGTACATACCTGTAAATGTTTGTGTTAAACTTGTTGTAGCTGGCAAATGTAACGAGACTTCCCCAGGCTGCCCCCTGGGAATAGAATATCTGTCCGCAAGCCTCTGCCCAAATCTGATGAAAAAACAGCAAGAAACGCTTTCATTTATGACAGAAGCTTCTGGTGTAATTTATCTGCCCTACAGTTGCTCAAGATAAGAAGTATTGGAGGTCTGAGATATTGCAAGAATTATTTAAGAGCTCTTGAATAGTTTCCAGGGTGAGGGAATAGACTATGTCTTACCGTGGGTTTACCAAGCATGGTGAAGTTTGGCTTCAGGTAAAATATGACGCCGTCAAGACTGCCGTCCATCGTCGCTCCCTGTATTAGCAGCACAGTCAGCAGGATGTAAGGCAGCGTAGCCGTGACATACACCACCTGTAACCATAGCGACACAGACTTCCTGTAATCTCTTTATAAGAAACTGAAGATATTTTCTTGTGGGAGTTGCCTTACCTTGCCGGAAGATTTGATTCCGTTGAACAAGCAGACGAAAACCAGAGTCCAGGCGAGTAGAAGGGTCAAGGCTAGATCCCATCTCAGAATATTGACATCGTCGATACCAGCTGACCGTGACAGCACCTTCCGGCTATAAATATGAGTTATGATACATAGAAAACAACAAAAACAGTAATAATAAATAAAATCAAATACACTGTAAAACTAAATTGAAATAAACCAAAAATAAAATGTATATCCATACTCCAATTTGACTATTGCCACGATCTACGCTCTATGAGCTACGCACTATGCACTGAGCTACAAAGAATGTCATGCAGATTGCAATTTTGACAATCAACTTTTTCTCGAGACTAAAATTCCCAGAAATTGCCTATTTCCCCGCCCTGAAAGTTCTTGAAGAACCTAAAGAATTCTTAAGAAGTCTTGAATCATTCTCAATACTTCTTGTTTTGAGCAAGTTTAGGGCAGAGAAATAGACAACTACCAAATTCCCAAATATAATGGAGATGGGCGGAGTCTAAATTATATCAGATATTTTGGGGGCAGAGTCAGTGTGAGCTTAATCTGCCGATCAAACATTATCTCCCGTTCGAGGATGAGTAATGAATGCATGACGTCACAGAACCGTGCCTGTCAAGTCTCCGGTATTTCCGGGAGACTCCTGTGTTTTAGCTGCCAGATTTTAGGGTCAAAATTGATGGTTTTCTAATGTCCTCAAGTGAGTTTGATCTTGCTGAGCTCAGATATGACAGAGTCATAGCTGTAGAGGGTAGGGGTCAGGGGTCAGCTGTAGAAGTTAGGGAGTTTGAGTTATGACTTCTAAAAATTCAGAAAAATGGAGTCCTCAGTATTTCTAGGTTGACACACACATCACACTATCATTATTATTATCATTGGTAAAGATGAGTTATTATTGAAAAAACGTTATGTTAGATATTTAACACAACTGATAGTTGCAATATATCTCTCCAAACAAACTCAGCATTTTTTACTCTCCTATCAGTAGGCGTACTGGTTTCGTAAGCGCCGGTGTCAAGCCGAGGCTTCGCTGTATTACTCTAGTACTAAAGCCGGTGATAGCATGCTGAGTGCGGACTAACCCCAGCGTAACACAGGTGCATGAAACCGACGCGCCGACCGATAGAAGAGTAAAAAATGCCACGAACTCACTGTATAACAGCCGCTTATGTCATCAGCCGGCACTAGTGTCAGCGAAGTCTTTGACAGCGAACTGAACCAAGAACAGAAAATACTGATTTACATTCGTCAGGCATTATTCACATTCATGCGAATGAAACCAATGACAACAAAAATAATATAATTAACAATAATTTAATTAAAATTTAGATTAATAATGAAATAAAATTAAATAATAAGACGCCCGTATAATTCTCCCATGAATAATAATAAACATATAATAATAATACAAACAAATAGCACTGCATGTATTAATGATAATGATGGTAGAATAGTGATAAAAAGAGGATGGTTTAAATAAATCTAAGATATTGATATTATAGCAAATAATGGGTAGAGTCAGAGTGGGCGTGATTTAGGTGGAGTAGAATTTTGTCAAGACACACTGGCTCCAAATCCGCGAAAAAGCCATCCGCAGATTGGCCACAAAACAGTTTTTGGTGCCTGGACAGCGTAATGTCAGAGTCCACCGACTGAATCAGGAGTGAGATTTGATTTGGATCGAAATCAAACTAATCCACGTAGTTGCTGCCTATTGTCCAATCACACGCCAGTATTTTACCGAAGATGCCGAAATGACAACAACGGCTCACAGATTCTGCGGCCAGAATGAATTGTTGATTAGACCACCTGTGGATGAACCTCAACCTCTATTCCACAAACACATCTGGTTCAAATCTTTTTTCTATGAATGGCTATGTAAGCCAGTACACTGCAGTTACAATTGCCTGTAAAAATCCAAGTGATTAGTCCCACAGAGGTAATGATCAACTTTCACGACATTTTACTCCGATTATTTCTTGTTTCCTAGTCCTTTGGTCTCCCACCTAACCCAAAAAAGATAGCTAGCTATCGCTCTCAGCAATAACGGTCTTTTTATTGATTCATAGCCAAGCTGTACATACATATTTTTGAGTAGAACACGAGGGACACGGTAAAGAGAGGAAGTCACTAGAATAAAATTGACCAACCACTGAGCGTGTGAGGATGTTTATAGCGCTAATAATCAATCGGCTGCACTAGTGCATGGAGTGGAGCCATATTTCATGTTCTGTTACGCAAACCTTCAGTCCGTGGATGTTTTGGAGCCAGTGTACACGTAGCTTTCTAGTGTGGGCGGCGTTGGGCCGAGTCAGGGTGAAGCGAAAATGACGATACTGGGTGGAATGTGAATGAAATTAAGAGAATCAGTGTTGAATAGTCTGACCACTATATGGACTCTTACTATTTACCGTTAACTCATTAACTCACCTGAAATAAAACCAACTTGATTAGAGAATAAATCAGATATAGGAAAGAAAATTTAACTTCATTGTTGATCCTGCTGAGAATCGATAGTAGCTGGTCACACGCAGTAAGTTTTTGGCATTTTCTGCTCTCCTATCGGCAGGCGCACCGGTTTCACAAGTGCCAGTCTTACGCCAGTGTTTCGCCAATGCTAAAGCTGGATTAACTGTGGCGAAAGCACACTAAGTGCAGACTGAAGCTGGAGGAACAACAGCGTAACACTTCTGTAGCGCCTGTGTATGACGGCAGCCGCGTGCTGATAGGAGTGTAAAAACGCAAAATTTCTTTACACAAAGTTCTAGTAGCAGTGAGTGATGATTAGTGTGTACTTACTCCCAGAATTCCTCAGCAGGATATGGAGGTATCTTGCTATCTACTGATGTGTTGAAGGAGATGTTGGCAACAGGAATTGATGTGCCATTGAGCTGATCTATGAAAAATAAGAAACTGGTTAATAAAACAACAAACGGAACATAAATAATAATATAATAATAATAAGTAAATCATAAATAGATAAAAGATCGAATAAGTAAATAACTTTCAAAGGAACCAGAGGAATCGCCAGGCCATAAACAGCAGTACATTGCGACTCGTACACAATCGAGCTGTGAGGTGTAAATTAGCGAAGTTCTGAGTGTTTTCAGTTTGGTCAGGGAAAAAAAGTTCCTGAAAGCTAACTAATCAACAAACATGCTTATAATTGAGGAAATACAGTGAAAGAGTTAAGATAAGGAATATACAGTAGATAAAGCGGTCTGATACACACTGATGCTACTGAGGGGCTGACACTAGGAAGGAGAATTGTATCTCCAGCATTTTTGCCTGACTAGTAATTGACAAGTATCATACTTCTCGTTGAGGAAATACAGGGAAAGAGTTAAGATAAGGAATATACAGTAGATGAAGTGGTTTGATACATACTGATGATACCGAGGGGCTGGCAATCAGGAGAACTCCATTCGCCGCACTCCGACCATGGAAGTTTCTTAGAGAAGGAGTTGAACATGTAATACAATATCCACATAACTATGACGTTGTAGTAGATGGCGCAGTAAAATGACGCCAGTACCGCAGCAATCCCAACTCCTACAATTCAGCAAGCAAGGCTAAATAATCGATACGTTACGCTCATACTTGCGTAGTACAAGATCAATAAAGCTTCTAAACTTTAGGGTTCAGCCAGTATTTATATTTTCTCCATCATCACAGATACAGATCTTGCATGACTGAAATACACGACGCAAATGAGGGGGTCCAGGAATAGTTTGACCAATGAGGAAACCATCAACTTATAGCTGTCAAAAAGGCAGCCTGTGTCTGTTCCTGCACAACTAAAGGTGGATTCAGACTACGCCGATTCAGCCTATCATGACTTTTCAGAATAGTTTTGCCTCCTTGAGGCTGTAAGCATGTACCTATCACTAATACCCTGTGCTCTGATGATTTCTTTTTGCACAACAGCTGAAGTGTTATGAAGTGTTATGAAGTGTTATGAAGTGTTATGAAGTGTTATGAAGTGTTATGGCTAAAAAGCCATAAAAATACTCATTGCTATCGATTCTTTGATTCCCAATCTGGGAACAATCGAAGATTACTCTCTGATCTTCAATATTCGATAGTATCGTGTGTCGAACCAGCACCATCACAGACCCTGGTAACGTGTGTGGATGACAGTGGATGAAGGAAACTTTGAATGTAATAGTAGACCACCACCCTCACACACTTTTTGTACGTGAAAACGAGTTTTTGTCATTCTCCTGTTGATTTTTGCGCTCACTACCGCGCCTATCCGCGCTCACTGCCGCATACTCCCGCTCGTGCTGATGCACGAATATCAACGGGAGAGTGACAAAAGCTGTGAAAACATAGTAATCGGTATGCTATATCTATCTATATCTCTTACGGTATGCCACGACGGATTCTGAGGGGTGTGCGAGAGGTGCGAGCGTGCGCTCCCTTGTTGAATTCTTGATCCGCCCCTGGTATACCATATGTTATACCAGGGGCGGATCAATGCAACATGTGTTCAATGGCAGGAGAGAGTGAGCCTATTCTTGTCACTTCATGTTAAAATAGATATGGTGGAGACAACTCCAACTACAGCTGAAAGTACTAATGATACCATGGGGGGGGGGGGAGTATGGAGCAAGGGGATGCCACCAAAAAAGGATTTGAGGGGGAATAAAATTATATGAGAAATAATATGGAATTGAGTGCTGATGGGAATG
>ERZ1740065.2173-NODE-2173-length-12142-cov-11.757508_pt1 | contig 12142 bp, 15 predicted proteins | sample MGYA00581738_ERZ1740065 | MGnify/ENA primary metagenome ERZ1740065 (study PRJEB43018, sample SAMN04849749) | marine metagenome | isolation source: floating plastic debris | place: Pacific Ocean | collected 2008-09-01 | study: EMG produced TPA metagenomics... | reverse complement strand
CCTCCCCCTCCCCCTTCAACAACTTCCAAATGTGAAAAAGAACTCGGTGTACTTGACTATGATTATGTCACATAGACATGCGAAACGTGTCAGCAGCTGTAGATGTGGGATTATTTTACATAGACATAGACAGTGTTGTAGTAAGTTTTGGGGAGATTGGGCATGCAGTCCTTGGCTAGTTAGATTGTAGTTATGCTGCGATCACATAACCATGATTACGCTGGTGTATTTTAAGCTGGGAATTTCTGGAAACTCTCATGAGACCTCATCACAGGCACCCATAAGACAAGAAACCCAAGATGAAGCTAGTAGACCCCATAGACGTCCTGCACCTCCCACTGGATCAGGACCTGCTATAAATACCAGTAGACCTCGCAGAAGGACAACTACAGTTGCCAGTAACAGCTCTTCCAATACCTCACAACGTCAACCCCAGCCACCTCCCAACCGATTAAATGCCGCCAGACCCAGACAGAGGACACAGACGAACCCCACTCTACCCGCCACGTCTGGGGCACTGCTGAGGGCGAGGAGACGGAGTGAAATACAGAATCAGCTTATGAGAAACACGGCTCGGGATTCTGAAGATTCATAGTAGCGTCATTTCTCAAGAGATTTTTGTTTTCATGTTAGTGAATTGTAGAATTTTTCTTCATCTTTCTCACAGTATTGCTTGGCTGATGCAGCAGATTTCAGCATGTTCGCTCCACACTAAAGAGGATGCATCATGTGTTCTTATCAATTCCGAATCTCAACGATGTAAGTTTACTCCACGTCTGTTTTTGTACCACTGCTGTAAGTGGATGGTGATCTATGTATACAGAAACTCATGTATTTTTAGGCTAAACTGTATTTCAGTATGATATATTATTTTTTGACTCACACTGTTGTTGATAATAAAAAGTGGAAACATGAGAAAGCTTTAAATACTTGGTAAACTGACTAAAAGCGGTCATTTCCCCTCTCGCAGCTACCGGAGGCAGCTCAGGAGCATCATTCATCACTAATCAATATAAAAGTGTGAAGGAAGAGATCAGCGAGGAGGCAGCCTCTGTTTATATATATAAGCCAACTGTTTGGCTGCCAGGTTAAGGGTTTCCCTCCGGCTCACGCCAGTGAAGTAGAAGTGCCAGTCAGATGGGTCGACGGCGCACCGACGATGCATCATCTGACCCACGGTGACCGATAGACCCGACCAGGCAAGGCCGTAGTCTGCGGATGTCTCCATCTGCGCCTGATGCACGTACTCTATATTGACAGGTGTCGCCTGACTGAATGTTTGTAGAGTGATGTTTCTGGATGGGTCATTTAACATCAAGCACGCGATGTCACACCACCTAGAAACCGACAATCACACGAAGTGATCATACGGAGGAAGGAGTGGCGGCTATCATGTACACTGATTCCGGACTCACATCTCTGGCTGAATCTCAATGATAAAACTCTCGATGGCCACGCAGACTTGATGGGCCTTGACCTGGCCCATACGTCTAAGATTGCTGATCCTCTCCTCGGCACCCTTGATACCAGACGTGAAGCCAACGGGCTGCGGAGCAATCCCAGGCTGGCTATCCTACAACACAACGATTCACCCATCACGCTCGTCGATGTTCTCTCAACACGAAAACCGCGTGGGGGAGTTTCATTTACCAATCCGATAACTGTGGCTCTGCCGAAGACGTCCTGGAACGCCCTCTTGACTGGCTCTACCTTCACATCCTTAACTGAAGCGACTACTATGTCTATATCACCGCCAGAGTCTGAGAGGAAAACATGGATATGGTTAGAGGCAGTGCAAAGAAAAAAATAGCAGAAAAACGCTGATTGATTCCAAATTCACCCACAAAGTAATATATGATGCAATAAACAATAGAACATGTGACCTGTTCCAACAAAAGGCGGCTTTTATTAATTAAATGTATAAACTATGAAATATTTTTATAGACTCATGTTGTGAATAATCAACGAGTGTCAAACTCATCCGAGAATGAAACGAATGGGACACAAGTATTGTTTCTCTGTAAGTAATTTAATCTCATCGGACCAATAATCACCTGTTTAATACAAGAATTGATCAAATCCATGCTACTCCTACTACTAGTGCTGAAAAGTTTCCCTGGTGAGCAGCGTCTGCCATCGGTATTATTTTTAAATTCTATTTTTTTAAATCACAAAGCTTTTGAAATCACCTAATTATTGCTACTCCAATTGTTTTTATTGATTTGCAAAGAATTTGAAAGTTTTCTCACCATTGAGAACTGATCACTACATGGTGTAATAATGGTATAATGGTATATCGGTATAATGGTATATTAATGGTATAATGGTAAAATGGTATATTAATGGTATAATGGTATATTAATGCATCAGATTTGTATTCACCCTAGGAATTGCCCGTTCATAATTTATAATGCAAATTAGTAAAGTTTATTTTAATCGTAAAAGGAACACAAATAAACACATCCTTGCAATGTGTTTGTAACAGGTGATTAAATTAGGTTAATAAATAATATAATATATAAATAATATAATATATAAATAGCAACATATACAACAATAAGATAGGAATGAGGCTAGTGAACGTTGTATGACAGTAGACCGTACTCACACAGCACATCTCTCATCTGAGGATCCATAGCCGTTATTACAGTTTGTACGCCAGTCTGCAAAATTACAGAGAATCGAGGGGAGGAGAGAGTCGAGGGGAGGAGAGAGTCGAGGGGAGGAGAGAGTCGAGGGGAGGAGAGAGTTGAGGGGAGGAGAGCAAAGCAGAAACTAAATCACATTGAAAAAGTCCGCTGCATGAAAAGAAGCCATACCTTAGCTTTCTGCATCACTTTGTTCACTGTTTCGTTAGTTTTCAGCCAATCAATGATCCCGACCTCCTGGCCAGCGTGCTGCTGGAAGTATGAAGATGCGTCTGCTGACGCATCCAATGACACGTTCACTGAAGTGTTTCCACCTAGAAATTTAGGTGCGTCGGTAAGTGATCACATTCACTTACTATTACTCACAGCATCACTTACTTACACTTACTCACTACAGCACATTGCTTGTATACACTTACATACAGATATGAAATTCAGCTAGTATATGAAGGAAATATTGGGTAAGCCCTATTCATGTCCTATACTTACATGTAGATACTCATTCTATCCAAACATGCAGTCTAGTCATAGCATTGCATTTACTACCTGTGAGAGGGTGCTGGGCTGGCTGATACTGATTGGCGGGTGGCTGTGGTGGCATAGTGTAGGGTGACGGCGCCGCATTGGGGTCGTGTGCTGGAGTGAAGATGGAGACACCAGGCTGTACCGGCATCGCTGCTGGTGGCACCTCCTATGTATAACCAGTTATAGCAGACCATTGGTGTGATTCTCAGCATGTATGAGTGTGAGATGAGACTTGCCTGTTGACCGCCTAATGAATGGTGAGCCTCAAAGCTTTGAACGGCATGTGGCACAGGTTGGAAACCAGTCCTGGGAGGAGGTCCTGGCTTTGCGGAAGTCAGAAGAGTGGGGGCAGCCGGTGGTGCATTGATTGGCATTCCTGGGTTGCCGCTTGTTATCCCCTAGAGAAGCAATACCATCAAATTGATCTGACACTAGACTGATTGTAGTACTCTACTAGAACATGGTGATGTATGCTTAGTTCCATACCTGTGGCACAAGGCTAGGAGAAGTGAGATTTGGCAGCGGTTGAGTTAGACTTGATGGTAGTAACTGAGACATGGGAACAGGTGTCATGGAGGAGGATAGTTGAGGCAATGCTGATGGATTGGGTAGATTAGCTACAAGAGGTGACCCTCCCTGACTTGGAACAGCACCTACAACCAACATACACTATCATTGACTTCAAATAGCTGTATTCAGTAGTTGGTCTTCTCATAAATTCCTTAATATGGAGTAGATAGCACAACAACAGATGAAGTTTCTATCCACACAATGACTTTGTCACATATACTCTTCCACCAGGCTCTTGTCTGTGCATGTTTATCTGGAGTAAAGCATTTAGCCTGAGATCTACCCAACCTGAATCGGAAAGTTGAACTTGTTTAACTACTGCCTCAGATAGGAGGGATATAGATTGATGAGAGTCACTGGTACTGTCACTCTCATGCATCATGATGAACCTGAAAAATGTAACAAACAAAAATTATGATTGAGATATTATATTATATTCTATTACCACTTCTAATCGTGAATTATTTGCGATAGCAATAGTCTTTGACTATTGTATTTCAAAGAGACTCTACAGATGCATATGTGCTATCAGATGTGGTACATTTTTCTTCATCAACAGAGCCTGCATGGTACCCATGGTTGTCAGAGATAAGGATCAACGAAATGAACACAATTAATATCAGTATCAGCAGCCACAGACATTATTGCTCAGTTTGTCTATCAATCATCAATCATTGAGGCCTCTTACTTTGTGAAATTCAAAGATATTTCTTCTTGTCTTAGACTCTACTGGTCGTATTACTTGCACTTCTTTTCAGAATCCAGATGTTTCCTTCGTTCTCTTCTACGTGGCCAATTGAGTGAAATCAGCGTTCCTAGTGCGTAGAATATGCAAAAGTTTGGTGGTTGTGATGTCTCTATCACTGACCAATCAGAAGTCCGATCCGAAATGAAACATCCACGACGCCCCAACATTCCAAGTTATCAAAGAACTTGTAAACTTTCAAATTTCTCCGGCATTAATCTTAAAAATTCAATAGATATAATTCATCGATTAATTTATGTATCATATCTAAAATGTTGCGTGTTTTCATGCTCGCTAAATTAATTTTGGACTCGACACTTCTCTAGAACGAAAGTAGAAAAAGAGAAAATCCGCTCTTGTTTTTGCGTAGCGGGAAGAGCCAAAAACCCTCACTGGCAAGAGCTCATTCAACTCAATGCATCTGCTTCACCGCTTGAAGCCTATGTAATAGGTAAGAGTATACGAAAGTTTGGTACGACATGGCTTTATTGAACCACCACTACCTGCCCTGTATCAATCAATCCACTGGCTTTTGCAGTGAACCTTTCAATTAGGCTGTATTTTGATCTCACTAGTCGTCGTTTTGTCACTCTTTCCCTTCACTATATTCCCATATTTCTTGCTTAGGTCTTGATACCAACTTCAACACCTCCATCCAGACCAAGTTCCGAGTTGAACTTATTTCTTGTGAATGGCATCTAAGCGACCTCATCCTGAAACTAGTCATGGACCTCCCTCAAAGAAAGCTGGGAGCCATCGTGATCCAGTGGGTGCCATATCATCAGTGGTACGTCTCCTTGGTATAACTCGGTCAAACTCAGTCGCATAAGCATGGCCGATTTAATCTTAACTCTCTCTTTACAGGATGAAATGAACAAAAAGTTATTGCGGTTTCAAAACCGTAAACTCACTGAGAAGATAGAAGTCCGGAAAAGGACAGAAGCAGATTTGCGCAGTCGAATAGAACAGCTTGAAACTCGTCTGACAACAGGTTGCGTTTCTATTGCTAGTTAGAATTTGCTGCATTCTCTTGCTGTTCATTTTCCCTGGATGAAAATGTGCTGACCGCTATCTATGATATGCTGTCATGACACTGGTCATCAAATAACTCCACTTACAGATGATGATGTGCTGATGATTGTGAACAGATATTGGAATCAGCTAGACGAAGATGTGAGAGTACTGTTACAGAGGTTTGATGCAGAAGCAGCTGTTTCAAGAGAAGGTAGCCTTACTCTCATAGTTCTATATCCGTCTATTGATGGTCTTGCTGGAGCCGAGTACCCTCCCATTCCTAAGACTGTGATGCCTTGTAATTTGATTAAAGCGATCCCTCTCCCTCCTATTAAGCTTGCCATTGCATGGAGTGACTTATGACCACTCCCACCGTCTCTGCCATTGCTGGGCAGTTGGTAACCCATAGATGGATAAAATCACCAGTGATCTCTATGAATGCTCACTAATTTGATACTGTAGAAATGGAATATGTTGGTAATATAATCCTAAGCTAAGTCATTTTGAGGAAATCAAGCTAAGAAAGTTGATGATCTGTGGCATCAAAGTGCGGCTATAGTCACTCTGACAATGGCTTATGTATAAAAAAAAACTCTGTTAACATAGCTCCCACACAAGCCACCAAAATGCGATAGTATATCAGCATCTCTTTGGAGCATCATGATCAACAAGTCAATGAAATCTTAAGGAGATTTTCTTTCCGGTTTCAGATCCGGTCACAAATCATCAACTTTCTTAGCTTGATTTCTTCAAAATTATTTAGCTTAGGATTATTTTACCAACATATTCAATTTCTACAGCATCAAATCAGTGAGCATTCATAGAGATCACTGGTGATTTCGCCCTTCTTCCCTAGAGCTAACTGCAGCATCTGAAATGAATGAAGCAAGTCTAAAGCTTAGGTCTCGGCGCAACAAGCAAGTTTTATTTCTGATATTTTGAGACTCCTTAGCCACATGGCATACCCACAAGGGAAAACGTTTTTGCACATTATTCGAAGGCACAAGTATTATAGTACGCAGGAGAGGGAAGAGGGTCTTGGCCTTTACTATATGAAAGTTTCCATCGTAACATTGTAACATTGTAACAGGCACTGATACTTGTGTTGGAGTAATTCATATATCAGTGCTTTGATTGGTTCTCTGTCTGCTTAGAAGACTATCGAAGCTTATCGTCAGTGTCAATGTTTGACTTCCTGTTGATTCCCTTGCTGTTGAGACCAAAAAGGTCTAATGGCGGAGGGAGGCTATGTTTGCTACTGTTCTGCAGCCACCATTGCCAGGATTATGGGCTATAGACTGATGTATGTACCAGAGTATGCAGCCTGTTTACGGTTGTCTCCTTATTTTTCAAAGATGGTAGTGAGGCTACGACATCGTTTCTAACTCAATTATCGACATGGGACAAAGAGGAAATGAACGAGAAATTACAGCAGAGAGTCGGCTTCTCCAAAAGAGCGATTGGCAAGTTGCTGCAGGTGTTTGACAGCATACTGCAGAGATATGAAAGTCTCACAAAGCTACTCAATGAGAAGAGTGCCAAAGAGAAAGAACAAGTAGAAGGTTAGCTCAGTAAACTTATTGGCACTGTCATGCTGCAAACGAAAAGTTGTCAGCGCATTTTAAAATGTAGAAAAAGTCAAGACTGAAGAGCACGTTAAAGCTGAGGTGAAGAAAGAAGATGGTGAGGAAGTAAAGGCTGAGGATGAACTGAAGCAAGAGCCAGCAGGAGAAGACGACTCCTCGACGTCTGCCAAAGATAGTGACACTGAATACATAGATAAAATAGCAGTGCTCACAGCAGAACTCACTCAGCTACAGTCTGAGAACAGGAACCTACATGAGCAGGCAACAGGACTACACCAGAAACATCACTCAACCACCTTGAAGGTACTAACACTCGTACTATACTACCATAAACATTGGCTGGTAACAGTATTATAGTGGCAGCATCCTAGTATGGATGGTCGCTAGTTTATTGGTTGCTACAGTGATAAATGCTAAGAAGGAAATTATTGCGTTATCATTAGTATGCTTGCTATAAAACTAATGGCATCGATGGAGCCAAGCCTATAATTCGCTAACAGCTTCAATTTTTGTAAAATTAAACTTGCAATTTGCAAGGCATTTGCTGTACTAAGTTCCATACAGAACAGAATTTTAGGCTCTTAAAGCTGGTGGGAGCTGGTGTGGCCCTATGGTTATCATAATCTATCAGTGGCACAGCTAGCCAGTCTGCCACGCTGGCTGTACGTAGTGCTAGCCAGTCTGCCACGCTGGCTGTACGGTGTTGGTGTTTTACTGACTGTCGGTGGCTGATAGCTTCCTATTGCTGCTGTTTTAGTTCTCTGAGCTGCAGGAGAAGGTGGACAGGAATGAGACGGAGATAGCCGAACTGAAGAACAAGTGTGAAGACTTGCAGTACGAGCGCGATGTGGCTAAGGAACGAGCCCACACACTCGACATCAGGCTGGAGGAGGCGGAGCAGCAGCTGAGGAAACGTCTGCAGGTGTGAATACGCTGCCATCCACGCCGGGTTCACTGATGGCCTATAGCGAACATAACGACCAACTTATCATCACTATCATTAAATTATCCTATAGAAACTATGCCCATCATACCTTTTATAGGAGTTGTCTTCTCATTTTTGGGATCACTATCATTTTTATTTATTGATCAATTTGAAGGAAGAGCTACATTTCCGTCACTATTGAATCCAGTTCTACAGTAACTGACAGCTGCTACTGCCTGTTATCATGTAACCTTTGAGCCCGTTTACCAATCATATTCTGGCATCTCGTGGCAGGTGGTTTCCGTCGATCGGGCCGAGAGTAACGACGGCAATACTATCACTGTTGAGGGAGTCACAGGGAACAAGGTCAGACGAATCCGAAAATCTTAATATGACCCGATACCTCAAACAGTCACCCGGCAGTACTGGGTTGGGAGTTGTCCTCCTCTTGTTTCTCATTAGGCAATGGCTCGTTTTAGTTTGAGGAGATGAACCAGGAGCTGACGGAGTTGCGCGAGTTGGCAAGCAGCAGACTGACAGAGCTGGAGAGCCTGCAGCTCCAGTACCAGGAGAGCCTGCGCGTCTGCGAGCAGCTCAAGATGGACCTGAAGACACTGCCTGAGGCGGTGGTTGTGGAGACAACCGAGTACAAGTGTCTCAAATCACAGTACTCTGTGCTGTTCAACGAGGCCCAGCAGATCAAGTCTCACCTAGAGGAGGCCAAGAACCTCCTACAGACAACCAAAAACGTCCACCTCCGCCATATCGAACAGATGGAGGTGGTGAACTACCTTTTCTCAACACCTTGTCTCTGCGTATTATTTAGTCTTCTGCGTATTTATTCCATCTATTTCTCTTTGTCACCTTTTCCACTGTTGTTTATAAGGGTGACGAACTTGCGTGTCAGCGGAAACTGCGGACGGAGATAATTCAGCTCGAGGACACGCTAGCCCAAGTGCGTAAGGAGTATGAGATGTCGAGGATAGAGCTGGAGCAGACGTTGGCAGCCAACGAGCAGACGGGTCCAATAAACAGGTTAGTCATGTCAAGGATGGCCGAGTTGCTGGGTGGGTGTGTATGTGTGTGCAATATTGTAAACATGTGCTTTCACTCATGCCCGCCCTGCCATTAATTCATGGTAATATAACGGTCTTTTTGATTTTGATTTAGTTTGAATCAACGTGAATCAGTGCTGGGTGAGGCGGGTGTAATTGGTAATTGGGCGATAATTTATATTACATTTCCTGTCCCCTATTCGGGTACTCGCAGGGAGATGAGAAATCTGATAAGCAGCCTTCAGGGTCACAACAAACAGCTCAAGGCGGAGCTACAACGGTACAAGAGAAAGTTCAAAGAGTCGCAGGTCGAACTGACCAAGCTCAAGTCCTCCGAGGCTGATGGCTCCAAGCCAGAGCAGGTACGTCTCATCTATCATCTCCAAAACTCTTGTCTGTCCACGCGCCCACCTTGTGTTTCAACACAACTCTCTCTCTCTCTGCCTTGTGTTACCCACGCTATGTGTCGTCAGGCGGAAGGATGTTGACGATGGATCACCTGATTTACATCTGTGTCACTGTATAAACGAATGGTCATATCCTTATTCTCCATCTATGCCTACATTTTGGCCATCAATCACCCATTGTTTTTTGGCCGCCCGCAAACATTGCATGCTTATTGAATGTAAATTGAGTTGTGTAGTCGAGTAGACCCATGGGTGTTCGTGTCTATCGGTAGGGGGCGGGCGGCAGTGAGCCCGCAGTCTCGTCCTCGGATACAAGGCCAGCTAAAGATATCAGCACAGAGGAACTCATTGGTAAGAAAGACGAAGTGGAGGAAATGGTAGAGAAAGAGAAAGGAAAGGGAAAGACTGACAAAGACATTGTCACTAACATGAAACAGCAGCTCAAGTAACCGAGTAGACATAAACTGACTCCGTCCTGCTGTCTCCTTCCTGCTGGCTCCGATCATACGTTTTATCGCGTTTCACTTTTGATTTATTGTAGGAAGGCACTAGACAGCCAGAAGGAGATGAAGCTTCTCTTGGATATGTATAAATCAGCGCCCAAAGAGCAGAAAGATAAAGTGCAGGTAACCAACCCAGTCTCGGACTGTTTCACATGGATAGTGTCGGTCTAAGTGTATATAAAATCAATCATCTCCCCCCCCCTTCAGTGGTGTGTGGGCCTCAGCTAACTGCCGAGGCTGTTCGCATATACTGGTATATCCATGCCGTTGGTACCTTAGGCCAGCCAGATCTCGGTATGTTTATCAAAAAGTTTCTAATGACAGCGTGGCAGTTGAGCTTAGAAAGCCTTTTCGTCTCATCTGTTTTTATTGTCATCAATGGTAGACTGATCTGATACAATCTGTCTCCGCTACGCCACTGCAACTATCACGATACGCGCAAGGAGGCAGACACGCAGTCCCCGTAGTTCTGCCATCCGCCCAATCAGCTCAACAACGTCTGCACGTTAGATTGATTTATCTGCTGGCTGACGGCTAGCAGCTTAATCTGCCGTTTTATGTCTCTGAGATAGATCATAGCACAATGGAACTTCCTGTACTGTGATATCCATTAATTCACACCCTCCATATGATCAAAAATCATTTTGATTGCCAAACAGTTATAGCTGCTTTAACCGAGAGACGGCAGAGACATTGAGAAGTCACTGCCTAGCCAGCCGATATGATGGATGTAGCAATGCGGTACCCTGCGCTACTGCGACTAACCCGGTACAATCCTCCTGTATCACAACTTATCGATTACACGTGTAATTAAGACAGCTGTGAGACCAGCCGACCCGTCAATCTCAGCCATCTGCTTGTCAAAATCTGCCATGGCCACCTACAGTTATTGATACCAGCGCCACTGCGAGATATGTTACATCGATTGATGTACGTCTCTGTCACCTGGTCATGATTCAAAGGCATTAATTCAGCTGCGAACAATTAGTCAGTTTGAGCTCTCATATTAAAATTTGCATTTTTTGTCGATATTTATGTTACCCGTATGACATTGGGATGCTTGCGGCGGTTTAAAACCCGTCACCATCATTCACGGGATTGCCTTCTTATTGATGGGTGTGTGTTACAACTTGCAGCTGATGACAGCGGAAAGGAAAGCACGGCAGGAGATCGACGATCTCAAGGAGCACATCAAAACCATGAAAGAAGCTGAGAAGAGAGAAAAGCGCAAGCTTGCTGACGGCGATGCGCTGAAGAAGATAAAGAAGTATGAAGATCAGATAGTGGAGCTGAAGAGAGAGTTGTCCCACCATAAAACGGTGTGTATGGCAGCATAGGCTGTCGTATATACTGACACATTGTCATGGCACTCCGTCAGCCCTCATGTATATATATAAGGCTCTAGTTGTCTCCCCCTTCCCTTAGACCTCGGTCATACTGACTCCAGCAGTCACTTGAGAATATCAGTGCAGGGTTGTAATTGATACTTGACTTGAGTCCGGTCCTCTGGCAGAGATAGGTGTAGGAACTCTACCCTGAGACTTGATTTGTTGAGACCAACGTCTGCTGGTGCAGACGGCTAGATTCTAGTGTGCCTATATATATCATAACTCTCGCATTCTGTCACCGTGTCACAGTATGTACAGCTTGATTGATGACATTTTTCTCCAGAATGTTAATGCTGAGGTTTTGTGTCACCTGCAGCCAATTCCACAAAGACAGATCGCTCAAACAAATTCATCAAAATTCTTCTCTGAACTTATCATCACACCTCTCAGCTTTGTCCTGTAGTCCGTTTCCTCTCCTACCAGCTGGGTACCAATATCACCTAATCTCCGCCTCTTCTCGCCAGCTTCTCACACCATCTGGCTTCTCGCAACATCTCCCTTCAACCTCTTTCCTCCTATCCTCCCCTCTTCATCTCCTCCTGCCCTATCCTCCTCCTCTTCATCTCTTCTTCATCTCCTCCTATCCTCTCCCTCCAGCCTTTTCCCTTCTAACACCTCTCTCTTCAGCCTATATTTTCCTCCTCTATTTGCTCATCTTCTCCTCTCAGTCTCATCTCTCACCTCTAGGTTCTCACAAACAAACAACAAAAAAAAAAAAACAAAAAAAAAACAAAAAAAAAACCAAAAACAAAAAAAAAAAAAGAAAAAAAAAAAAA
>ERZ1740065.2172-NODE-2172-length-12145-cov-12.298842_pt1 | contig 12145 bp, 10 predicted proteins | sample MGYA00581738_ERZ1740065 | MGnify/ENA primary metagenome ERZ1740065 (study PRJEB43018, sample SAMN04849749) | marine metagenome | isolation source: floating plastic debris | place: Pacific Ocean | collected 2008-09-01 | study: EMG produced TPA metagenomics... | reverse complement strand
TCTCCCCTCTCTCCCCCCCCCTCCCCCCCCCCCCCCCCCCCCCCCCCCCCCCCCCAGTCTGGAAGAGATATATTTTTGAGTCTACTATGCGGTTTTTGGGTTCCTCAGAGAGACTGAGCGCACTACTCATATAAACCAATAATAAACCTTACTGCGATCTCTCTTGTGGTGAAGTGAAATGTTTGAATCACTAGAATGATAAAACTGATTATTGTGTTACTACTACTCACTAGTACTGTTCCATTAGGCCGTTGACGTTGTGCACATACTTCCTCTCCTACTGCTCTGGTATTATTTATAGTGCAGTCCCTGTAGCAGCGAGGAAACGACATAAGTAGATCATTATTTTCTCACACTGATGTATGAACGGAGGACATTTGCTTCTTTCAGGCTTGCATCATCGCGTTCACGTCAGACTTCATACAGAAGAGTATTTACCAGTACGTGGAGCAGGGACCTACAATGAATGCGACGTACATCCAGTGGTCGCTGTCCTCTTTCCGTACTGAAGACTTCCAAGCTGAGAGTAAACCTGCTGAAGAGTTCGAGAGAGAGGCGTTTGGCAATCTCAACACTCGACACCATTTCTGCAGGTACGAGGCCACGGCTGAATGCATGTGATAGCTTGCTGTTGGTACTCTGGCCATGTTTGGATCTTAGTCCATATCTTTCTCTAGTGTAGCTTTGAGATTGTCCCAACCATAATTAGAAATAGAGCTTACAGCTGATATGCTGATTATGTGTTCCCTGTTTTGACACAGGTACAGAGATTTCCGTCAAGGCTACGAAGAGGACTACCGGCTTACATCCACCTACTGGCACGTGCTCACGGCCCGTCTTGCGTTCATCATCATATTCGAGGTACTAAGGCTACAGATGAGTTTAACCATCCTTGAAGAGTAACCAATCAGACAATGACATGTCGGTTTTTTTCAAGCACCTCGTACTGGGCATTACGGCATTCATCGACTTCCTCGTACCCGACATGCCGGCAGACATCAAGGACAGGTCACTGAGGGAGAAGCATCTCGCCAAGGTCTCCCTACACGAGAGGATCAAGACTGATGAGGTGTCGAGGAGTAAGAACTACAAAGGCAGCACAAGCAGCGTGAACAATGCCACGGCTCTGTAGACAAGAGAAGACTGTTGATTCTGCTGTATGAGATACTAATCGCTGTATCATTTAGAGTAAATGGTTATCATCCTTCCATCATGAGCTCAACTCTCAGTCGGACTGTTGTTTACCTCTCAGGAGCACTTGCCGGTTTCCATAGACTAATATCTACTACTACTGTATTATCATTACTAATTACAGGGCTTCAATCAATGGTTTTTCATTTTTTCCACTGCACACTGTTGTGACAGAATGAATCACAAGGTGGAGATAAAATATCAGTGTATTTACTTGGGTTTCCTCTCTCTCTCTATCAATTTACAATGGGTCGTGTAATAGTGATATAACATTACATTGTAATTACATCTTCGCTATTTACAAGACTATTTACAAAATGAACATTTACAAAATATAATAAAAAATAGAATGATGTCATCATCACTTTTCCGCGTCAAGGCAAGCTAAGCAATGATCCTTGCTCATACACTCGGCGTGACTGAAAGCACCACATTTCTGGCAAATAACCAGAGCTCTAAGATTACACATGCAGGAAGATAGTAGGCTGGCGGAGTTGACGCCCGAAGTGGGGATGAGTGGTTTAGACTCGGTCTCTGTAGCAGTGACGAGTGGTTGAGTGGCGAATACGGAGTCGGTGACCATAGTAACTGATCGCGAGTCAGCCGAACTGATTTGAGACGGTGAGTTGGATTGACTGACGGCACTGGTTGTTGGTTCGTTAGGCGAATTAGAGTGAGGAGGTGATACAGTTAACTTCCGGCTGGATGACAACTTCGCTAACTTTTTCTTCGGTTTCTGCTTATAAGCAGTCTTACGTTTGTATGATTTGATAGCGTAGCCGTCTTCATCACTCTTCATGGCTAAAAATACATGACCAGACAGTGTGACCGAAGGCTTGCCATGGTGTTTTAGTCTATAGAGAGCAATGTCTGAGCTAGCTTGGCCGCTCACGGCGTCAGCGTGTTGATGCGGCCTGTTACGTACCGGTTTTGTGATCAACTTCTTGCCGCCTGGTCCGACGACAACCGATACTAACGTTGGACTTCCTGTTTTCCCCAGAACTTGCTTACATATCTGATAGCTGCGTTCCAGGTTTAATGTGGGCTGGTTTTGTTTCGATGATTCGCAGATCTGTCGTGAGCGTTCAATGTTCACGGGAGCGGCGGCGGTGGGAGCAGATGCCGCAACAGCGGTGACCTGTTTCACGATGGTAGTGCCATTTGAACTCGAACCGTTAACAGTCACAATAATTGGCTTCGACTGACTAGAACCGTTCGACGGTTGAGTTGACTGTATTTTCGCCAGTACCTCCGACACTGCCTTGTTCACAGTCTCACCGTTTGACCCAGTCTTGGAATGTCTCAGAGTCACAATTACCGGATTATTTTTCTTCAGAATCGTCGGCAGAAGACTTCTCTTGTTGTAATCAACTTTAACCGGAGCTGCTGTCAGTGTCTGAGTGTCCTTTGGATTCTTTATCATTTCAGAGAGAAGGGGGTTACAGTTTGCGAGAGTTGTCACCACTTGACCATGAGGATTTCTGACGACAATAGGTACAACTTTGGTGACTTTGACGCCGGTGGAGTTTGTTTCAGTCACCTTTTGGAGCTTTGTAATGTTGGTTGGAGTCTGTGACACGGCAGTGACGGTGGCAGCTGGTTTCTTCACTGCTGGTTCAGACCGATTTATTATCGGGTGAGCTCGTTTGATGCCGGTGGTGGTAGTCTTGAGTGTAGAGCTACTGGTTTTATGATGATTACTGATTTTAGTCTTCATTAACGATTTGACGGTCGCTGTGGCAGGCGGCTTAGTAGATACTGTCGCTGACTTAATGGTAGTGGTAGTAGGTTTAGGTTTGGCTTTCTTCTGCGTTTTAGACGCTTTAGATGATCTAGATGGCGGTAGTTGTTTGGGTGTGCATGTAAACGGCTCACCAGCCTTGGGTACTCCAGTTTCAGTGAGTTTCTGTCGTAAAATCTCCTCATTGCATTCCCAAACTACAGGATCGATGTCTGACCTATTAGACGCAGTCGAAGAGAACTCTCCATTCCGTAATCTATCTCGGTATTCGACACAGCTTTTAGCAAAAAACTCATTACTAAGTGCAGTTACAGTCATAGCAAGGGGTGTATGTGCATCATCTAAAGTCAATCGATCAGATTCAGGAAGCAACTTAATCAGCTCATTTTGATATTTGGTGGGGAGAGAGTCAAAGGCAGCAGGTGTTAGAAGTTGCTTTATGTTAACGTTTGCTATCACAGATGCAGACGTCTCAAGATCACAGTTGCAACCTTCATGAATCTTTTGGTGAAATGATAGTCTTTGGGGCAAAGAAACAGCAGACTTATCTGTTCCATTAGAGATAGGGTTCTTCTCCTTCGAAGATAGCGATGAAGCTTTGCTGTCAGCATTTCCGGTGGAAGCCATAACCGAAGACCAAATAACGTGCAAAGCAGGCTCCGTAGCAAATGTTCTTACTTGCTTCACCGTTTAAATAACGTAAAGAACTTCTCCATGATCAAACAACGCATGTAACGTAGAAAAGAAGACCTTGGTTCCTGTGAAAAGCGCTGAGATGTCTTCAAAGCCAACCGAAATTTTTTTACAAAGCCCGTAAACTACTGGCCCGCAGATAATAATATATAGGTCAGCAAATATTATCTTTATTGTGAATATAAATCCATATAAGTTTTAATTTATTACAAATTCAATAAGTTATCTTTTCAGGTCAAAATAAAAATATTATACTTTCACCCAAATTCATATTAGGCAGTAAGTAGGTCAAGTCTTAGCAGGATGAGACAACTACTTCGAACCCATGATAATGAACGAGCGTTAGCCATCGCGTCAGACCCATGTCATATAGCTATACATTACATGTGTTTATAGAGGTCTACCAGCCACCATACTGCACTTCATACGAAATTTTACTCGGTAAACAACATGATTTTGAATTGTAGCTGTCAACATAAACGGCGGTATAGATAGATAGATAGATAAATAGATAGATATATACATTTATTTGTCACTTAGAGCACGGGACTAAAAGCGATAATAGTTTTATGCCAGAGGTACTCAGTATAGAAACATAAAAAAGTTACAGCTATCTCTCTTATAAAATGTTGACACAGTTGGTAAAAACAGTCCGGAAGCTCTTCTTTCCACACAATGATCTATGCTTGCTGGACCTTATTCTGCCAGATGGGAGTGTAGCTGTCAGGTCAGCGAATGGGTGGTGGGCATCACAGTATATAGTCAGGGCGGTAGTCTTCTGCTGTTGTTCAATGTCACTGAATGGATGTTTAAACTGTTGTCATGAGATGTTATTGGCAGTATAGGTGATCCTTCGTATGGCGTTGGCTGATTATATCAATTAACCACACACCACAGGAGAGGCCATCACTGAGATTGGCACTGTGGAAAACATGCAACTCCATGGCATATTTGGAGCTCATAGTTATAGTGTAGCCAACCGATGAGGTTTACTGCTTGCATCGTATTTACATAAGTAACGCTGCTGACACAATCGTATGAATACAAATGCAACGAAGGATGCAGATAGTTTATTAGCATTAGCACCGAAAATGCTATTGAATTCGTGTGTCAAAAATCAAATCAATAAGTTTACTACAAAAGGATGGTAGGGTAGACCAGTCTGGTAATATCAATAAAGAAGTAACGTTAGCAAAGGCAAAAGGTCACTGCCAGCCGCTCAACATCATAGAGAACGGGCAGAGCTGTATAATACATCATTGCTGTCGCTCATCATGTCAACAGCGTTGATACATGAAAAAAATTCATGGGAATTTCAAATCATTTCAATAAAAATAACCATGGTGATTATCTTTTACTCGGTAAATGCGACGTGAACTTGGAAAACTTGAATGTGGGGAGAGAGAGAAGTGCGTAGTGACGTGAATCGACTGCCTAGCGTTACGTCGTCTTCCCATCCGGGCTGTCAGACACTATGGACACCAAATGACCGACGGCTTTACCGACTTGATTCGCCTTCTGGAATAACTCGCCAATGCTGCCGTGCACTGAAATAAGATGCCAACCGTGGAACACTCAACGCTTGTGATAGAGGGAAAAACTAGGTGAGTAAAGGAAGCAAAGAGAAGGCGGTGTATTAAAGGGACTATGGAACTCTTTGATGTAAGAGGTAGGAAACCACCAGGGTGAAGCAAAAGCGTTCTTACCACATGGAAAAACACTGCTTCAGTGAGGTTCATCTGCGCGACAACAATGTTCGTTGACTACACAGTTCAATCTTACCGAATCCAAAATGTGTATAGAAATACCAGCGTGACATGGTATGATAACAGTCAGGATACCTACGTTTTGGAGTGCGGTGCGAAGCCGAGAGATTGCTTGTACTGGAATTCGCCTCGCCCAGCTGCTTCTCGTATGTGGGAGGTAACTTTTTCACTCTGAGTGGCGAGTTGGCCGAGTTGACGACGTTTGATGACGCCATCGGAATGGCGAACTCTGAGTTTACGGCCGTGTCGGTCGGCTGTCAATAATACAAGGTGTGAGTCGCTTTTGCGTTGCTGTTCGGAAGCTGATGGAGGTTAAGGGACTGACCTGCTCGAGTAAGTGACGCAGACGCTTGAGCTGAGCCTCCAGTTGCCGATTGTGATCCTCGAGGATACGCATCCTACCCTCCAGCCTGTTCTTGTGCTGACGCAGTAGCTTGGCCTCGGCGAGCATGTCCGCCTCGCGATCGCCGTTGGCTGGAATGCTGGCGGCCTGTCGGTCTCGTTCCGCCTGCAATCTCTGGTACTCCGTCTGAAGGTTCCTATCAAAGGAAATAAACCGTCAAACTATGGTACAACATACCGAGGTACAATCACTAACCGCCATAGCCCGTCTTACACTACCTCGGACACCGCCACATACTACCGAAGCAGAACTTACGCTGGCTTACGTTCCTGGAGGAAGAAGCTTACGGAGGAGATTGTATGACATAACGTAAATATTAGTAAATGCCTTGCTGGCCGCTGTCTGAGTGTAGGACTGATACCGGTGTAAGATAATGGCAATCGCCTTACCACCGCCTGTCGATACTAACGCAGTTAGCTTATACCAGCAGGCGCACTTCTCTCCCCACCAGTAAATACGGCTTAAGTGGGATAATCCCGAGACTCGACTCGGGTAAAAATGCAATCACGACTCAGTCTCGGTAGGATTGGCCTCTGACCTGTTCTCGTCCTCGAGGTCCTTGATCATGGCCTCCAGCTCTGTCTTCTGATTTTCTTCCAGCGACATGACGATCTGCATCGGACTCTTCAACGGCGAATCACACGCCGCCGCATCAGACGGCGAGTCAAGCTGTGGTATGTGGCCTCCGTTTGTCCTTGGCACGGGACCGGGCGTCAACGGGGACTTGTTTGTCAGGCTGGAGCAGTAACGCTTGATGATCTGATGTTCATCGCCGTCACTGCAACATAGAAAGAGAATCCATTAGAATCTGACACAGCCGCAACCAAGTGGCATAAAATCGGTACTATTCAGAGAGGGGAGGGAGGGAGGAGATATGGAGAGAGGGAGGGGGAGGGAGCGGGGGAAAATACAGAGTGGTGGAGATAGGGAGGAAAAGATACAGAGAATGTGCGTGAGAGAGAGAAGGGGAGATACAAGAGGGAAGGAGAAATACAGCAGTAATACACAAGAAACGACAAGAACCTGGATGTAGGAGATGGCAGCCCTGCAGACCGGCAGCCTGAGTCGTGCAGCAATCAATGGTCGACTGCATAATGTCGCAGGCGCGCCAGCGTACATACGGTCTGACATACCAAATCAATAAACGTGCACGTCTCCCAGATTTATGACTCGAAGCGACCGAGGGCAATGCGCTCAGGCTCTATCGTTGCGTAATAGACATACGCTGACAAGTGGCTGCTAGGTGGGAGGTAGAGAAGTAAGTGCTGGCCAGATGATGCTGTCAACCTGTGCTGACGGATATAACACCTTCCTGATACTAAGTACTAGGCAGCTTTGAAATCAATAATTAACCATTTTGCCATCTGGCGCTGTGAGAGCGAGGATTGACAAAGAAGGGCTTGGTGCGGCACAGACTGAGAAATGAAGAAGTGAATGAGTGACGAGACAACTGGTGCTTACCCAGCATTCCCTGTGTCAATAGTCTGAGGTCTGTCGATAGCCTGGGGTCTGTGAGGGACTACAGGAGGCGATTTCTCACTGGGTGTTGAGGGATTCGAGTTGCCATTGTTCCTGTTTTGCAGCTCCACTTTTTCCAGACTGCAAACGAGACGTGACAATGTGACAATGACACACACAGTGGTGGGCAAGATGCTAACTGACGGGAGAGACGTACGTATTGGCGTATTTCTGGATGTCCCTGTGTATCTCGGAGTCGCCTGCCTCCGATCGCGTTGGCTGAGTAGAGACAGGGGGCGCTGTGAGTGAGCTCAACGAATCGTCGGTGTCGTACCTCACGTGTATCGATGGCGGTGACGAGATAGGAGTACTGAGACAAAACCAAACCGTGTCAGCATTGACGTTCACCCGACCTCACACTAGGCTTTAGTTGACAACACTCGGAATGCATGAGCAGACAACTCTGGTGATAGCGAACCAGTACATCGAGAGTTAGAGAGAGTTGCAAGTGCGGCATAGATCATGCAATAGAGACTGCTAGCTGCTATGATGTGCTTCTGTTACTGAATAACATTAATAACGCTTGTGTACGCCATAAAAAGCATTTCAAACCTGTCCATGATATGTGAATGAGAGATAGAATGACAACCACTAGCCTTACCCAAAATCGCTTGCCATAGACAGGCTGAATAAATCAATGCACAAACAATGTCAAGGTCAGATTGGGGTCGACATGCACGTGTGACATTTGGGTTCATGAGGGCGCAGGCAGGATGCTGTGCTACGTGACGAACTGGCTCTCAATTTTACCTCTCTCGTGAAAAATTGGAGTCGTTGTCGGCGAGCTTGTTCAAGGGAAGATAACCCTTAGGGTGATGTTTTTTAATGTAGCGACCGGAGCTGTATTTCTTTCTCATTGGCGAGGAGAGATCCTTCATGTCATCATTTGATGTTGTCTGCAAAATTGATGCACATGTTCATAGGAGTAAAATCTAATACAAAAATCATACAACTCATTTTGGAAAAACTATAGCACAAATTGTACAAAGGAGAAAATGGTAGAACTGTAGTAGACATTCAAACGCAGTAAAATCTTTGGTAGCAGCGATTCAATTTACATGCTTTTCAAATGATAAAAACCTTCATGCCGTATACCTTGTACATGGGGAGTGGCCATATCATTTCGTCCTAGATAAAATCAGCTACCCCTGCATCTCTACGTCAAACGGTAAATACGGCTCGACACACGACATGGCTGGCGTATCAACTCACAGTGCAATAATACTCTTTCATTGGATGATTTAGTTTGTGGCTCTTTCCCTTCTTGCCAGCGAAGAAGCACGTCTGACAGAGATTGAAGTTGAAACACCGCAGGCACCGATATCTAAAACAAGGGGGACAGTCCTAATAAGTATATAACAAATTTGTTGTGTTTTGATTGGACGGTTTACTTACCGCAGGCCAATGATAGGCTGTGTCTTACATAGGCTACATTTAGCCTGGTGTTTACAGTTCTCTGACGTGGCGAGACGGTGGAAGACGGGCAGCCAGACCATAGACTGAGGTTCCATACTGAGCCAGTCCATGAACTGGCGGGCGTCCACAGCGTTCTTGTCAGTTTTTGCCTGTTAGATACGAAGCGTCGGTAAAAATGGTCGCCCACCAGATGAAGCGCGGATGTTGAAGAATGACCTTACCTGCTCCAGACAGCTCATGACACTGGGCTCGATGTTGGCGCCACCGAAAGAGCCGAGTTCGCCAAGCTGACGAGGGATCTGGATACAGTCTGAGAGTAGAATTGACAGCTTTGTGGCGCTGATCAGTCCAGTCGTCATATCGGTGAGACACGACAGCAAGTCTGAAATGATGGTAGGGTAGGACATTTTGCCACGGTGAAGTGTCACAATGACTGTCACACTAGTGCACACTGCAGTACTTACAGTTGAATTTGTCTTCGACGGCTCCTCTAGATAAGATAACCAGGCCCACTTGGAAGCTGATGGCCTTGATGTGACCTTGACGACTCAGATCATAGACATTGAGAAGCCAGTTTAGTGATAAGTCAATACTGCAGCGGGAAAAGTTGCATACCAATGTTGATCCTATGTCACATTTGATAGAGGATAAGAAATTGACATACCTGAGAGGTACATTGATCCCTGAGGCATGCCGTTCATCAGCGAGATGTTCAAACAGATCTCTGAGGCAAGCGATCGTAGTATTTATGTCCATGACCTCAGTGCCTTCAGAGCAAGTCAACTTGTTTTCTTTGCAGCACCGGATGACATCTTTGAGGCGAATGAGGTTTACTGGAACAATCAGAGTCACAAGTTGTGAATGAGCTGTCAGTGGCCATCAGCAACAGGAATATGATTGGCAAGTATGATAACAAAGAAGTCTTGGCAAGAACAGGGCTGATTTTTTTCTCCACAAAAGAGATGTAGCCATTACTTACAGCCAAGTGCCTTCTGCAGCCTGCGGAGTTTTTGAGCGGTTCTGTAGGCTGAGAACTTAGTGCCGTTGTATTTGGGCAGCTGAGAGAGAAGGCTAACCATGTGAGGGTGGTCCCACTGTGTGGTCTTCTTCTCATGACTGCCGACAAAGAAATAGGTGAAACATTGAGTTGGAAGACACCCGGGTGTGCTGAGTGGGTGGTCATGCCTTGACAGAGGTGACACTGTCATGTGGCACAATGGTACTCACTTGATGTAATATGGCACGCCGTGGGGAGTAGTTGCTCTCTCGTGCGGACGGCTGACAGAGTCCTGCAGTAATTCGCCAACCTCTGGCACTAGACTTCCATTGAGGCTGACAAGCTTCGAGATTCGACTGTTTAATTCTTCATCCTGCCTCTGTTGCCTAAAAACATTCAACACATACGTTAGAAACGATGAGCACAGACGCCAAACCCAGCAGAAGATGACGTTGCGGCCTGACGTTCTGTCATCGGATTCATCGCTATCACTATCTTCTACACCGACTAACTGTATACTGCTGTAAGAGCTGTAGCGGTGCCGTATTCTCAGCCATGTTGTGGAAGGGCTGCTGCTTGCAGACGGATCAATCAGATCGAGAAGCTTATAGATGCCGGAACGAGTAAACGCCTGCATCAGCTGCTTCTTCTGTTCGATTGCAGCCCAGACTGACTCGCTCACAGTGTTTTCCACAGTGTTTTCCACGGATGAGTACGACATGCCGCTTTACTAAACGCTATCACAAATGAAAATGGCCAACGTCTGCAACCACCACACTGACTGACATCCCCTTCCGAGTCCATCATTACAAATGCCAAGCCCACTGAGAGGTTTCATTAGACGATGAAAGTATTTATCACAAGTTATTATTAAATCTGCGAACCTATCGCTGAGCCGGGAAAGCGTGAGCTTCGTTTCACTATCCACATTTCCTTCTGACTGTTCCTGAGCCTTGATCAGGGACTGAGCCCTGGTTAGAACATCTGCCACCTCCTCCTCTCTTCTCCTCATCGCCCTGACCAGCGACAGCTGCTGCGGTAGCTCAGACACTGGGTAGTCATGGACCTGCAGAAGGTAACGTTAACGGCTCATTGAACAAATTATGGGTCACAGACAACTCTTATTACCACACATTGTGTAACAACAAGCAACCGCAGACGTGAGATAAAGAAACTGATAGCGCCGCAAGAGTTACAGCAGTAGTTATAGTAAAGAGATCTTACGTCTTTCCAAGATTGCAAGTTTGAGTCTATTTCACTCAGGTGTCTTGCTGCCAGGTTGGTTAGATTGTCAATCGTTTCCAAGTTAGACTTGGACGCCGTCAGCTGTGTCTGCCATCTGTCAGCTTTGTTGTGCAGCTCTAGCCACTTGGTGTTCAGCAGACGGATGTGACGTCTGATATTTTTTATCACAGTCTTGGCATCACTTGAATCCAAAGAAAGCTCTGCAACAACCAACGAGAGAAGTCTAGCGCACTTTTTTCATGGAATGTAAACAAGCAGACACAGATACAGAAAGACAATGTGTAGAAACCAGCAGGAAAACTCTGCCAACTTACCGTCCATTATTTTGCTGTCGCAGCTCGCCGAGCTGAGCCGTCTGCCGGCACCCTCTCTCTCCAGATAAAATCGCCCCGTCGACATCGTGTGCTCAAACTCGGACGTCTTATTGTCAAGCTTTGCCTTCCATTCCTTCAATTGCGATCAATCATGAGAGGACAACTCTATACACCAGTCGGCAAAGGCATCACATGGGCGGCAGCGTTACCTGATGATTGGAAAGCTGCTTGGCGACTTTGGTGACATTGCTGCCGACGGGTCTGGCAGCAAGCAGGGCATTCTCGCGAGCTGTCAAGTAGTCTATGAGACCTTGACACCTGTCGATCAGCTCCGTCCATTGGTCGATGCTGGTTTCCAGCTTTGACCTACAAAGATGTTCGCGTATGAATCGTGGATGCCAGACCGATGAGCAGACGTGCTCTGCTGCCAGCCAGCGTGACAGATTGGTCATTAGCATCACTGGCACCAGCGTGTTCATTACATATTCCATCGTAACTCTAAAATCACCATCAGTATTGACTTGTTCACTGATTAAAACGCTGTACAAATGAGAGCCGAGTCTCCTACGTAATACCCAAACACCAAACAATATGTCAATTACTCTTATGTATGCAAGGACATTAGAAGGTCAGATGATATGGAACAGAGGCTTCAAACACCATGACAAAGTGGCGAGTCGCAATTCGCTGCCGATGAGTCAGACGCATCTCACAGATGAATAAGTAATTGGTGAAACCTGAGCTAATGGAATCAATAGAGAGAATATGGAGTCAGTTCTCGCAATAACAGCTAGGTGTGAGCTGAGGCTAGGTGTGAGCTGAGGCTAGGTGTGAGCTGAGGCTAGGTGTGAGCTGAGGCTA
>ERZ1740065.2171-NODE-2171-length-12146-cov-4.011248_pt1 | contig 12146 bp, 9 predicted proteins | sample MGYA00581738_ERZ1740065 | MGnify/ENA primary metagenome ERZ1740065 (study PRJEB43018, sample SAMN04849749) | marine metagenome | isolation source: floating plastic debris | place: Pacific Ocean | collected 2008-09-01 | study: EMG produced TPA metagenomics... | reverse complement strand
GCTTAAGCGGAGTGTATGGCTGTATTCAGCGTACCACCAAAATTGAGAAGCTTTTTCGGGAACGTCATTGTGTTGATAGCTATTGGCGTCCAAATAAGCGAAGCCAGTACCCAGTCTGGATTTTTCACCGGTTCTATACGTTATGCCACTTCGAAAAAAAGAGAATTCGTAGGCTTCAAACATATCGTGATGTCGCAAAATCATCACCGTAGGAACCGTCCAATTGGAGTGAATTTTATGATTGCCATTGAGTACCAACCAAGAATCCGTAGTATCGCCGTTTTCATATTGACCCCGAACCATCCAAAGCATACTTACACTCAAGAAGAGAACAAGGGTCTTAATGAAGTGGTTGGTAGCGACCATGTTTTAGGGTTGTAAATACGGTACAAAGTTGCACTGTACCCACATGAAGAAACATGACCGAAATCAGTTTTAAAGTTAATCTTGTGTAAGCGTAGGATTAAGATTTGTGTTGTTCCCAAATTAGCGCTGCTGCACCACAAATCGCTGCGGTTTTTCCTTCCATGCCCGACATGAGTAGCTTCACTTTACCTCGATAGATTTCAAGCAAGAATTCATTGAAATACTTTTCCAACGGGTCCATTATCCATTTACCGCTATTGGTCAGACCACCCATCAAGATAAACGCTTCGGGTTGGGTAAAAGCTGTGAAATTAGCCAATGCTTGTGCCATGATTTTAGCGGTGTAGTCAAAAGACATCAATGCAATAGGGTCGCCTTCTTCCGCGGCTTGTGAAATATCCTCACCATGTAAATCATTAAAAGCAATACTTCGAAAACGGCTGTCGACCAAATACTTGCTCAACATATACATAATAGTACGTTTGAGTCCCGTGGCAGAAACGTAAGCCTCTAAACCACCTTTAACACCTAGCCCTGTCAAGCGACCGTCTCCCATGGTCATATCCACATGGCCTAGTTCACCTGCAAAACCATCATACCCATCAATCAGTTGACCGTTGGCCACAATTCCGGCTCCAAAACCCGTTCCCAACGTAATGGCGATGAAATCCGTCATGTTTTTGGCGCTTCCAAAGAGCATTTCGCCCAAGGCAGCCGCACTCGCATCATTCATGATGCGCATGGGCAGATCTATTTTTTCCTTGAATTTGGACAGAAAAGGGACTGTTCCTTTCCAAAGTAGATTGCTTGCATTTTCAATGGTACCATTTTTACTGGAAGCGTTGGGCGCTCCAATACCACACCCCAATACCTTAAAATCTTGACCACCCTTCTGTAGTAAGTCATCACAGGTCTCTTGAAGTTTTTCGAGGTAATCATCAAGATTCGGATATTCCTTGGTGCGGAAAAACGTTTTTTCCAAACAACGCCCATCGGCATCGACCAATCCAACTTTGGTTTTGGTTCCTCCGATGTCAACTCCTAAGACAATATCCATACAATACAGTTGAGAATGATATGTTCCTAAAGTTATGGATTTGTTACCTCACAAGCCAGATACCTTGATAAAATTAACTAGCATTTAATCTCCTTTTTAGAGGATACGTACAAAGCTGATTTCTGTCATGTTTTAGGTTTTGAACGCATTCTACATTTGAAGTGTAATTAGAAATCTCAAAATATAGTGGTATGAGCAAATTAGATAAAATATTGGTCCCGTTCGATTTTTCAGAAGCCTCGGTAAACGCCTTGGAGTACGCCGTACATTTTGTAGGACCCAATCGGTCGAGTCAGGTAGTTGCCTTGTATGTGGGGGTTATGCCCATTTCGGAAAGGGAGGAGAAAGAATTGAACGGAAACTTCTTGAAAATCTTGGGAGGTTTTCATTCCAAAGTAAAAAAACAACCGGTATTGGCTTGCGTTTCCGGAAACGTTATTGAAACCATCTTGGTAACCCAGGTAGTCCAGAACGCAGACCTCATTATTATGGGAACCATGGGTGATAAGACTACGGATGAAGCCATTACAAACACCTCTAAACTTGTTTTGGAAGCCAATTGCCCTGTCATTTCGATTCCATATGGCTGTGACATTAAAGAACCCAAGAAAATTGCCTTGGTCATGGGGAAAGAAGAAGTAGAGGATAAAGGAGTGTTAAACATGCTGATGTCCATTGCAGGCGCTTTTAACAGTAAAATTCATGTGTTGACCATTTATAAAGAGTCTGTCTATGCCGAAAATGTAGGAAGCGAACGCACTGAACATTTACTCCAGTATTATTTGGAGCACTTTTATGAAGAGCATATGTTCCAAAAAAATGAAGACATAGAACAAGGGATTTTAGACTACATCAATGGAAAAGGTATTGATATGTTGGCCATTTTACCCAGAAATCATAGCGTTATGAGCACCCCTTCGGAAGGTCGTTTGACCAAATTGCTCACCTTGCATTCAGAGATTCCGGTCTTGGCGTTGGATTGAGTTGGATACTATTTAAAACCAACTATGTACACACTCCTCATTATTCTGGGAATTACCATTGTGCTCTTTATATGGGGCAAGTTCCCACCAGATGTAGTGGCTTTAATGTCGATGATATCCTTATATCTAACCGGTATTCTTACAGTATCGGAAACCTTGAGCGGTTTCAGCAACACCACGGTAATCATGATTGCCGCTTTGTTTATTATTGGAGAGGGATTGGCACGTACAGGATGGACTGCAGTTGCGGGACGGTACTTCGTGCGATGGGCTAAAAAAAGTGTACCTCGCTTATTGGTCATCATTACCCTTGGGTCCAGTTTGCTGTCCGGTTTCGTAAGTAACACGGGAACGGTAGCAGCTTTACTTCCTGTAACGGTGACCGCCTCTTGGAGTGCGGGAACCTTGCCTTCGAAGTTGTTGATGCCCGTAGCGTTTGGGTCCAATACCGGTGGACTCTTAACATTAACAGGAACCCCACCAAATATTATTGTAAGCAATGCTTTGGCAGAAAAGGGCTTTGAAGGGTTTTCGTTCTTTGAATTTAGTTTGATTGGCTTGCCTTTATTGGTGTTGACGATTCTGTATTTCCGTTATGTCGGATACCGGCTTTTGCCCAGCCATCGTACCCAAAACAAACCAATGGCTATCGACCAAGAAATGCACAAATGGATTGAGAATTACAGCATAGATGATAATATCTATCGCTTACGGATTCGGTCTATGTCGCAATTGATCGGAACCGAAGTGGGGGACAGGGATTTTGAGGAAAAGTTCAATGTTTCTTTGATGCGCTTGAAGCGAAGACACCCTAATCCGCTGCAGAAGATTCCAAATTTTGTCGAGATTCCTGAAGATGATACCGAAATGCGGTACCACGACATCATTACCGTCAAAGGAGAATCTGAAGATATTGGGCGTTTTGTGATGCATTTCCATCTCGGGGTAATTCCCTTGGCGCCAGAAATGGACATTCTCAAAAAGGAACTCATCACCCAAGAAGTTGGGATGGCCGAGATGATAGTCACACCAAAATCGGTTTTGGTTGGTAAACGCATTGCCTTGGGTCAATACCTCAAACAAATGGATGTGCAATTGCTTGCCGCCTCGCGAAACAACCGTCCCTTGAAAGGAAAAATAAGGATTGCTGCGGGAGATGCTTTTATCATTCGAGGACAGTGGGAAAAGATGGACAATTTGAAATCGGTTTACGAAAACATTGTTATCTCCGGAAGTCCAGAGGCCATGTCCAAAAACGTGGACATCATCGACCACAAAAGTTACATCGCTTTGGCCGTGTTGCTATTAATGATTGTGTTGTTGGTATTTAAAATTCTTCCGGGTGCTATCGCCGCTTTGATTTGTGCTGGCATTATGATGATAACCGGTTGCGTGCCTATTGCCAAGGCATACAAAGGCATCAGCTGGACCAGCGTCGTAATGATTGCAGCAATGATTCCCATGGGCTTGGCCCTCCAAAAAACAGGGGTGGCACAAATGGCCGCGAATGGTTTGGTGGAATCCCTTGGGGTTTTCGGGCCAAGTATGTTGTTGGCTGGAATTTTTCTCTTAACCACAACCTTTAGTCAAACGATAAATAATTCGGCTACGGCAGTTTTAATGGCACCCATTGCCATTATTGCTTCTGGCGCTTTAGGAGTTTCACCCAAACCGTTCATGATTGCGGTAGCGGTGAGTGCTTCAACTGCTTTTTTAACTCCTGTTGGTACGACCACCAATGCCATGGTGTTGACGGCGGGAGGGTATCGGTTCACCGATTATATACGAGTGGGAGGTCCGTTGCTCTTGCTCTTTTTCATTACAACGGTATTGTTGGTTCCGCTTGTGTGGAGCTTTTAAACCTATTAAAATGAATATCATGACAGATGTAACAGAAAAACCCAAAAGCTTGGATGGTTATGGGTTGAAAAACGTAACAGCGCATTGGAATTTGAGCGCGGAAGAACTACAACAAATTACCCTGGAAAAGGGAATGGGGGTAGAAACGGAAAATGGAACTCTTTGCATCAAAACGGGGAAGTTCACGGGCCGTTCGCCGCAAGACCGTTTTTTGGTGAAGGATGCCTATACCCAAGAAAAGGTATGGTGGGGCAGAATCAATAAAGCAATTTCTCCTGAGAACTTTGACATCCTACAAGAGGAGATGTTAGCGTACCTCTCTGGAAAAGAAGTTTATGTGCGGGATGCCTATGTATGTGCCGACCCAAAGTATTGCATGAACGTTCGGGTAATCACCGAATATCCTTGGTCGAACTACTTTATCAAGAACATGTTCATACAGTTGACACCTGAAGAGCGCGAAGGTTTTACAGAAGAATGGCTGGTTCTTTGTGCTCCTGGTTATGAAGCTCCTGAACCCACTAAGGTCGGTTTGCGTAGTGGAAACTTTTCTATTCTCAACTTTACTAAAAAAATTGCTTTGGTAGGCGGTTCTGCTTATACCGGAGAGATGAAAAAAGGAATTTTCTCAGCGCTGAACCTTATCCTTCCGCTAGAGAAAAATGTGCTGCCTATGCACTGTTCAGCGAACGTTGGGGAAGCCGGCGATACCGCTATTTTCTTTGGTCTATCCGGAACGGGAAAAACCACCCTTTCAGCTGACCCAAGCCGAAAATTGATTGGAGATGATGAACACGGATGGACGTATGAAAACACGATTTTCAACTTTGAAGGCGGTTGCTACGCTAAAGTTATCGACCTTACCGAAGAAAAGGAACCGGACATTTTCCGTGCAATTCGACCCGGAGCGCTTTTAGAAAATATTGTTTTCAAAGAAGGAACCAAAGAAGTTGACTTTTTTGACGCGAGCATCACCCAAAACACGCGGGTCAGCTATCCGATTGACCATATCGATAACATTCAGCTGCCGTCATATGCTGCCAATCCGAAGAACATTTTCTTCTTAACCTGTGATGCGTTCGGCGTATTGCCTCCTGTATCCAAACTGACTCCTGGGCAAGCTGCATATCATTTCATTTCTGGATATACGGCAAAAGTTGCGGGAACAGAGGCGGGAATCAATGAGCCTGTGCCATCGTTTTCTGCTTGTTTCGGAGAACCTTTCATGCCGTTGCATCCAACCGTGTACGCTGAAATGTTAAGTCAAAAAATGACGGAAGCTGGGGTAAATGTTTGGCTAGTCAACACCGGATGGAGTGGCGGTCCTTACGGCGTAGGCTCACGTATCAAATTGAAGTACACCCGTGCCATGATTTCCGCAATTCTAGAGAATAAGCTGGATGAGGTTGATTTTGAAACCCATCCGATTTTTGGTTTATTCATGCCCAAATATTGTCCTGGGGTGCCTACTGAAATATTGGACCCCATGAATACGTGGTTGCAAAAAGGCGCTTACGTGAGCAAAGCCATTCAATTGGCCCATGCATTCCACCTGAACTTTGATAAATTTGCAAGTGAAGCATCGGAGGAAATCCTAAATGGAGGTCCATTGATTGATTCACATCACAGTTTAGAAGACCACTTTTAATTTGGCATAACACATGCAATTTCAAATTCAGCAATTGGGTACGCCCGAATTTCGATCTCCCTTGCAACTGAGTACGGTCAAGGGAGATCGTATTTTCAACTTTGTAAAAGACACGGAAAAGTTCATATTTGATACTTCCCAAGAACATTTCGCGCATTGTATTAAAACGGGTTTAGCCCCCGTTTGCTTGGAGAAAGCAGGTCCTCGACAAGATATATTTTTCGATGCACCTCATTGCACTGCCGCAATTGTTACCTGCGGGGGACTCTGCCCTGGTATCAATAATGTAATTCGAAGTGTGGTCATGGCACTGCACTACTTTTATGGCATTAAACGCATACTAGGCGTTCCCTACGGATATGAAGGCTTGAATCCTGAAAAGGGACATGGCTTTAAAGTGCTCACGCCGGAGACGGTGAACGATATCCATCAGTTTGGAGGAACCTTTCTGGGGTCCTCACGAGGGGCCCAAGAGGTATCGACTATGGTTGACACTTTAATGGAAAATAAGGTTGATATCCTTTTTGCCATTGGAGGTGATGGTACTTTGAAAGGGGTAGATGCCATCGGTGCGGAAATTGAAAAAAGGGGTGCAAATATTGCTGCGGTAGGTATTCCAAAAACCATAGACAATGACATCGATTTGATTGATCGGTCCTTTGGATTTGAAACGTCTTTCGATATCGCCAGCGCCATTCTTCGAGATGCACATAATGAAGCTGCTGGGGCCTACAACGGTATCTCCATCATAAAGTTGATGGGCCGGGATAGCGGTTTTATTGCTGCTTCCGCCGCCTTGGCTATGCCGGTGGTGAACTTTGTGTTGATTCCCGAAATGGATTTTGAGCTGGAAGGAGACAATGGCTTTTTAAAAGCCTTGGAAGAACGGTTGTTAAAGAAAAAGCACGCCGTCATTGTGGTGGCCGAGGGAGCTGGTCAAAAATTGATGGAAGGGGAAACGGTTAAGGATGCTTCAGGGAACATCAAGCATAAGGATATTGGGGTGTTTTTAAAGGAACAAATTGGGCAGTATTTTACCGAAATGCCGGTGACCATTAAATATATCGACCCCAGTTATATCGTACGAAGTGCTCCTGCAAATCCTTCTGATAGTGTGTATTGTAGTCGCTTGGCATACCATGCGGTGCATGGAGCTATGGCCGGAAAAACCCGCTTTGTAGTCAGTAAGGTGAATAACAAATTCGTTTATATTCCCATTGCTGAAGTGACTCGAAAACGAAAGAAAATTGACCTTGAAAGTGAGTTTTGGTTTTCGGTACTTCAAAGCACAGGGCAACCTTTCCATTTAAGGTAGTGCTAAACATGACGGCTGTCATATTTTAAGGTCTTACTTGATCGTAGTTTTACCATGTAATCTTAAAAAATATGTCATGGTACGACGTTTTAGAAACATTTCATTCCTCCTGATTTTGACGTTGCTCGGAAGTTGTGCTGCTCCAAAAGTGGTAAGCACATGGAAAAGTCCAGAAGCGGATGATTACAGCATTTATAAAGTTTTGGTGGTGGGCATGGCCCAGGAAAAATCCACAAGGGTTGCTTTTGAAACCAAGTTAAGAGATGCGCTGAAAGTGAAGGGTTTTGAAGCAGGGCGAGGTTCGGATTTCTTTAATGCCATGTTTACATCCACAGAAAAAACGGAAGAAGATTTGGATGCGGTGGAACAAGAACTATTGAATAAAGGTTTTGATGCTATTATTCTTACCAAAATCATTGGGGTGGAAAGCCGAAAACGACTCCGACAACAAGTCGGAAATCTGGGAAGTTTGTATACTCAATTTAGTTCAGACTATCTGGAACATCAAGATGTAATGTACAACGAAGGTCATGAAGAATTCAATCTTTACACAGCCGAAACCTCACTATATTGTATTTGTACGGATAAGGAAAGGGCGCTGATTTGGCGGGGTAACCTTAATGTGGATGAACCCGTGGATATCGAACGTACGATAGCGATGTACTTCATGGTGTTTCGTAAAGCGATGGAGAAGGAAGAAGTACTCTTCTAAACCTTCTCCATGATATACGTTACGTAGACTGTTGGTTTTAGATGCTAGATGATGTTTAAAAAATCAAGGAGCATACAGGCTGGTATCGCGATTAGAATCAATACCAATACAAAAACCATTAGACGCAAAAATGCAACTAGCATTTTGTCGCCAAAAGAAATTTCATTGCTCATAATAGTGTAATTTCCTTCAATGTACGGAATTCTGAAAGGAGCTTTTTATAGCTAGTCGTTGGTATTCGACCAATAGCCTTTTTTTGACTTTAAATGCACTGAGGTGTGTCAGACATCGATGTTTTTCGCCAGTGTTTTGTCCATGGATTCTAGCACTACTCCCTTAGTTTCAGGCATCACCATGGCGACCCAAAGTAGTTGCAACACCATCATAAAGGCAAAGAACCCGAAAACGACCCCAGGGCCAACCACACTAAAAAGCAAAGGCACCATCGACGGAATAATTGCAGCCAAAACCCAATGGGTGGAACAACCAAAAGCCTGCCCAGCACCACGAAGATGATTTGGAAAGACTTCCGCAATAAAAACCCAGATTACTGCGCCTTGTCCGATTGCATGGGAAGCTATAAACAGGAAAAGGAAAATAGGAACGGAAATACCGGTCCACTCATTGAAAAAGGCCAGCGCAACGAGCACCAAAGAAATAATGTATCCCACCGAACCGAAATACATCAATTTTTTTCTACCCAAACGGTCAATCAGATAAATCCCCACCAAAGTGAAAACGAGATTGGTGACTCCGATTCCGATACTACTTAATAAAGCGGTGCTTTCTCCAAGACCAGCTAGTTCAAAAATTCGAGGAGCGTAGTATAAAAAGGCGTTGATGCCCGACCATTGGTTGAAAAAAGCAATCAAAAAGGCAAGCAAAAGCGGTGTTCGATACTTTTTCATGAATATGTTTTCATGGCTTTTTCCACTAGCTTGGTCTTGATTGGCTTTTTCCAATTAAGCGATATTCAAATACAAACTCTGGTCGTTGATGACTATTTCAGCTTCGGCTTAGCGCTGATTGGTCTTTAACCATCTAGGACTTTTGGGTACGGAAAGCACTGCTACGGTATAAATAATAGCTGGAATTGCTTCCGCACCAAGCATAAAACGCCAATCGTTTTCACCCAAACCGCTCAAAAGATAGTTGGAGAAGTAAGCAACAAGAATACCGAAAACAATATTGAATTGGTACATGCCCACCAGTCTTCCCCGGTTTTTGGCTGGAGCAATCTCTGAGATATAGGCCGGAGCCGCGATGGTTGAGGCGCCAACTCCCAATCCACCTAAAAACCGAAAAACGGCAAAACTGTAGGGGTCATTAACCATGGCTGAACCCAAGGCTGAAATTGAATACAAAACTCCAATCCATATCAAGGTTTTTTTTCGCCCCAATTTATCCGTAGGAATTGCGCCAAAAATGGCTCCAATTACTGTTCCCCATAAAGCCATACCCATCACAACAATCCCATGGAACGCGTCTGAAGATTGCCATAAGGCCTGTAGTTTTTTATCAGCTCCAGATATGACTACAGTATCGAAACCGAACAGAAATCCGGCAAGGGCTGCAATGAGGGAAATCCAAAAAATCTTTTTAGACATGGTCAAAGGTTAGGTTACGGTTAAAGCTACTAAAAACTAAAGGATTGTTTTCAGATAGCGGATAACTTCATCCGTAGCACCCTTGGAACTTTTTAGCAAACGCGCATTTATATCCCCAGTTTCCTTTCGGAAAGAAGCATCGGTTAGCAGTTGGGAAAGGGTTGTTTCGAGTTCGTGTTTAGACGCAATACTGATTATGCCATTTGCATTGACCAAGGCTTCTGCTTCATCAAATCCTTTGTATTGAGGGCCAATCACGACTGGGATGCCAAATACTGCGGGTTCTAAAGTGTTATGTAATCCTGTGGCAAATCCACCGCCTATATAGGCGATATCGGCATAACTATAAATTTTGGTCAACAGCCCTATGATGTCCACAATCAAAACATCGGCTTGGGAGACGTCACTATTACCTAGCTTAGAGTAGGTCACAGTTGTCTTTTTGATTTGAACTAGCAACTTTTCAATCGCTTCTGGTTTTATCGTGTGGGGTGCAATAACCCATTTTACATCTCCCTCATTTTGGTTAATAAAAGGAAGTAAAACAGCCATATCTTCGGGCCAAGTACTACCGGCAACGATACATAAAGCATCTTGCTTAAAGGTGTTCATGAAATCCAAATTGTTATCGCTATCCAAAATAGCTGCGACTCGGTCAAAACGGGTATCCCCATTTACAGTAACTGATGTCAATTCGATTTGGTTTAGGAGGCTTATTGAGGTTTCGTTCTGCTCTAAAAAGTGATAGAAAGTATTCGACCTCTTTCGCTTGAATCCGCACCAGGGTTTGAAAAAAATCTGTTTTTCATAAAACATACCCGACACCATTAAGGTGGGAATTTCATTCTTTTTTAAGGCGTGTAAATAATTCGGCCAAATCTCGTACTTGATAAAAATGGCGAGTTTCGGTTTCGCAAGTTGAATAAATTGGTTCGCGTTCTTCAGGGTATCCAAAGGCAGGTAATAAACCAAATCGGTAATAGAACTGTTCTTTTTGACTTCGTATCCCGATGGGGAAAAGAAAGTAAGCAGAAAGGTATAGTCAGGATATTCACTTTTAAGTTTTTCCAAAACGGGAAGCCCTTGCTCGTATTCCCCAAGCGAGGCCACATGCATCCAGATGAGGTTCTCTTTTCCTTTTAGTGCGGTCTCCATTTTCCCAAAAACGTCTCTACGCCCCTGTTGAAACAACTTGATTTTAGGCGAAAACAGGGCGACTATCCAAAGGATGCCCCCTGAAATCCAAACCAAAAAACTGTAGAGATACCGCAACCGTACTAATTTTCGCTAAAAATACATTCTTTGCCCAATCAAAGGCCAAGGAAGCTTATTTTCTTAATTTTGGCAATCAAATTCCAGGTATGAGAAAAATACAGATGGTCGACCTCAAAGGTCAGTACGAAGGCATTAAAGAAGAAGTGAATGCTTCTATGGAGGAAGTATTGGATTCTTCAGCATTCATCAACGGACCTAAAGTCAAGGAATTTCAAGCAGATTTGGAAAAATACTTGGATGTAAAGCACGTCATTCCTTGCGCCAACGGAACCGATGCCCTTCAAATCTGTATGATGGGTTTAGGTCTGAAACCCGGAGATGAAGTCATTACTGCGGATTTCACTTTTGCGGCTACTGTGGAGGTAATTGCGCTACTAAACTTGACGCCTGTTTTGGTCGATGTCGACCCGAACACTTTTAACATTGACCCTCTTGCGGTGGAGAAGGCCATTACGCCAAACACCAAGGCTATCGTTCCTGTCCACTTATTTGGGCAATGTGCACCAATGGATGAATTGCTGGCACTAGCAGAGAAACACAATCTTTATATTATTGAAGATAATGCCCAAGCCATCGGTGCGGTCCATACCTTCAAGGACGGCCGTAAACAAAAAGCTGGGACTTTGGGCCATGTAGCCTCGACCTCATTTTTTCCCTCTAAAAATTTAGGATGCTACGGCGATGGAGGTGCGATTTTCACTAATGATGATGATTTGGCCCATACCATTCGCGGAATTGTTAACCATGGTATGTACAAAAGATATCATCACGATGTGGTTGGCGTCAATTCCCGTTTGGATTCCCTTCAGGCTGCAGTTTTGAATGCCAAATTGCCTAAGCTGGATGCCTACAACGCTAACAGAAGAAATGCCGCTCGAAAATATTCAGCAGCTTTTAAGGACAACGAACATATTCTTCTTCCAAAAACCGTAAACAGTTGTGAAGGTATTTGTGATACTTGCGATTGTCATGTTTTTCATCAATACACTATCAGAATTTTAAACGGAAAAAGGGATGCTCTGGTGCAACATCTAATGGAAAACAACGTTCCATGTGGGGTATATTATCCCATTCCCCTTCACCGACAAAAAGCCTATTTGGATGAACGGTATAACGAAGCGGATTTTGGGGTAACCAACCAACTGGTAAACGAAGTACTTTCGCTACCGATGCATACCGAACTGGATGATGCGCAAATTGATTTCATCACAGGTTTGGTGAATGATTTTGTTAATAGTTGATAATGAAAATATTAGTTACGGGAGGTCTAGGATTCATTGGCTCTCACACTGTGGTAGAGCTTCTAAATGAAGGTTTTGAAGT